>X108_Striped_Desert_Hamster__coassemble_162_pt1 | contig 17337 bp, 12 predicted proteins | sample X108_Striped_Desert_Hamster__metabat2_low_PE_001 | metagenome-assembled genome bin X108_Striped_Desert_Hamster | reverse complement strand
TGGCGTCAAGCTGTCCTATGACAAAGAGGAGCAGCAGACGCCAGCAGAAACGCATGCGGAAATCGTTGCCCCGCATCCGCTGGTTGTCGTGCTAGATGAAGAAACTGAAACCGAACAGCATTGCGAATATGCCGTAGGCCTTGCTTCCGAACGCGAAGAAAAGACCGTTCCAGATGGCCTTGTCGAGGAAGTCAAGCCACACGGGCTGTCCGGCCGTATCCGGAAAAGAATAGAAATTGAAGTGTTCAATCGAATGGAGCAGGATTATCGCCATGACGGCGAATCCCCGCAGCACATCGGCCACATCCACCCTTTCGTGTCGCAGGTTGGTCATGATATTCAGATACTTTTGTTTATGTAGGGGTTACTGTTTGGGTTATCCATCGCCTGTTTTGAATATTATGATGCTAAATTAATCAAAAAAGGCCTAATTTCCAAATCAAAGAGAGGCTTAAACAGCAAAAACAGGACATCCGGACTTCATATTCGAAGTTTTCAAGAACCGGATTTGCAAATTCAGCCATTTTTTATTAAATTGCAGGCTCTAACGGAAAATCATCGTCTTTATCCAAGAAAAAAGGATCAGACTTTCCAATATCAAGGACAGACGCTCCAATGGAGCAGATGCCAGTATCGTTGATTATCCTGACATTATAATGATATGAACATGACGCGTAGACTAATAATATCCCTGATTGCCATAATAAGCGTGGTCTCCGTAGCGGCGCGTGAACTGGAAAGTGGCTACCGTGGATTCGTGGAATGGGACAACGCCATAGGAAAAACCTATTATCCTTCCATGGAACTGCCCGGATTCAAATATGGAGGCATGTGGTTTATAGGCGGTGCCACATCACACGGGTATCAGTTTAACGACCATCTTTATTTAGGAGCAGGCTGTATGTTTGCATGTTCCTACCCGACAGGCGACATGACCATTCCCGTCTTTGCCGATGTCAGATTTGACACGACGATCGGTAGGTTAACGCCATTCGCTGACCTACGTGCCGGCTATTACTACAACGGTGGAGATGACGGTGGCCTATACATAAGTCCGACCGTAGGCTATAGTTTCCGAAAGGCCGGTAAAATGAGTTTCAATCTTAGTGCCGGCATCACCTTGCGTGGCATCACTAAAGAAGAATACGGCATAAGGGACGGTGCTCTGATACTGCAGAGTAAAGAACATAAGATAAATACACTTTTCACACTTCGCTTCGGCATAGAATTTCAATAGTTATTGAAGATTGATGGTTGAGGCATATGTAATTTGTGTATGTCGGAGAATTTTATTAATTTTGGCAGACCATTATGATCTATACCCGGCAGACATGAAATCCATATTTCGGTTGACATTATTTCTGATGACTCTTCTGGCAACGGCGGCTTTACCTGCCGGTGCTTCTGCCGATACAGTCATAACGGTTGGAGGGAAGGAGTATATTCCCGGCGGATCATGTATTCTTCTTGACCGCGAAAACATCTTTCAGAACCCACATGCCATCAATGACCCGGTAGAGGCATTCAGACTTGTCAATCAACAGAAGGGTGACGTCGTTCTGCTTGTGGCTCCATCTGTCTACTGGCTTGACAATCCGGATGATCCCGAAATACGCACCGACAGGAGCGGCACACCTTTCGCCGTAAAACTAAAATGCAACAATCTGACCATCATAGGACTGTCAGACAATCCGGAAGACGTGGTGTTTGCAGTAAACAGAGGGCAGACCCAGGGGGCAATCGGCAATTATACCATGTTTGAGTATTCAGGCACGGACCTTGCCGTCAGCAACATCACTTTCGGAAACTATTGCAATACAGACCTTGAGTATCCGAGAAATCCGAAAATGAATAGACTCCGGCGTAAGGACGCTATAGTACAGGCTCAGATCGGAATCTGCAAAAACACAGAGCGTCTGTCGGCAGAAAACTGCAGGTTTATCAGTCGTCTTAATCTCTGTCCGTTTGTCGGAGCACGGCGGTCGCTTTTCGACAACTGCTATTTCGAGTGCACTGACGATGCCCTCTCAGGAAGTGCTGTCTACAAAGACTGCCGTTTCACCTTTTTCAGCAGTAAACCGTTTTACTCAACAGACCTAACAGGTGCGGTATTTCTCAACTGCGACATACACAGTCAATGTCACGGCACTCAATACTTCACGAAAATCCCGGGACAAATCGCGATAATCGATACCCGCTTCACTTCCAACAGTCCCATCATCATAAAATGGACCCGTGATGCGTCTGATATAGTAAGTTTCCAGCATAATGTAACGTTAAACGGCATGCCCTATACCATAGATGCCGAGCGTCCCGCCCTGTCTACTATTCTTGACGGACTCCCTCTGATAGATGCCTATAAGATCAACCATGACGGAAAGACCATATACAACATTCCCAATCTCCTCAACGGAAATGACGGATGGGATCCGCTTCATATGAACGGGACAGTCGCAGACATGGAACAGAAATCCGGAAGAAAACTCACTGGTATTCCGGTGACCTTGAACATGACCACGACACGAGATGAACTACAGGCTTTCGGTGATACCGCCGTTATCACAGCCACACCCCTGCTCTGGGGAGGATACAAGAGTCATACGCCTGAATGCATCTGTTTTACGTCAGACAACAAAGAGCCTAACGAAAAGAGAACAACCGTAAGTCATTCAATACCTTCCGGACTTTCCGGCTCCCAGACCATTGTGATGAGACCTAACCTCCGTATGCCGCCAAAGTTTAGTAAAGCCCCGAAGATATTGTTCGACTACGATAAAAAAGAATATACCGTAGACTATCGACTTTCAGGAAAAGGCTCTGATGAAAGCGCCATAATCTGGAGCCGTATATGTCGTGAAGAAGACGGAACAGCAAGAGCAATCGCCATCAAGTCCGGCATAGGGGAAAAAGGGAGACATTATAGTCCCACTGCCGGAGATGCCGGATATGAGATAGCAGCAGCCGTAACACCCAAATATGCAGATTCACATGCCGGAGAGATCAAAGTCTCACCTGTAATGGAAATGTGCGATCCGGATGCCATATCACAGATGCCTGAAACAAGCCTTTCAACTGACTTTTCGGACATACCTGTCGCGGAAAGGATGCCTGGGATACCCGGAGCATGGAGTTTTGACATCTTTAAACCGAAAGACACCTCACACATCGAATGGGAAGCCAACCAAGGGCCCGGATGGTATTATGGCAAAGGCTTTGACGCATCCACCGGTACGGGCCTCGTACAGTCGGAAAAAGGAGCGCGCCTGTCCTATATTCCTGCCCGCGATGTATGCCGAGACATGACAGTCTGTCTGACAGCGGAACCTGCCAAAAGCGGAGGGCAAGGGTTCGGAAGCGCGACTACCCAGTATATGGATATATGCGTTAAGTTCGATCCTGTCAGCCTTAACGGATATGCACTACGTATAGAACGGACTCCTGACTACGATAAGGCTGTCCGCTTCTCACTGATAAGATATACTGACGGCATCACTAAGGTAATCGATGAAGGAGTGGCAAGCGACTGCTTCCGCACGCCGTGCACGATCAATGTCGGAATCACTGATGGAAGACTGTTCGCCACCGCATCGACCGGTGCCGACAATACCGACAGGCAACGAGGCGACGATATAGCTGAAGAAGTCAGTCTTTCGGTACCGGTAGAGGATTCCGGACTCACGGGATTCTGCATCCAGCATACCGGCTCGGTAGGTACATCATCCACCCTGATAAGGGATGTCGCGCTCAATTGGAAATAATAAATCAATATAACTGAATCATCATGAAAAAGACATGCTTATTATCGGCAGCCGCCCTACTGGCGGGTATAATGACGATGCCGGTGAGCGCAGACGTATCGAAAGTGTACGTTTCCGACCTCGGCAACGGCAAATACCGCAACCCGGTGATCAACGCCGACTATTCCGATCCCGACGCCATACGCGTCGGCGACGACTACTACATGACATCCTCGAGTTTCGCCAATCTTCCGGCGCTCCAGATACTTCACTCGAAGGATCTCGTAAACTGGACACTCGTAGGCGCTGTAGCCGACAGGTATCCTGATGCGGCATTTGATGGCGTGAGCCATGGCAACGGAGTGTGGGCGCCGTCAATACGCTACCACAACGGAACCTATTATGTGATGTATGGCGATCCCGACCGCGGCATATACGTGGCCGAGACCAAAGACCCGAGAGGACGCTGGAGCGACCTGCGGCTGATATATCCTGTCGTGGGTGTGATCGACCCCTGCCCCTTCTGGGACGAAGACGGACGTGCCTACATAGCGCACGGCTATGCAGGCAGCCGCGCCGGAGTGAAGAGCATACTCGGAATGATAGAGATGAAGCCGGACGCAACGGGAGTGATCGGACAGGACCGAGTGATATATGACGGACACGTTGACAACGAGACCATCGAGGGCGCAAAGATGTATAAGCGCGGCGACTGGTATTATATTTTCTCTCCGGCCGGAGGCGTGGCTACCGGCTGGCAGGTGGTGGGCCGCAGCAAGAATCCCTGGGGTCCGTATGAGTTCCGCAACGTGATGGAGCAGGGCGACACCGATATCAACGGCCCTCACCAGGGAGCTTGGGTAGACACCCCCGACGGTAAGGAGCACTGGTTCCTGCATTTCCAGGACAAAGGTCCATACGGACGAATCGTGAATCTCGAACCTATGGAATGGAAGGAAGACGGATGGCCTGTAATCGGAGTGGACAAGGACGGTGACGGCCGCGGCATACCAGTGAGGGAATACAGGAAACCAAATGTAGGAGGCAAATATACCGTGGCCACACCGGCCGACAGCGACGACTTCGACTCGAACACGCTCGGATGGCAATGGCAGTGGAACGGCAATCCTCAGCCTCTCTGGTATTTCTGCGATGCCGAGAACTCACTGCTCCGCCTCTTCTCCCATCACACGCCTGACGCCAAGAACCTCTATGACATGCCTAACGTGCTGATGCAGAAATTCCCCAATGAGAACTTCACCGCCACAGCCAAGGTTACATTCCATCCGCGCGTGAAAAACGGCAAGACAGAAGCCGGAGAAAAGGGAGGCATCGCCGTGATGGGCTACAACTTCGCTACCCTCGCGCTTGAAAGCCGTGCCGACGGCATCTATCTTGTGCAGACCGACTGCGTGGGAGCAAACAAAGGCAAGGATGAAGTGGAGACAGCGGCAGTGCGTCTTGACAACGGCGGTCCGGTATGGCTGCAGGCAGTAGTGAGGATGACCGGCGCGAAGACCCCGAAAGCGAAGGGTGACTACAAATGCGAGGTGAAGTTCCGCTATAGCCTCGACGGCAAGAAATTTACCGATTTCGGCCGTCCGATGGACGTGCGCGAGGGTCACTGGATCGGTGCCAAGGTCGGAGTGTTCTGCACCCGTCCCTGGAAGAGCAACGACAGCGGATGGCTCGACGTGGATTACTTCCACACCACCAAATAATTAGCATTTTTTTAACCGCAAACACAACAAAGTTATCCGTTTTATAAAATTAAATTGCTAATATACAAGCATTTGATAATTTTAAAAGTCTGAAAAGTTTTCCAAAACTGAAATTTTTGAAAAACTTTTCAGACTTTTTATTTGTCATGTTGGATATATTTTGTAATTTTGTACCGTCAATAAAATTCATCAGAATCAAACCCTCACACAGCATATGATACAGACAGTCGAGAAACGCGACGGGCGCGTCGTGGGATATAACGAAGAAAAGATAAAGGCGGCCATACGCAAGGCCATGATCGCCACGGATCAAGGAGAGGACGAAGCCCTGATACAGCGCATAGCCGACCGCATAGGCATGACCGGGCCTGAGCGTATGACCGTAGAAGAAATCCAGGACCGCGTGGAAATCGAACTGATGAAGTCGGCACGCAAGGATGTGGCAAAGCGTTATATCGCCTACCGCGACCAAAGGTCGATAGCGCGACGCGCAAAGACACGCGACATCTTTCTTGAGATCATAGAGGCCAAGAACAACGACATCACACGCGAGAACGCCAACATGAACGCCGACACTCCGGCGGGAATGATGATGAAGTTCGCCTCTGAGACCACTAAACCGTTTGTCGACGACTATCTGCTCGAAAGCGAGGCAAAACAGGCTGTGAAAAACAATCTCCTTCATATTCACGACAAGGACTACTACCCTACCAAAAGCCTCACATGCGTGCAGCACCCGCTCGACCATCTGCTTGACCACGGCTTTGTGGCCGGACACGCCGAGAGCCGTGCTCCAAAGCGCATAGAGACAGCAGGGGTCATAGCCTGCATATCGCTGGAGACCGCACAAAACGAGATGCATGGCGGACAGGCGATACCGGCATTCGACTTCTATCTCGCTCCTTTTGTACGTACAACATTCATCGAGGAGATAAAGGTGCTTGAATCCCTGACAGGAAAAGATCTGACTCACCTTTATGACATAAAAATGGACGATTTCCTCAAACGGGATCTCGAGGGACTCGAAGGTGAGGAACGAATGCTGCAGCACGCCGTAAACAGGACCGTGGGACGCGTGCACCAGTCGATGGAGGCGTTTATCCACAACATGAACACCATCCACTCACGCGGCGGCAATCAGGTAGTATTCAGTTCGATCAACTATGGCACCGACACATCTGCCGAGGGACGATGCGTGATACGCGAGATACTCAACTGCACATACGAAGGCGTCGGAAACGGAGCCACAGCCATATTCCCTATCCAGATATGGAAGAAAAAGCGCGGTGTAAGCTATCTGCCGGAAGATCCCAACTATGACCTCTACAGGCTCTCGTGCAAGGTGGCGGCAAGACGATTCTTCCCCAATTTCCTTAACCTTGACGCCACTTTCAACCGTCATGAACTATGGAGGGAGGATGATCCTCGACGTTTTGAATACGAGGTTGCGACCATGGGCTGCCGCACGAGGGTATTTGAGAACAGATATGGCAAGAAGACATCCGTAGGACGCGGCAACCTGTCGTTTTCCACCATAAATATAGTAAGACTCGCCATAGAGTGTATGGGCATCAAGGATCAGAACGAGAGGATAGAGCGCTTTTTTGAACGGCTTGACGACCTGCTTGAGACCACGGCCCGTCAGCTTGACGACCGCTACCAATTCCAGAAGACAGCACTCGCAAAACAGTTCCCGCTCGTGATGGGGACCCTATGGAACGGAGCTGAGAACCTCGCGCCTAACGACACTATCGAGAGCGTCATCAACCAGGGCACACTCGGTATCGGATTCATAGGTCTTGCCGAATGCCTGATCGCACTGACCGGCAAACATCACGGCGAGAGCGAGGAGTCGCAGCAGCTCGGACTCCGCATCGTGGGACACATGCGCTCAAGGGTCAATGAGTTTTGCGAACGTTACGGCCATAACTACTCCGTACTTGCCACTCCGGCAGAAGGACTCAGCGGACGCTTCACAAAAAAGGACCGTGCCACATTTGGCATCATAAAGGGTGTGACCGATAAGGATTACTACACCAACTCCAACCATGTGCCTGTCTATTATCACTGCTCGCCTCGCCACAAGGCAAAGATCGAGGCCCCCTATCATGACCTTACACGCGGCGGCCACATCTTCTATGTGGAGATTGACGGCGACGCCACACACAACGAGGAGTGCATCATGCAGATAGTGGATATGCTCGACAAGTACAACATGGGATACGGCTCGGTCAACCACAACCGCAACCACTGTCCGAAATGCGGCTATGAGAATGCGGAAAAAGATCAGGACTGCTGTCCAAAATGCGGTACAAGGTTCGAGACAATCCAACGAATCACCGGCTATCTCGTAGGCACCACCGACCGCTGGAATTCCGGCAAACTCGCCGAACTAAATGACCGGGTGGTCCACAAATGACAACCGCATGAAAGGAACCATAACATACAATGTATTAGACATAGTACGTGGCACTACAGTTGACGGTCCGGGATTCCGGACCGCCATCTATTTTGCGGGATGCCGGCACGAGTGTCCGGGATGCCACAATCCGCAGTCGTGGGATTTCAATGCCGGAAAAAGCATGACCCTCGAAGAGATAATGGAGATAGTGGAAGAGGAAGACTTCGACGTGACACTGACAGGGGGCGATCCTCTTTACAATGCCGAGAATACCGCTCTCCTTGCCAGGCGGATAAAGGAAGCAGGCCACTCGGTATGGCTCTACACAGGGTTTACTTACGAGCAGATACTTGCGTCCGACCGGCTTTCACTGCCGCTGCCATGGATAGACACTATCGTAGATGGTCCCTACATAGCTTCTCTACGCGATCCTGACCTTCAGTTCAGAGGCAGTGCGAACCAGAGAATCATTAATTTAGAATGAGTAGACAACTGTAGTCACCGAATAAGGATCCAAAAATACATCGTCTGCAGGATTGAACTGATCGCCCTGAAGGTGCTTTGTAGCAGACGTAGTGTAGCGCCATACCGACTTGGGTTTCCTTCCGTCATGCAGCGAGCCACCGACCGACACACCGGTTTTCTTATCCGAATTGGTGAATACCGCCACTATGGTACTGCCGTCGGGCGAGACATATGCCGAACCAAAGAAATCCTTGCTTTCCGGAATCGTCATGGATACGCGCTTATAACCCGGACGAACGAAGAGACTGTAATTGCCGAGAACCCATAAATTGTCGGTAGGAGTTACAGTGCCTCCGGTAGTGAAATCATCACTGTAGTTGCCGCCAGACGGAGTCACCTTGATGAGTTCAAAACGGTTTTTCTGACCATATCGTTCCACCGACATTGCGGTCCAGTAGGCCCACGAGGTGCAGCCGGCTACGGTGATGTCATTGTGTATTATCTTAGACATATAGTGGGCGATGTCGAATTCCGACATCTCATCATATGTGATTCCTATCTCGCTCGGTTCCTTGTCGAGCATAGACCATTCTGTCTGCCAGAGACGTATGCCGACTGCCTTTGCAGCGTCCGAGACCTTTCTGCGGTCGGCACGCATGTCGTCCCAGTTGTCAAACGACCAGTAACTGTGTCCTCCCGCCAAAGCATCTACATGAGAAAGGTTGCCGACATAATTGTCAGAGGCGGGATTGAAGAATGCCCTTATCTGGTCACTTCTGTCGCTTGCGCCGACCACCTCATAGAGGGCCGACCAGTGGGCTGCCTCGGGAATGAGGATTTTTGTCGTGGAGTTTCGCTCAGTCAGTGCCTTGTCAAGTTCTTTAACGAGATTCGCTATCTGATAGTTTTTCCATCCGGTACCCTCCTGCGAAGTGCCATCCCAGTTGTGCTGTGGTTCGTTGACAGGAGATATATGGGTGACATTGTAGCCGTTAGAGTTGAAATGCTCTGCTACGTCGGCCAGATAGCCGGCAAAATCGTCGAAATATACCGGTTTCAGGTTGGCATATCCATATCCTGCCGAGTAGCCTTTGCCATTCTGGGTCCAGCGCACGAGCGGCGAGTTGCTGAAGAGGACAAACGACTCACATCCGTACTGTTTTGCCTGCTCCATGAAGTAGCGCTGTCCGGCACATTTTTTCCAGTCATACTCGTCGCTTCCAACCTTAAGGAAGCACTCAGCACGATTGTTGGCATCGATGCCAGAGGCATCCCCCTGCTCCGCGGTGCCAGCTCCGAGATTGACACGCCATTGCGAGAGACCGATTCCGGCGGGTTGACCATCCTTGATCTCTCTTGAGAAAAGCAGGCGGGAAAGATATGCACGGTTTGAAGTCCAGTATTTGCCAACCTGTGCCGGAAGCCAACAGTCGGAGGCACCGAATCCTTCCATAACGGCAATTTCTTCAGCGGAATTGATACTGACTGACACTGTCTCTAATGGGAAAGTAGCCACAGGTGATACTATGGAAGAAGTACCACCGGAATCCTTCTCACACGAAAGTAGCGAAAAAACAATGCCAACGCAAGCAGGATATAACAGATTATGCAGTTTCATGATAATAAGCAGGTTATAGGATAGTTAACACAATAAGCCTCAGCCATGTTCAGGTCTCGGGATAATCGATAAGCTGCACCACTGACGTAGTACCCACACGCGGTCATTCTCAGAAATCTGACAGCCACAATCAATTACAATGCAAAGATAATACTCTTCCCCGAAAAATAAAAGTTTCAACCGAAAGATTTTGCAATTATAATACAGCCATCCGCGTCATTCCCGTCCCAGTCGTAGGGGCGCAATACATTGCGCCCGCCAAGTCCATCAGGAAAGTAAGCAGTAACAAGTAAACAGAACATGTAGGTAGTAACAAGTAAGTCTCAAAACTGGCTGCATCAATAATATTTGCATCGCCAGTTATTCCCATGCTGATTATTTCCGTGATGATAAGGGAAATGTAAGCCATTGCTGTTTTCCTTGCCGAATGGATACCGTGCTGATAAGAGGAAATTATCGCAGATCGACCCAGACCGCCGCAGATGTGCCTCAGAACTTTATGTCGGACTTCCCGGGGTAAGAACTCATTGGCCTGTCCTCGGCTCCGCCTCGGAGGCAGCTGAACGACCACAGAACTTATGGGAAAAATACAGTCAACTCAAATCAGGGAAAGACAAGGGTGTATTTAAATCGGGTATATTTTGGCCGGGGGCTGACAAATGCGGGGGTCGGTTGTTATATCTGTATGGAAAAGATTATTTATTTTGCGGGGGGATGCTTCTGGGGAACAGCGCATCTCATGTCGCTTGTGCCGGGTGTGTCGGAGGCACAGGCCGGATATGCCAATTCCTCGGTGGCTGAACCATCATATCAACTGGTATGCACAGGGACTACCGGGGCAGCAGAAACCGTCAAGGTCACCTATGACCCGGACGTGAACAGTCTGTCGTCGCTAATACGACTGTATTTCAAAAGCATAGACCCTCTTTCGGTCAACAGGCAGGGAGGCGATGCCGGCACGCAATACAGAACGGGCATATATTATACCGACCCTGACGACGCGCCGGTGGTCGAGGCGGAAGTAGCCACCCTCGCACGGCGATATAAGGAGCCGCTGGCGATAGAGTACGGCAAGTTGCAGAATTTCTATCCTGCCGAGGAATACCATCAGGACTATCTCTATAAGAACCCCAACGGATACTGCCACGTGAATCCCGCCCTTTTCAAGGAAGCGAGCAGGATGCACAACCCGACGCCCTCCGGCGAAAAGGAATCGCGCGAGGAACTCCGCCGACGACTCACGCCGCTACAGTGGGAGGTGACGCAAAATGGGGCAACGGAACGTCCGTTCGTTAATGAATATGACCATGAGTTCCGCCGCGGCATATATGTCGACATCACAGACGGGGAACCACTATTCGTATCAAGCGAGAAATATGACTCGGGATGCGGATGGCCCGCATTCTCGCGTCCGATCGACAAATCGCTCATTACGGAACATCTCGATACGAGCTACGGCCGAATCCGCACTGAGGTGAGGTCGACAAAATCCGGCGCCCATCTCGGCCATGTCTTCAACGACGGCCCGGAAGAACGCGGAGGACTGCGCTACTGCATAAACTCGGCTTCTCTGCGGTTTATCCCGATCGAGGACATGGAAAAGGAAGGCTACGGCGACCTCATACCCCTCTGCCGATAACCACCGCCTTTCATGACGTAAAGCCACAGTCTCAAGGCCCCATCACATAAACAATGGGGCCTAAAAATATTTGGGTATGTCAAGAAAAATCAGTAAATTTGCAGTCTAAAACTAAGCCTAGCAACTTCACGACATGGGATTTTTTAAGAAATTATTCTCCAGAGAGAAAAAAGAACAACTTGATTCGGGTCTGGAAAAGACAAAACAGGGGGTATGGGACAAAATCACACGCGCCATCGCAGGCAAATCGAAAGTAGACGATGAAGTTCTCGACAATCTTGAAGAAGTATTCATCACCTCCGACATGGGAGTCGACACCTCGCTCAAGATCATCGAGCGTCTTGAAGAGCGCGTGGCCCGCGACAAATATGTCAATTCTTCCGAACTCAACAATATTCTCTGTGAGGAAATTACAGACCTTCTCGCACGCCCTGCCAACGAGCAGGACAATCTCGGAGACTTCGAGGTGCCGGCTGACAAACGTCCTTACGTGATAATGGTGGTAGGCGTGAACGGCGTGGGCAAGACCACGACAATCGGCAAACTCGCCCACCAATACAAGGAAGCGGGCAACAAGGTGGTGCTCGGTGCAGCCGACACTTTCCGCGCGGCCGCAATAGAACAACTCGACATATGGGGCGAACGTGTAGGCGTGCCCGTCGTAAAGCAGAAGATGAACAGCGACCCGGCAGCAGTGGCTTTCGACACGATCAGCAGTGCCAAGGCACAGGGTGCCGATGTAGTGATAATCGACACCGCCGGACGACTGCACAACAAAGTCGGACTCATGAACGAGCTTACAAAGATCAAGAAAGTGATGCAGAAGGTGGTGCCCGACGCTCCGCATGAGATTCTTCTCGTGCTCGACGGCAGTACGGGCCAGAATGCATTTGAGCAGGCGAAGCAGTTCGTAGCCGCCACAGATGTCAACGCCCTTGCTATCACCAAACTCGACGGCACAGCAAAGGGTGGCGTGGTGATCGGCATAAGCGACCAGTTCAAGATTCCGGTGAAATATATCGGTATAGGCGAGAAGATGGGTGACCTGCAGATCTTCCACAGCGACGAGTTTGTAAGATCTCTCTTCGGAAATGCCGCACAATAAGGAACAACAAATCCTCACAATATGAAAAAGGGACGCATCGACGTCATATCGATGGGATGCAGTAAAAACCTCATAGACAGCGAGCGGCTTCTGCGCCGACTCGCTGCTAAAGGATATGAGGTAAGGCACGACCCGGAAGACCCCAACGGAGAATGGGTAGTGATCAACACCTGCGGATTTATCCAGGATGCAAAAGAAGAGTCAATCGACCTCATACTTCAGCTCGGAGAACGCAAGAAGACACGCAAGATAGGACGCCTCGCAGTAATGGGGTGTCTCTCGCAGCGCTACATGGATGACCTTAAAGCCGAGATTCCGGAAGTTGACATCTGGTATGGCAAATTCGACTGGAAAGACTTCATCGAGCATCTCCCCGACCTCAAGGAAACCGGATCCAAGCCACACGACTGGGAACGGACACTTACCACTCCGGACTACAGCACATACCTCAAGATTTCGGAGGGATGCAACCGATTCTGCGCTTTCTGCGCCATACCCCTGATCACCGGTCGACACACATCTCGTCCGATCGACGAGATTCTTGACGAAGTCCGGGACCTCACGGCAAAGGGGGTAAAGGAGTTTAACGTCATAGCGCAGGACCTCAGCAGTTACGGTACAGACCTTTACGGAAGGCATGCACTTGCCGAACTCATCGACCGAATGGCAGGAATCGAAGGAGTGGAGTGGATAAGGCTACACTACGCATATCCCTCTGACTTCCCGATGGACATACTCGATGTCATGGCCCGACACGACAACGTGTGCAAATACATGGACATAGCCCTGCAGCACATATCCGACCCGGTACTTGCCAACATGCGCCGCCACATCGACGGCCGACAGACAAGGGAACTGCTTGCGGAAATGCGACGCAGGGTGCCAGGACTGAAGATACGCACCACACTTATGGTCGGATTTCCCGGCGAGGGTGAGAAGGAATTCGCGGAGTTGCTTGACTTTGTGCGCGAGGCACGCTTCGAGCGCATGGGGGCATTCGCCTACAGCGAGGAAGACGACACCTGGGCAGCCAAGAATCTTGGCGACGACATACCTGAGGACGTGAAGCAGTCACGACTCGACATTCTCATGGAGGCGCAGCAGGAAATAGCATATCAACGCAATCTCGAGATGGTCGGATCTACGGTGCGTGTGCTCGTGGAAAGAACCGAGGGAGACACCCGCATTGGCCGGACCCAGTGGGATTCTCCTGAAGTCGATCCGGAAATATACGTTAGTGGAAGCGAGGCGCAGCCCGGACAATTCATCAATGTAAAAATCACGGGGGCCGAACCCTTCGAACTTTTCGGTGAACAGGTTTAGATACAGATTACCGCATACTGGCTCAATCGTGAGCGGAGCCTCCTGTCGCCTTTTAAAAGGAGTCGGGAGGGGATTTGTCATAGCCCCCTTCAGGAATCCGGAGGCAGGATTATTCACGATACCATGCGACATCATGCCTGATGAATCCCGTCTTTCCCCTGAAAAGACGCTGCTGCCTGAAAGCACTACGCGAGAAAACCACCGTAAGGAGGTCGATGCCATAGTGGAATCGCTGAGAGGAAATAGCGGCAAGACCGTCGCCGCGAGAGCAATAAGAATAGAACGCGTCACTGATGTAGACGCCACATTCCGGATTCTTTGCGAGGATTATCCCGATGCTTTCGTATTCTGCTTCTCAACTCCTGATACGGGAACATGGATAGGAGCGTCGCCCGAACTGCTACTGAAAAAAGAGAACTCCAATATCCAGACCATGGCACTTGCCGGGACAAGGCCTTCCGGGACCGACGGAGAATGGGACATGAAAAACCGTGAAGAACAGGAAATGGTAACGCACTTCATAGAGTCATGCCTCTCCACCAGATGCAATGGCATAAAGACCGGGAAAACATATACCAAACAGGCCGGATCAGTTGAACATATCTGCACGCCGATCTCGGCAATACTGCACGCCCACGGAGATCACAGCCATGACGAGGATACATATCAAACACTTGGCGAGTTGCTATGCGACCTCTCACCCACTCCGGCCCTGTGCGGAAGCGACAGGGAGGCTTCGATGCGCCTCATAGAAAGACTTGAGGATTTTGACCGTGAAATGTATGGAGGGTTCTGCGGACCGTGCGACATCGATGGTAAGACTGAAATATACGTCAACCTCAGGTCGGCTAAATGCAGCGATACCGCCACATGCGTATATGCCGGTGGCGGAATAACCCACCTTTCCCGTGCAGATGAAGAATGGAATGAGACAGAAATAAAATCAAGAACAATAATCAACAAATTAAAAACAGTCTGAAGTATGAAACTCAGAAATCTTCTGCTTCTTCTCGCCGCTTCCGCTACAATAGGAATGCAGGCGGAACACCTGAAGAGCCTCGATGCAAGAGGCATCGACCCCAACACACCCGCTTCGGCAGACTTCTACCAGCATGTCAACAAAGGCTGGATGGATTCTCACCCGCTGACCCCGGAATATTCACGCTACGGAGCATTCAACATCCTTAACGACTCCAGCAACAACCGAGTACGCCGCATTGTGACCGGACTCGCCGCCACCAATCCCAAAGCAGGCACCAACGCCCAGAAAATCGCAACACTCTACGAACAGGGTATGGACTCAGTGCGCCGCAATCAGCTCGGCGCTCAGCCGGTGAAGGCCGGTCTTGCCAAAATCGAGGGCACTCAGCATGACGGCATGACCGACCTCCAGCTCTGGATGCACAAGAACTACAGCAGCCCACTCTTCTCGGGCGGTCCGCAGGAAGACCTTGCCAACTCGCAGGTCTACGCCATGTATCTCGGCAGCGGCAGCCTCGGCATGGGCGACCGTGACTACTACCTGCTCAACGACAAGCGCAACAAGGAAGTGCGCGAGGCATACCAGAAACTGATCGAGAAATACATGACTCTCGCCGGCTACTCAAAGAAAGACGCCAAGAGAATCGTGAAGAGCGTGATGAAGATCGAGACAGCACTCGCCGACTCCGCCCTGACAAGGGAGGAAAGCCGCAACATTCCCGCGCTTTACAATCCTTACAGTTATGCTGACGTGAAAGCCAAGTGGAACAACCTTCCGCTCGACCGCTTCTTTATCGAGACAATGGATATAGAGGCTCCGGAGACAATCATCGTGACAGAGCCGCGTTCGCTCGACGCCGCCAACAACCTTGCAGGCTCACTGACTGACCGCGAACTCAAGGACTACTACGCATGGCTCCTCGTAGGCGACTACGCTCCCTACCTCAGCGATGACTTCGCCGACGCTTCCTTCGAATTCAACAAGGTGATGAGCGGAGTGCAGCAGCAGCGTCCCCGCTGGAAAAAGGCTCTTGGCGTGACTGAAGGCTACCTTGGCGAGGCCATCGGCGAACTCTATGTAGAGAAATATTTCCCGCAGAGCTCGAAAGACTATATGATCGGTCTTGTAGAAAACCTCCGCAATGCTCTCGGCAAGCACATCATCAATCTCGAATGGATGAGCGACGACACCAAAGTACAGGCCCTCAAGAAACTGAACAAATTCAGCGTAAAGATCGGCTACCCCGACAAATGGAAAGACTACTCGGAACTCATCATCGACCCCAACCTGTCGTATGCTGAAAACATCCAGAACGCGCGCATGTGGGCACAGAAGGAGTACCTCAAGAAATGGGGCAAACCTGTAGACCGCACCGAATGGGGCATGACTCCCCAGACCATCAACGCGTATTACAACCCGCTTAACAATGAAATCGTATTCCCCGCAGGTATTCTCCAGGCACCCTTCTTCGATCCCGAGGCAAGTGATGCTGAGAACTACGGAGGTATCGGCGTGGTAATCGGCCACGAAATGACACACGGTTTCGATGACCAGGGCTGTAATTTCGACTCAGACGGCAACATGGTCAACTGGTGGCAGCCGGAAGATGCCGAAGCGTTTGGCAAACTTACGAAAGGTCTCGTTGACCAGTTCAACGCCGTTGAGATCCTCCCCGGTCTTTTCGCCAACGGCCAGTACACACTCGGCGAGAACATCGCTGACCAGGGTGGTCTGCGAGTGGCAATGACCGCTTTCCTCGACAGCCAGAAAAAGAAAGGAGTCGACGTGAACAGTGAGGCAGCGCTCATCGAAGGACTGACACCCGCCCAGGTATTCTACATGAACTATGCCAACCTCTGGGCCACAAATATCCGTGAGGCCGAGATGCGAAACCTGACGAGCGGTGACGTTCACTCCCTTGGAAAGAACCGCGTGAACGTAACCCTCAAGAATCTTGAGCCTTTCTTCAAGGCATTCAGCATCAAGGAGGGCGACAACATGTACCGTCCGGCAGAGGAACGTGTAATCATCTGGTAATCGACATTAGAACCTAAACCGTAATCAACTACAGCATTACGGCGGAAATAAAGGAATGGGATGCGGTGCATCCCATTTTTTTTTGCCCTGCGTGTTGCTACAATGGAAAATATTGATTAATTTTGCATTGAAAAAACAGAGACACCCCTACCGGGGGAAAACAAACACCATAAAGCTATCATGAGCAATACCCTTCCGCCCATCAAAGTATTCGCAGGCACCAACAGCCATTATCTTGGCGAAGGCATCTGCAAGGATTTGGGCATAGAGCTCGGCAAGATGAACATAGAGCACTTTGCCGACGGAGAA
>X108_Striped_Desert_Hamster__coassemble_160_pt1 | contig 17590 bp, 16 predicted proteins | sample X108_Striped_Desert_Hamster__metabat2_low_PE_001 | metagenome-assembled genome bin X108_Striped_Desert_Hamster | reverse complement strand
CATTTACGATTCCCTTTGGAATCGGCGCGAAATACAAGCTCAGCGAGCGGCTTAACCTCGGGCTTGAGTTCCTTATGAAAAAGACATTTTCCGACCGTCTTGACGGCCCGGACCTCTCCGACCCACACGCCATAAAGTCGAGTTTTGCAAAAAACACCGACTGGTACTCAACACTGTCTGTGACGCTGAGTTATGAGTTCTCAAAGCGTTGCGCGACCTGTAACTATAAAGACTAAACACTCCAGCATGGAAACACTTGAAGATATACTGGCAAATCTCGACATGAAGCGGATTCCGCGTCATGTGGCGATGATTATGGATGGCAACGGCCGATGGGCGAAGTCGCGCGACAAGGTGCGCAGCGACGGACACTATGAGGGTATTACAAGCGTCCACAACGTCACTGCCCTTTCTTCCGACCTCGGTATGGAATATCTGACTCTCTATGCCTTCAGCACGGAGAACTGGAACCGTCCGAAGCAGGAGGTCGACACGCTTATGACCATCATAGGATGGGCTATCGCGCGTGAACTTCCTGAACTGTTGCGGAATAACGTCAGGATTAATCTTCTCGGCGACATAGAGAGGGTGCCCGAGGGTCCGCGTGCCGAGCTTTATGACTCGCGCGACAAGACCGCCCACTGCACCGGACTGCAGCTCAACATCTGCATCAGTTATTCATCACGATGGGAGATAGCCGACGCCGCCCGCCGCATAGCGCGTGACGCAGCCGAGGGTCGCCTGAATCCTGACGATGTGGACGAGACGATGTTTAGTGGTTATCTCGCTACCGCCGGTATGCCCGATCCCGACCTCCTCATCCGTACCGGAGGCGAGGAGAGGATCAGCAACTATCTGCTCTGGCAGATAGCATATTCGGAACTTTACTTCACGCCGGTGCTCTGGCCTGACTTCGACAAGAAGGAATACGCAAGGGCACTCGTCGACTACCAGCAGCGTGAGCGCAGGTTTGGCAAGACATCCGAACAGGTGTCGGAAACCGTGACGGATGGAGACGATAAGACTGAAGACTGACAATTAGACAGACAACTTGACAACTATAATATGACATTCCCCAGATTGCTAAGACGGATTTTTCTTGCCGTCGTAATGGCCGCATCGGCTGCGCCGGCTCTGACGGCGGCTGCCCAGACGGTAACCAACGACACCATATATGCCCCGGACATCATCTACAGTCCGATTCCCAAGGTCTATGAGATAGCGGGAATCAGCGTGACTGGTGTGCCCGATGTGGAAGACTACGTCATAATCGGCTATTCCGGACTCTCCGTCGGTGAGCGTATCGAGATTCCAGGCGACGCCATCTCTACCGCCGTGAAGCGTTTCTATAAGCAGGGACTCTACTCTAAGGTGGAGATCAGCCTTCAGAAGACTGTAGGCGATAAGGCATGGCTTGAGATAGCGCTTAAGCAGCAGCCGAGAATGTCGGAGATCCGTTTCACCGGTGTCAAGGGTGGCGAGAAGAAAGACCTTCTGGAGCGCCTCGGTGTCGAGAAGGGACAGCAGCTGACTCCGAACATCGTGGCGCGTATACGCCAGGTGGTAGAGAAGTACTATGAGGCCAAGGGTTTCAAGAACGTGATCGTGACATCCACGCAGCAGCCCGACCTCTCGAAGGAAAACTACGATTACCTTACGGTGAATGTGGACCGCCAGAACAAGGTCAAGGTGCATAAGATCTATATTACTGGCAATGACGTGCTTTCCGACCGCAAGTTCAAGAACGCGATGAAGAAGACCAATGAAAACGGCAATATCCTCAATCTCTTCAAGCAGAAGAAGTTTGTCGATACTGACTATGCCGACGACAAGGTCCGCATCATCGAGAAATACAACGAGCTCGGTTATCGCGATGCAGAGATCGTAAGCGACTCGATCGTGAAGTATGACGACAAGGAGATCGATATATATCTGACTGTAGACGAAGGCAACAAATACTATATCAAGGATATCAACTGGGTGGGCAATACCGTGTATCCGACCGACTATCTCAATCAGGTGCTCGGCATGTATCCCGGCGATGTCTACAACCAGAAGCGCCTCAACAAGCGTACGCAGGAGGACGACGATGCCGTAGGCAACCTTTATCTTGACAACGGTTATCTCTTCTTCTCGCTCGTGCCTATCGAGCAGAATGTGCAGGGCGACAGCATCTCGCTCCAGATGCGTATCTACGAGGGTCAGCCGGCGAGAATCAACAAGGTGGTGATCAACGGCAACGACCAGCTCTATGAGAAGGTGATCCGCCGCGAGCTCCGTGTCAAGCCGGGCGACCTCTTCTCGAAGCGCGAACTGGTGAACTCGGCGCGTGAGATTGCCGCGTCGGGACACTTCGACCCCGAGACCATGGGCATCAACCCGACACCCAATGAGTCGGACGGCACGGTCGACATCGTGTTTGACCTCGAGCAGAAGGCCAACGACAAGGTGCAGCTCTCGCTCGGCTGGGGCCAGACAGGCGTCACCGGACAGGTAGCACTCTCGTTCTCCAACTTCTCGATCAAGAATCTCTTCAATCCGTCAAGTTACCGAGGCATCATACCGCGCGGTGACGGACAGACATTCTCGATCTCCGCGCAGACCAACGCGAAATACTACCAGAGCTATAATATCAGCTTCTTCGACCCCTGGCTCGGAGGCAAACGTCCCAACTCATTCTCCTTCTCGGTAGACTACAGCCGTTCGACCGGTGTCAACAGCAGTTTCTACAGCCAGAACTGGTATAACAGCTATAACTACTACAACAGTTACTATTATGGCGGCAGTTACGGTACCAACTACAGCCAGTATGCATATCAGAACGCTTATGACCCCAACAAGGTGCTTCAGCTCGCGGGCGTTACCGCTGCCTATGGTACCCGCCTGTCATGGCCCGACGATTATTTCCAGTTCCAGGTCTCGCTGGCCTACCGCTGGTATTATCTGAAAAACTGGGAATATCTGCGTTTCATGCAGACCGGATCCGCCAACTCTATAGTGCTCGGACTTACGCTGAGCCGCAACACCGTGGACAACCCAATCTTCCCGCGCCGTGGCTCGAGCTTCATGGTGCAGCTGCAGATGACTCCCCCATGGACGAAGATGCGCAAGGGCCACGACTGGAAGCAGCTTGCATATGACGCCGACATTAAGTATGACGCAAAGGCACAGGCCGAACTCTACAAGTGGATCGAATACTGGAAACTGAAATTCAACGCAAAGACATACACTCCGCTTACCGACCCCGACGGCAACTGGACTCTCGTGATGATGACCCGTGCGGATTTCGCGCTTCTCGGTTCCTACAACAAGAACGTGAAGTCGCCGTTCGAGACATTCTATTTCGGTGGCGACGGCATGACGGGTAATTATACCTATGCTACGGAGACCGTGGCGATGCGCGGCTACGAGAACGGCCAGTTCACCCCAAACTTCTATGAGGCTTACGCATACGCCAAATATACCTTCGAGTTGCGCTTCCCCTTCATGCTGCAGCCCAATACCACCATCTACGCTCTGGCGTTTGCAGAAGCCGGTAATGCATGGACCGATATCCGTGATTTCGCACCCTTCAATCTCAAGCGCTCGGCCGGTGTCGGCGTCCGTCTCTATCTCTCTATGCTCGGTTTCCTCGGTATCGACTGGGGCTACGGTTTCGACAAGGTATGGGGACGTCGCGGCGGTGGCAACCTCCACTTCATCCTCGGTCAGGAATTCTGATTGTGGACGGTGTGTTAAACTTTAAGGGCAGAATATTGTCTTAAAAGTTAGAACGTAACATTTAAAATTTGAAAGACATGAAAAAACTGATCATAGCGATTGCTTTCGTGATAGTGGCCGCGGCAGGAGCCTACGCCCAGAAATTCGCTCTTGTCGACATGGACTATGTGCTCCGCAACGTGCCGAGCTATGAGATGGCCAACGAACAGCTCAACCAGGTGTCGCAGCGCTGGGAGAGGGAGGTCACCGAACTGTCGAAGGAAGCGGAGACCATGTATAAGAACTATCAGGCAGAGATGGTGTTCCTGACCGATGACCAGAAGAAGGCCCGCGAGGAGGAAATCGTGGCTAAGGAAAAGGAAGTGACCGATCTCCGCTATAAATACTTCGGTCCGGAAGGCGAACTGTTCAAGAAGCGCCAGAGCCTCATGAAGCCTATTCAGGAAGACGTCTACAACGCTGTGAAGGCGGTAAGCGAGGAGAAAGGCTATCAGGTGATTTTCGACCGCGCGTCGTCGCAGAGCATTGTTTTCGCATCGCCCAAGATTGATGTCAGCAATGAGGTGCTCGCAAAACTCGGCTATTCAAAATAAGTGATAATAATTCAATAAAAATAAAATAACTAACAAAACAAATGATCAAGAAAGTACTTTTGGCTATCGCGCTAATCTGCCCGATGCTTCTCTCCGCCCAGACCCTCAAGATCGGACTCGTTGACTTCGGTTCTATCCTTCAGGCTATGCCCGAGACTACTGCAGCCCAGAACCAGATTAAGGAAGTAAGCGACAAGTATGACGCTGAATACAAGAAACTCGCTGAGGAGATGAACCGCCTCGTGACTGAGTATCAGAACATGCCCGAGACCGAACTTCCCGCCATCAAGGAGCGCAAGACACGCGAGCTCAGCGACTACCAGCAGAAGATCCAGCAGTTCGAGCAGACTGCAATGCAGGACCTCCAGAAGATGCAGGTAGACCTTATGGGCCCAGTGCAGCAGAAGATCAATCAGGCTGTAGAGAGCGTTGGCCGTGAAGGTGGCTACTCACTCATCCAGATCTATGATCCGCAGCTCACACTCTATCGCGCTGAGCCTGTAGTGGACGTGACTCCTGCCGTGAAGGCTAAGCTCGGTATCCAGTAATTCCGACCATCAATACGTGTTGCATACAACACTATGACAGACCATAAGACATCAGAAATGGCGGGAGCAGCGGCTTCCGCCATTTCAGTAGGCCCCATCGGAGTGTTTGATTCCGGATATGGTGGCCTTACCATACTGCGCGACCTGCGCGCCATGCTGCCGGAATACGACTATCTCTATCTCGGCGACAATGCCCGTGCCCCGTACGGGTCGCGCAGTTTCGACGTTGTATACCGCTATACGCTTGAGGCCGTGAGGGAATTGTTCTCACGTGGCTGTCATCTCGTGATCCTGGCGTGCAATACCGCATCGGCCAAGGCGCTGCGCTCCATACAGCAGAATGACCTGCCCGGTATCGATCCTGCCCGCAGGGTGCTCGGGGTGATACGCCCTACGGTCGAGATCCTCGGCGATGTGAGCACTACCGGCCATATCGGGGTGCTCGGCACTCCCGGCACGGTGGCGAGCCATTCTTACAAGATGGAGACCAACAAACTGTTTCCTGCCATGAAGGTGACGGAGCAGGAGTGTCCGTTGTGGGCGGCAATCGTGGAAAATTCGGAGGCGGATGGTGCCGGTGCCGATTATTTCGTCAAGAAGTATATCGACATGCTTGTGGAGCGAGATCCGCAGGTGGATACTTTTGTGCTCGGATGCACGCATTATCCTCTCCTTATCGACAAGATACGCCGCTACGCTCCGCAGGGCGTAAGGATTCTTGAGCAGGGACGTCTCGTGGCCGAATCGCTGAAAGACTATCTGCGCAGGCATCCGGAGATGGAACGTCGTCTGTCGCGGGGCGGAAGCGTGGAGTTCCTGACGAGCGAGAATCCCGAGAAGTTTGACTCTCTGGCCTCTCTGTTTACCCATCATCCTGTGAAGTCGAGGCGCTGCACGCTCGACTGATAATTCAAACTTACATCCTTATGCAAGACCATGACAATAAGGCTGACGATACGTCACGCATGATCCGGTCGCTCACGGAGCGTATTGAGCGCAATCCTTCCGATGAGGAGGCATTGATAGAGAGGGGAAGGCTCTACTGGTCGCTCAACCGCAGGAGCGATGCCATAGGCGACTATCTTGCGGCTCAGAAACTCAATCCTGAGGGCAAGGCCACACAGTTGCTGAAGGCTACCTATGACATTCTCGACTTCTATAACAAGGATCTTTACAACCCTTGACCTCTATAGCCCCAGATCTCGACCCTCTCCAGATCTCGACCCTCTTTTGATCTCGACCCTCTCCAGATCTCAACCCTCCCCTGATCTCTAAAATCCTTTCACTGATCCCTGCAATTCGCTGTGTCTCGGTCAGAGTTCCCACGGAAAGAACATCGGGGTCTGTACGGCTGTCACCCGCTGGGAGGGGGCGTATTTACGTTCGCCATAGAGCATGATGCGCAGTTCGCGGCTCCAGCCGCGGTCGTGGTTGCGGATGTGGACTATGGCGAGACCTTTGAGCCCTTTTGCTCGGCGACGCAGGTCGCCTGTGAGGTCGGTCATGTCCGAAACCTTGTCGGTCTGATACTCGTATGTCACCTTTCCCGCCATCACGAGGCGCACTGACATACGGTCGCCCTAACTGATAAGTGAGTCGCGACGCCCTACGGCTATCCGTTCGATGGTTCGCGACGTGTAGATGGGTGCATTGTTGGAGTAATACTTGGAATAATACGAAGTGCTCATAACCGGATAATTTTGTGCGTCTTTCCTTCGGAGAGATGCTTTTGTTTTATATAGCACAAAATTAACCGTCTTTACTGCCATAAACTTGCAGTGTAATGTTAACAAATATTTATAATACTGCAACAAATTGGCAGTGTATCGGCTGCTGTCATTCCAGCGGACATCTTGATGATAAGAAAAACAATACCACGCTTCGCGCGAAAACGAAGCGTGGTATTGATGAGATGTGTACAGGAAGTGGGACTCGAACCCACACAGCCGGTAAGGGCCAGGGGATTTTAAGTCCCCCGTGTCTACCATTCCACCATTCCTGCATCAGGTGCCTGAGCGTAGGTGCCGTTGGCTTTCCGTCTGCAAAGTTAATGACTTTTTCTCTGACAGCCAAATTTTTCTATGATTATTTGCATGAAAAAAGGGACGCATTTATTTGCGCCCCTTTGATTTATTACTGATTCATATTAGTTTGCGACTACTGTCTCTGATGCTACGGGAGTATCGTTGTCGAGAGTACAGATTGCTACTCGGTTCCAGCTTTCTTCCTCAAACATATGTCCGATACCTTCACCCTTGGCGTCGATACGGTCGGCTGCGATGCCATACTTCTTGATAAGCATGTTCTTCACAGACTCAGCACGCTGGTTGGCGAGACGTTCGTTGACCTCTATAGGACCGTCCTGCGATGCATAGCCCTTGATGCTTACTGTAGCATTGGGGTGGTTCTTGAGGTAAGATGCCACGGCTGCCACGTTGGGAAGCTGGTCGGCAGGCACATTGTAGCGTCCGATCACGAAGTTCACGTATCTTACGGTGCTCAGGAAGTCATTGGTCTGGTTGACGATGACCGGCTTCTGGTTCTTGAGCTGTTCTACCTGTGCTGCGAGAGCCATGTTGGCGTTGTTGGCCTGGTTGAGGGCGTCACCGGCAGCGGCCACATCGGCACGCAGGTTGGTCACCTTCTCGTTGAGGGCTGCGATCTCGTCGAGGTTATAGTTCGGCAGTGTGTAGTCGAATCCGTCACCAAGTTTGATCGATACGCCGGCAAGAATATTGAATGTGGCCTTGTTGGCCTGGTATGCGGCACTTGTCTGCCTTACTTTAGCGTCGCTCATGTCGAAGAGCACACTCGGGCGAATCGAGAGGGTGACGTGGTCACTTACGTTAAAGTTGAAGTTGAGGCCGAGTTTTGTAGCGAAGAAGTTATGGTCGGGCACATTGTCGGTCTGATAGAGGTGTCCCCAGCCACCGCCGGCCGATGCCTCGATGTCAAACACGTTCTTGGTTCCGTAAGGCTGGAAGAGCTGGAAGAGGTTGACTGCTCCGTAGATGCCTACATAACTGCTGTCGAATGCCGTCTTTGACTTGGTCATTCCGTGCCAGTTTGAGGTGTTGACTGCCCAGTCGCCTTCAGCGCCGATGGCAAATGACGGTACAATCTGTTTGCGGATGTCGATACCCGCTACTCCGCGCATATCCTTAAAGAAGTTTGATCCGCTTTTTAGAGGTGTGGTCGCCCCGCCTTGAAGACCGATTGACCAGTTGTCGAAGAAACTCGGTTTCTGCATGGCTTCCTGAGCCATTACCGTTGCCGCTCCTCCGAGCAGGACTGTTGCGGCGAGTAACATTTTTTTCATAATCGTGCGTTTTTCAAGTTACTATTAAGATACTTCTCTGCGGCACGCTGCCGCTTAGTGAAATAGTACCTTAAAAACACACTCCCCCCCGAAAGTTCCTCATCTCCACCCCAAGTTTTAACATAATTTACGTTAACTAAAGAGGTATAAGGATGATTGCTTTTCGGGATTATTATGAAGTCACCGGATACAATACGAATCCGGCTTTGATGCTTACTGCGGGGTTATCTCGAAGGTGGCTTCGAGCGGATAGTGGTCGGAGGTGTTCAGGGGAAGTCGCTTCACACTCAGGGCTTTCAGCCTTGAACCGCGGTAAAAGATCTGGTCTATGTGGAAGAGGAAGAGAAACTGATTGAACGTATTGATAGGGCCGAAACAGGTCTCGGAATAAGCGTCGTTGAAGCCCGCTTTCCTCATGATGCGGTATGACCAGCTTCCGGCCACATCGTTGAAGTCGCCACACGCTATGAGCGGATTGATTCCGGCGGTAGTCTCGGTCATCTCCTTGACGTTTTTCGCTCTCGCACGGAAGGCTTCGCCGAGTTTAGGGAATATCTCTGCTCGAAACTCCTTGTAACTGTTCTTGGCGGAGCGGACTCCTCTGATGTCGGTGACTATCTCGCGCTCTGTGTCGGAGAGATCGTAGGAGGTCATGTGGAAGTTGATTACGGGAAGCTTGATGCCGTAGATATCCACCTCGACCAGTTGCCATCTCCTGCGCCGCTTCCAGTATTCCTCCTCCTCTTTGTCCTTGCATTCCGGATGCAGTTCACTCACAGGAAAACGGGAAAGGACCTTGAGGTCATTGCCTACTTTCCCGGCACGGTAGGGATATGCGGCATAGAGTGAATCCATAAGGCTGCGGCTCCAGTGGTGTATTTCCGCTGCATCCTCGAGATTCTCCAGTTCCTGAAGGCATATGATGTCGGCTCCGCTCTCGGCGAGATACTTGATGGCGCGGTTGCCGGGGAGATCACTCTTCGTGGTGTCTGCAAAGTGCAGGCAGTTGAAGGTGATGATCTTGAAGGTACGGCTTTCATCTGCCGGCTTTGCAGCGAATGCCACAGGCGTGACATCCTTGAGCGTGCTCCATCCGGCGAAGAGCGTCAGGCCGGCAAGCACCGCCATGATAAGCCGTCCCGATATCAGCCATCCGAGGCCGGCAAGCACCGTCGCAATGGCGAGATAGGGGAGTGCCAGCACCAGCACCGACGGAGCAGTAACATATTCTGGATTGCAGTGACCACCATATGCCGCCGCCAGGGTAATGATGAAAAGGATAATGGATGCGATTTTCAGAAACAGTCTTATGAGTGGAGATATGATTATCATGATTGTAAAGATCCGGCTATATCCGGAATATATAAGTGAGTCTATTTTTTTATTCGTTGCGAGAGATCGTTGAGTTCCGCACGCTCCTTGCGCGAGAGGCTTCCGTAGCCTGAGGTCTTGATCTTGTCGAGAAGCGCGTCAAGGCGTTCCATATCTTGCCGCCGCTGCTCGAGGATATCGATCATTCGTCCCGGATTGCGGCGACGCTGCTTTGTTCCCTTCTCCTTCTTGAACTTTCCCGCCAGTGGAGATGCTGCTAAGGAACTGAGATCAACACCATAGCGCAGTGAAAGACCTGTGGCAAGTCCCCAGACCAGACCTCCTACATGCGCTGCCTGATTGCCTCCGCCTCCAAGGAATGTGAGCGCGCAGCATGCTGCAGCTACCCATTTAAGCCTTACATCGCCTATGAGAAACAGCCTCACGATATGGTCGGGCGTGCGTATGGCGGCTCCGCACATCACGGCTATAACCGCCGCGCTGCAGCCGCAGAGCCAGCCTCCGCCTAATCCCATGGCCGACGCGCACATGAAGAAAACGCCACCGCTTACGCCTCCGCCGATGAAGTAGGTCAGCAGATGGCGGTCAGACAGTGTGGTGAGAAGTATCCTGCCAAACCAGTATAGCCAAAGCACGTTGAAGAGCATATGAAGCACGTCGAAGTGCACGGCCATGTATGTCAGCAGTGTCCAGGGACGCGTCAGGAACGTGGCGAATCCCGACGGTAGCGCGAGCCAGGACTCTATGCCTGCATCGAAATGAAACAGGCGTCCGCCAAGCGTCACTATCGTCACTGCCAGCCACACTGCGGCCTCGGTCAGTGTCAGCCACGCCAGCGCGCGGCTGCCTCCGCAATATTCACGCCATTTTTCTATCAAGGCAAAAAATCAGTGTTTTATTAGATCCGACCGTAGCCGGTAGTGGTTCTAAATCAGTTAATCATTGAGTCTTACGGCTAATCCGTCCGGTCAATAACGGTGTAGCATGCCCTTCTTCTTCCAGTAAAGGAGAAGGATGATGCCGAATAGCATGCCTCCGAGATGGGCGAAGTGTGCCACAGTGCTCACGCTTCCGCTTACTCCGAGGAAGAACTCTATCACTCCATAGCCTATCACCATATATTTAGCCTTGATAGGAACCGGGATGAAGAAGAAATAGAGCGGCATGTCGGGGAAGGTAAAGGCGAATCCGAGAAGGATGCCGTAGATGGCACCGGATGCTCCGATCGTACACATGTTTGACTTGAAGTCGGCTATGGCATCGATCCATTTGGGATCGGCCTGCGCCACAGCTGCATCCACTATGGCGCTCATGTGCTCGAATGTCAGCCCGTTGAGCCTTGCTATGCCTGAGATGTAGTCCTGCTTCCAGCTCAGTTCCCATACCCCCTGCTGCACCAGTCCGGCCCCGACGCCACACACGAGGTAGAAGAGCAGGAAACGGCGTGATCCCCATACTTGCTCCAGAATGCGTCCGAACATCCAGAGCGAGAACATATTGAAAAGAATATGCATGGGGCTCGAAGGACTATGCAGGAACATATAGGTGAATACCTGTGCGGGATTGAAAAGGCTGCTTCCGAAAAGGTGCAGTCCGAGGCGGTCGATAAGCGTTGTCGAGAATCCCGGCACGAGAATCTCGGCCAGCCACACTATGAGGTTGATGACTATGAGGTTTTTGGTCACGGGAGGAATCGACTGCCACCATCCTCCCGACGGATTTCCGTATTGCATATTGATGGTTTTCTGTTTTACATTGCAAAATTAACAAATTTCAGCCGTTCTTTAGGTCATATAACCTAAAATTCGTCGGTTTTTAATGAAATTTTTAATTTTTTTTGCTGAAAAGTTTGTAGTTAGCATTTTATGCGCTATATTTGCGTTTTTAATCGAAAAGTAAATAATACTCAACCCCCAAACTTAAAGTTATGAACAAGACAGATCTCGTAGCTGCTATCGCAGCCGAAGCAGGCCTCGGCAAGGCTGACGCAAAGAAGGCACTCGACGCAACTCTCGCAGCCATCGCTGACGCACTTCAGAAAGACGATAAGGTGCAGCTTCTCGGCTTCGGTACTTTCTCAGTAGTGGAAAAGCCCGCACGTGAGGGCATCAACCCCCGCACAAAGGAGAAAATCCAGATCGCTGCCCGCAAGGTGGTTAAATTCAAGGCAGCCGACTTCCTCGCGAAGTAATCAGGCAGCAGTCCATAATGGGCCTCGGCCCTTATACGCAGTCAGCCCCCGGCGCATCGCGCAAGGGGCTGCTCGTGTTTTGATTTGCTTATGTCCGCTTTTATTACTATCTTTGCAACTTTGAAAGGAATGTATCATATCCCTTGAAAAGATCTAACCCTAACTTTAGTTTGCGAAAACACAGACATTAACAAGATGAAAATAGAATCGATCATAACCCGTGGCGTCAGCGATGCCGTAAAGGATCTCTACGCACTCGATTTTCCGGCCGACAAGATACAGCCGCAGCAGACAAAAAAGGAATTTGAAGGTCACCTCACCGTAATGGCATTCCCCTTCCTCAAGGCATCCCGTAAGGCGCCTGAGGCCACAGCCTCCGAGATTGGCGAATGGCTCGTGAGCAACGTTCCCGCTGTCGAGAAATACAATGTGGTGAAGGGATTCCTGAATATTTCCATCAATCCCACGTTCTGGCTCACACGCTCCACTCTATCGCGGAAGACGAGGAGTTCGGATTCCGTCATGCCGACGACAATTCCGACCTCGTGATGGTCGAATACTCCAGCCCGAACACCAACAAGCCCCTGCATCTCGGCCATGTCCGCAACAACCTTCTCGGCTATTCCCTCTCGCTGATCCTTGAGGCCAACGGCCACAAGGTGGTGAAGACCAATATCGTCAATGACCGTGGCATCCACATCTGCAAGTCCATGCTTGCCTGGCAGAAGTGGGGTGAGGGTGTCACTCCCGAGAAAGCCGGTAAGAAAGGCGACCATCTCATAGGTGATTTCTATGTGCTCTTCGACCGCCATTTCAAGGAAGAGGTGAAGCGGCTCATGGAGGAGGAAGGCCTGACCGAGGACGAGGCTAAGGCACAGTCGCCCCTCATGCTTGAGGCGCGCGAGATGCTCCGCAAGTGGGAGGCCGGCGACAAGGAGGTGCGCGACCTCTGGAAGATGATGAACGAATGGGTATACGCCGGCTTCGACGAGACCTACCGCCGCCTTGGAGTGGGCTTCGACAAGATCTATTATGAGAGCGACACATACCTTCAGGGCAAGGACCTCGTGCTGAAGGGGCTCGACGAGGGCAAGATGTACCGTAAGGAAGACGGATCCGTATGGGCCGACCTCACGCCCGAGGGGCTTGACCATAAGCTCCTCCTCCGTGCCGACGGCACTTCTGTCTACATGACCCAGGACATAGGTACAGCGAAACTCCGCTATCAGGATTTCCCCATCGACAAGATGATATATGTGGTAGGCAACGAGCAGAACTATCACTTTCAGGTGCTCTCGCTGCTTCTCGACCGCCTCGGCTTCAAGTGGGGCAAGGACCTGACGCATTTCTCCTACGGCATGGTGGAACTCCCCGAGGGCAAGATGAAGAGCCGCGAAGGTACGGTTGTGGATGCCGACGACCTCATCGACAAGATGATAGCCGATGCTGCCGAGACCGGAGCCGAACGTTTTGCCGACATGTCGGAAGAGGAGCGCGCCGAGGTTGCCCGTATCGTAGGCATGGGTGCCCTCAAGTATTTCCTGCTGAAGGTGGACCCGCGCAAGAACATGCTTTTCAATCCGAAGGAGTCGATCGACTTCAACGGCAATACAGGACCCTTCCTGCAGTACACATATGCGCGTGTGCAGTCTGTGCTACGCCGTGCAGGTGATTTTGATCCGCTCTTCATGCCGACCGCCATCCCCAACGAGACTGAATCCGCCCTTATCCAGAAGGTGGCTGACTTCCCCGAGGTGGTTGAGGCGGCAGGCAAGAACTACAGTCCCTCGCTCATAGCCAACTATTGCTTCGAACTCGCTAAGGAATACAACCGCTTCTATCATGACTTCAGCATCCTGAAGGAAGAGGATCCTGCCGTGCGTCAGTTGCGCCTGCTTCTCAGCTATGTAGTGGCCCGCACTCTCAAGGCAGGAGTATCCCTCCTCGGCATGGAAATGCCCGAGAGAATGTGATTCACCGCATCCTCTTTGGCATGATATTTGTTATAGTCATGATATACGACTGACCGCATAATACATAATATATGTCTTAGTCATGATGTGCAGCATCAGGATGCCTAAGAGGAAAAATCATGAATGCGGCTGAAAACAACTTTAAATTCTAAATTCTAAATTAATAAATATGTACGACCAAATGAACAATCGGCAGACTCCTCCTCCGTATTATGACGGAGCTGCCGTTGCGCGCCAGACCAACTCGGTCATGAAGCGTGTCTACGTCCGTATGACCCTCGGACTCCTCGTGTCTGCGTTCTGTGCCCTCGGTGTGGCTTCAAGCCCGGCACTTCTCTCAGCCATTTTCGGCAATCAGATCTTATTCTGGGGAATGATAATAGCGATGTTCGCGATGGCGATCATGATTCCGGTGCGCATGCACAAGATGTCGAGCGGCACCGTGCTGGTGCTTTTCCTCGTCTATGCCGCACTCATGGGCACATTCATGAGCAGTATCTTCATCCTCTATCAGATGTCGGCCATTGTGTCAACATTCTTCATCACTGCCGGTACTTTCGGCGCGATGTCGGTATATGGTTTCTTCACAAAGGCGGACCTATCCAAGATGGGCTCATTCCTCATGATGGCGCTTTTAGGACTCATCATCGCAAGTGTGGTCAATATCTTCCTGCACAGCGGCACGATGGACTTTATCATCTCGATCGCTGGTGTGCTGATATTCACAGGCCTCACGGCATGGGACACCCAGCAGGTGAAGCAGCTTGCTGCAGCCAATCTTGATCCGGCCCTCGCCGACAAACTGGCTACGATGGGCGCGATGAATCTCTATCTCGACTTCATCAACCTGTTCCTCTTCCTCCTTCGCCTTTTCGGCGGAAACCGCGACTGATAGCTTATCAGACATTCAATATCTTGCCGAGGCTTACATACCATATGTAGGCCTCGCATTTTTTTGCCAGTCCGGAGCGGACCACCGCCCGCGCGTAGCGTCTCACCTGACGGCTGTACTTGTCGTCCTGGCGCTGCTCTCCGAATTTGTAGTCGATTACGGCTGCGCTTCCGTCCGGGCGTATTATGACGCGGTCCGGGCGTATCAGGAGCCCGTCGGCCACTATTCCCCTTTCGTTGAGCACACGGAGTCCGTCGGCAAACCATCCGTATTTTTCCACACTCCTGACAGCCTCGCCGATTTCCTCGCCCATCTGCTGCATGGTGGCCCGGTCCATATATCCGCGAGCCTTCATGTGGAGCAGTGCGCGTGGCAGATCCCCGGGAGTGTTCATGAGAGCCATTACGCTGTGCATCAGTTCGCCTCGCTGTCGTCTCTCCTCGCTCTCACTGTCTGTGATATCTGCCTCGGCCTCCCCGCTTTCCGGATTATCCTCCTCATCGGCCGGCAGCAGCTCACACTCAGGAGCCGCGGGGTCGCTATAGCAAAGTGCCGGGATAGGCATGCCCTTGCGGTATTCCGTGATGAGGCGGCTTCCCGATTCATTCTCTTTTTTGCTGCGTATGGCCGTAGTGGCAAGCACCTGTTCCCTGCAGGGACGGGTACCCAGTGTCCATGAAAGGCTTTCAGCATCCACGTCAAACTCCGAAGCCTCCGGGATATGGCTTTTCGCATCGGGATAGGCCTCTGCTGTCTTGGCTACGATTTCCTCGGCGTTCTCGGCGCATTCCCACAGATATTCGCCTATCTTTACCTTTTCCTTTCCCTTTACAGGTCGGCCCTCCTTAAGGTCGCATGGTGTATAGATATATAGCTCGTCTACCGCGCGTGTATATGCCACATAAGCCATATTGACTTTATCCATGAGGTATTTTCCGAGATATTCCGCATATGTCCCGGCATGAGGGGTCTCGGCGAGCGAGGGGTCGCTCCATACCGGAATCCAGGGTATGGCGGGTATCCCGTCGGCTTCCGAAAGGTCGGGGCGCACCCATAGCCATTCCCGTTCGTTTTGGGAGGGAGCGGTCGTCTGTTTGGAGTATGGCACTATCACACAGCGGAACTCGAGGCCTTTCGACTTGTGGACTGTCATGATCTGCACCGCGTCGGCATCCTCCGGCGATGATATGGAGCGGAAACGCCCTTTCTTCTCCCACCATTGCAGGAATGAGGCGATGTCTGACGAATGGCTCTCGCAGAAGTCGAGCACTGTGTCCTGAAGGGCTGCGAGAAACGGTACTTCCGCATTGCGCACATTGTCGGGAATGAACTGCCGCGTGATATTCTCCACAAGTGCGGGGAGCACAGTAGTGCTCATGCCGGCAAGCATCTCCCTGATGGAATCGGGATTGTACTCTCCTTTCAGGAAGTGGGAGAACTGTTCGGAAAGGCTCATCTCCTGATGCTGCATGGCGTAGAAACTGAAGTCAGCCTTCAGTTTGCTCCAGTCGCCTATGCCTTTTGCCTTCCGTTGCTCGGGCGGGCGCAGTTCGGCACGCGTCCCTTTGTTGATCGACTCAAGCACCGATATTACGGTCTGCACGGCCTGCGACTCTCCGATTTTCAGCGATTCCGCGCTTATGAATTCTATCTTGTGGCGTGCGTCACCGCTGCGGTTATATTCCATTATGCTCTCTATGATCCTGCTTCCGAGCACGTTCGTGTCGGTAAGCACGGCTATGTCGCGCATGCGGTATCCCCGGTCGAGCATATCGGCTATCAGCAGCGGTATCTCGGCGAAATGTGCCGGTACATCCTCGTCACTCTCTTTCTTGAAGAGCCTCACGCTTACGAAGCCCGCGTCTTCCTTGTGGTGGGGAGGCTGCACGGTATTGCTGTAGAGGCGTTCCATGTCTTCGCCGAGAGTGCGGGTGAGATAGCGGAAAAAGAGGTTGTTGAATTCCACGATTTTCCGGGTGCTTCGCCAGTTTGTGTTTTCAGCCGGAGTGTCGCCGCATTCCATGCAGGTCGCCGCGAATTCCTGTGGCACCCGTGAGGTGATCAGGCTCGGATCGGCGTTGCGAAACCGGTATATGCTCTGCTTGGCGTCGCCGATGATAAGGTTGTCGTTGCCCTTACTCTCGCTCTCCGCCACAAGCGGACGCAGGTTGCCCCATTGCAGGCGGCTCGTATCCTGAAACTCATCTATCAGGAAATGCTCGAGCCTGCTGCCCAGACGCTCATACACAAACGGTGCGTCCTCTTCGCCGATGATTCGGCTCAGTATGGAGTTGGTCTCTCCGAGTTCCACCGTGTTGCTGTCGGTCAGGAAGAGGCGGGAGTTGTTTCTGACGCTCTGCAGGAGCCCTACGTAGGGCATCGTGGCGCTGTAGATGCGCCATTTTTTCATTTTCTCCGATGTCGATTCGGCGCGCCACTTCTCGAATGCCTCATACATCTCCGTGGCGAGAGCCTCGATATGGTCTTCGGTAGGAGTGCCGAGATGGGGATTGTCGGCCTTAGGATTGAAGACACGGGTCTGGGAGCCTTTGCGGGTGAACTGAGGTATCTTGAATGAGATCTCCTTGTCGTTGTCCCATTTCCATGATTCCGCCATTTTCCTGACTCTTCCTGCGAGATACTGTCCGGCGGTTGCGTCCATGTCAAGACCGGCGTCGGCGAAGGCTTTGGCTACGGCGCGCGCCGCCGAGCGCATCTTCTGGAATGCCTCGCGTATGTCATGCTCATACACCTGCTGCAGTTGCCGGTATGTCTCGTAGAAATCCGGATTCTCGTCGAAATAGTTGTCGAGTTGCTCGCGCACCACCTTGAAGTCCTCTTTCGTAAGGTTGCGCCCAGCATTCAGCACCTGACCGTAGATGGAGTGCTTGTCTCCTTTTTTCTGGAATATGTTCCATCCCCTTCCTGACGCAGCCTTTTCCTCCATGAGCTGGCTTATCCATGACAGCCCCTGTGTGCGGTCGTCGGCCGTCTCTATCTCGTCGAGAGTGGTGTCGAGACC
>X108_Striped_Desert_Hamster__coassemble_159_pt1 | contig 17650 bp, 12 predicted proteins | sample X108_Striped_Desert_Hamster__metabat2_low_PE_001 | metagenome-assembled genome bin X108_Striped_Desert_Hamster | reverse complement strand
GAACCAGCACCATACCCGCCTCGACGGCTACGAGATAAGAAGGACAGCGATTGAAAACAACGTCACGATCTTCACGGGCCTCGAGACCGTCAGGGTGCTGCTCGACGTGCTCGAGGAAATCACGATGGGAGTATCTACCATCGACGCAGAATACGGACGGAAAGGGAACGGGATGATATCGAGGTGACCTTGAATGTTGAATGTTGAATGTTGAATTTTGAATTACGGCTATTGATGTTCGGTCATTTGGATATACGGTGATTTAGATATTCGGTATTCGATATTTGGGATATACGGTAACTGAGATATTTGAACCGTGAGATTTGATTTATATTTGATTTTTAGTCTTTGATATTATATATATGAAATTTGAAATAACAGGAATAGAACGACTGACGGAGAGCGTCTTTGAGATGAAACTTCGGGGCGACTGCTCGGCATTTACCATGCCGGGACAGTTCGTGGAGATATCCATACCGGGTCTTTATCTACGACGCCCGATTTCTGTCTGCGACATAGAGGGCAACAGGCTGACCCTCGTATTCAAGACCGTGGGCAAGGGCACCGAGGCCATGGCCCGTATGACTCCCGGCACCGAACTTGACCTTCTGACCGGTCTCGGTAAGGGATTCGACACATCGCGCTGTAAGGAATGCGCACTGCTCGCAGGAGGAGGCGTGGGTGTGCCGCCGCTCTATCTGCTCGCCCGCCGCCTGATGGCCGAAGGCAAGAAAGTGAAGGTGGCCCTAGGTTTCAACACCGCGGAGGAAGTGTTTTATGCCGACCGTTTCCGCGAGATAGGAGCGGAGGTAGCAGTCGCTACTGTCGACGGCTCCATGGGCGTCAAGGGTTTCGTGACCGACGCCATCCGTACTCCTGAGATGCAGGAGTGGGATTTCTGGTATGCCTGCGGACCGCTGCCGATGCTTTCCGCTCTCGGACGCGAGCTTGACTGCAACGCGGGAGAGGTCAGCATGGAGGAGCGCATGGGATGCGGCTTCGGAGCCTGCATGGGCTGCACCATCGAGACCCCGTGGGGTCCGAAGCGGGTATGCAAGGACGGACCGGTATTCGACGCCACCCTCATGAAGGACTTCAAGGGGAACGGTACACCGGCTCCTACCCTGCCGAGAGACCGCAAGGCAGAGGGTGAACCGAGCCTGACTAGCGAACTCTGCGGTATAGAACTCTCCAACCCGATCGTTCCGGCAAGCGGCACATTCGGTTTCGGAAAGGAATTTTCAGAGATATACGACATCAACTGCCTCGGAGGCATCTCGATAAAGGGTACCACCCTCAATCCCCGTCTCGGTAATCCGGTGCCCCGCATAGCGGAGACCCCCGACGGCATGATCAACAGCGTGGGTCTGCAAAACCCCGGTGCCGACGCGGTTTACGGCCATGAGGTGCCGGAACTGCGGAAAATCTATGGCGGCTGCGTCATAGCCAACGTCAGCGGATTCTCCATCGACGAGTATGTGGCTGCATGCCGCAAGGCCGATGCCTGCGAGGGAGTGGACATAATCGAGGTGAACGTGAGCTGCCCCAACGTGCACAACGGAGGCATGGCATTCGGAACCTCTGCAGAACAGGCAGCAGAAGTGACCTGCGCTGTGAAGGCCGCGGTCAGAAAACCGGTATTCATCAAGCTATCGCCCAACGTCACCGACATCGTGTCGATAGCCAAGGCATGCGAGGCAGCCGGAGCCGACGGCCTCACGCTCATCAACACGCTTCTCGGAATGCGCATCAACATCAACACCGGAAGCCCGGTGATTGCCAACCGGATGGGAGGATTCTCCGGACCGGCGGTGTTCCCCGTGGCAGTGAGGATGGTGTATCAGGTGGCGCAGGCAGTGTCAATCCCTGTGATGGGCTGCGGCGGCGTATCGACCGCGGAAGAGGCCATCGAGATGATCATGGCCGGCGCGAGCGCGGTGCAGGTGGGCTCGGCAAACCTTGTAGATCCCATGGCCTGCCACAATATAGCGAGGGATCTGCCCGTTGTAATGAAAAGACTTAAAATCAATAATATAAAAGACATAATCGGAATATCATGGCGAAAGATGTGATTATAGCGTGCGACTTCCCATCGATGGAAGCGACACTCGAGTTTCTCGACCGTTTCGGCGATACACGCCCCTACGTGAAGATCGGCATGGAACTTTTCTATGCGGCAGGTCCTGAAATCATCCGCGAGATAAAGAAAAGAGGACACAAGATCTTCCTCGACCTGAAACTCTGCGATATACCCAACACCGTGAAAAGCGCGATGTCGGTGCTGTCGAAACTTGACGTGGACATGACCAACCTTCATGCGTTTGGCGGCCATAAGATGATGGAGGCAGCGATCGAAGGACTCACCCGCCCCGACGGCACACGTCCCATACTTATCGCCGTGACCATGCTTACCTCGACCAGCAAGGAACTGATGAACGAGGATATCCTCATTCCGGGAGAGGTAGATGCTGTGGTGGCAAGTTATGCGAAGACCGCAAAGGCATCGGGGCTTGACGGAGTGGTATGCTCGCCGAGAGAGGCATCGATCGTGAAGGAGGCTTGTGGCAAGGAGTTTGTCACTGTCACTCCGGGTATCCGTTTCGCAGACTCCGCAGCCGATGACCAGGTGCGCGTGATGACACCCGCCAAGGCCCGCGAGATAGGATCGGACGACATAGTGGTAGGACGCCCCGTGACCAAGGCCGAGGATCCGCTTGCTGCTTATCAGCGCTGCTGCCGGGAATTCCTGGGATTATAATCAGGAATTCTGACTTTTTGGAGGCAAAAGCTTCGCGACATTTGAATTTTGAATTTGGAATTTTGAATTTGGAATTTTTGTCGGAACCGGTTTTTGGGGATTGGGATTCCCGGATTTGGGAGGTATGAATTAATTTAGATATCTGATATTTATAATGGAAAAGAAAATAGCCAAGGACCTGCTGAGCGTCAATGCAGTGTTCCTCCGTCCTGAAGAACTCTTCACATGGGCATCCGGAATCAAGAGCCCGATGTATTGCGACAACCGCCTGACCCTCTCCTATCCCGAGGTGCGCAAGGACATCGAGGAAGGCCTTGCCGAACTCATCACAAAATACTATCCTGAAGCCGAAAGCCTTATGGGTACCTCCACCGCAGGCATCGCCCACGCGGCCATCACCGCATGGCTCCTCAATAAGCCCATGGGCTACGTGCGCGGCGGCGCTAAAGACCACGGACGCGGCAACCGCATCGAGGGTAAGTGCGAGCCCGGCACAAAGGTTGTGGTTGTGGAAGACCTTATCTCTACCGGAGGCAGCTGCATCGAAGTTGTCGAGGCCCTTCGCGAAGAGGGAGCCGAAGTGCTCGGTATCGTATCGATCTTCACATATGGCATGAAGAAGGCTACAGACCGTCTTGCGGCAGCCAACGTGACCAACCACTCACTCTCCAACCTCGACACTCTCGTTGAAGTGGCGGCAGAAGAGGGCTACATAGAGCCGGTATGGAAAAACAGAATCCTGAAATTCCGCGACAATCCTGGTGACGAATCCTGGATGAACGCATAATAACACGGTCATGAAACATCTAATAGACCCCACCGACCTTACGGTTGAAGAGACGCGGTCGATCATAGACCTGGCTCTTGACATCATCGCTAACCGCGAGAAATATTCTGAAAAGTGCAAGGGCAAGAAACTTGCCACCCTTTTCTATGAGCCCTCTACCAGAACCCGCCTCAGTTTCACCGCCGCCATGATGGAACTCGGCGGCAACGTGCTCGGATTTGCCGATGCCGCTTCCAGTTCCGTCAGCAAAGGAGAGACCGTGCGCGACACCGTACGTGTGGTGGAAAACTTCGCCGACATCATAGCGATGCGCCACCACATTGAGGGTGCGCAACTCGCAGCGACCGAGGTGAGTCGAGTGCCCATCATCAACGCGGGCGACGGAAGCCATGCTCATCCTACCCAGACACTTACCGACCTTCTGACCATCACCCGTGAACTGGGACGCCTTGACAACCTTACAATAGGATTCTGTGGCGACCTACGTTTCGGACGCACCGTGCACAGCCTTATCAAGGCCATGTCGCGCCAGAAGGGAATAAACATCGTACTCATCGCCCCACCGCAGCTACGTCTGCCCGACTATATCAAGCAGGACGTTTGCGACCGTCTCGGACTCGAATACAAGGAAGTGGACACCCTCGAGGAGGCCATGCCGGAACTCGACGTGCTGTATATGACACGAGTGCAGAAAGAGCGCTTCCTCGATGAAGACGAGTATGAGGCAGTGAAAGACGCTTTCGTGCTCGACTGCGAGAAGATGGCACTTGCAAAGGAGAAAATGGCGGTGCTTCACCCGCTGCCCCGCGTCAACGAGATACTTGAGGAAGTGGATGCCGATCCCCGCGCCGCTTATTTCCGTCAGGTAGAAAACGGTAAGTTCGTGCGTATGGCTCTCATAGCAAGTCTTCTCGACTGGAAGGATGATCCCGCCCACAAGATGCCTGAACAGGAAGAAGTGGAGGTGCCGGGACACCTGAGATGCGAGAACAAGAAGTGCATCACACGCAACGAGCACTCCCCCCGCCGAGCATATGTAGCATCTGACGGCGCGCTGCGCTGCAGATATTGCGACCACAAATTCAAGTGATGCACGATTCATAATGCATAATTGGCTTCGCTAATCGGATAATTGAAGAATGGTAAAGCTTATGGGGATTATGCTTGTGAACTGCATGTGACCGAAGACTTAAGGTAAGACTAATAAGGTAAGATTCATTAAGGTAAAAGATTGTTTAGATTATTTTGGAACCGCTTAAACATGAGTGCGGAATAGCGATGATCCGACTCCGCAAACCACTCGCCTACTATAAAGAAAAATACGGAACTTACGCGTACGCCCTCAACAAACTGTATCTCCTTATGGAGAAGCAGCACAACAGAGGACAGGAAGGAGCGGGAGTCGGAGTAGTAAACCTTAAGGCTCTGCCGGGACACGAGTATGTATGGCGGGAGCGCGAACTTGGACATCAGGCCATACAGGAAATATTCAACAGGATAGGATCCACCCTCAGCGAGGCCGGTCTTGAGAACATGACTCCGGAGGAAGCGGAGACTATCGCCCCGATGACAGGAGAAATCTATCTCGGCCACCTAAGATATTCAACCACCGGGAAATCGGGAATGGCATACGTGCACCCATTCCTGCGCCGCAACAACTGGAGAAGCCGTAACCTTCTGATGTGCGGCAACTTCAACATGACAAACGTAGATGAACTCTTCGAGTCGGTGGTAAGCCGCGGCCAGCATCCCCGTCTGCATAGCGACACCATCATACTGCTTGAGATGCTTGGCTACGCACTCGACAAGGAGAACCACCGTATCTACAGGAAATACCGCGACGAGAAAACCGACAGGTTTCTTGACAGGAATCTTGAGGAGATAATTGAAGATCAGCTCGACATACGCAACGTATTGAAAGCGGCAGCACCTGAATGGGACGGAGGATACGTGATATGCGGCGCTACGGGATCGGGCAACGTGTTCGTATTCCGTGACCCCAACGGTATCCGACCTGCCTACTACTATATAGACGACGAGATCATAATCGCCACTTCGGAGCGTCCACAGATCCAGACTGTATTCGGAGTAAGCAGCGAGAGGATTCATGAACTTCAGCCCGGAGAAGCGCTTCTGGTTTCCAAAGACGGAGAGCCGACAGTGGAAAGAATTCTGCCGCAACAGTCAAACTCCAGATGCAGTTTCGAGAGGATATACTTCTCGCGAGGGAGCGACAGGGATATTTATCAGGAGAGAAAGGAACTGGGACGACTTCTGGTGCCCCGTATAGTGAAAGCCATAGGCGGCAATATATCGGACACTATATTCTCCTTCATACCCAACACCGCAGAAATAGCATTCTACGGAATGGTTGAGGGACTGGAGGCATATCTGAATGAATACAAGACGGAACGTATTCTTGCCCTGCAGAGCGATGGCAAACTCAGCCGTGAGACCATACGAAAGGTGATGGAGGCTGAGGTAAGGATAGAGAAAGCCGCAATCAAAGACATTAAGCTCAGGACCTTCATAGCCGAGGGGGATGTGCGCAATGATCTGGCGGCTCACGTCTACGATATCTCATACGGATGCCTGAGGGCAGGCAAAGACTCGCTTGTGGTGATAGACGACTCCATAGTCAGAGGCACCACACTCAAGCAGTCGATCCTCAACATGCTGGGGCGCCTGAATCCTAAAAAGATAGTCGTTGTATCGTCATCACCCCAGGTGCGTTATCCCGATTATTACGGTATCGACATGAGCCACATGGATGAGTTCATAGCATTCAAGGCGGCCGTATCACTGCTTCGAGAGAGAGGCATGGAATACGTACTGGCATCCACATATGCCTCCTGCTGTGGCGAGGTGGCAAAAGGTCCTGACGAGCAACTCGTGAACCATGTCAAAAACATTTACGCACACTTCAGCGACGAGGAAATCTCCCGCAAGATAGCGGAAATGGTGAATCCCGGGAATCTTGACATCGAGATAGTATATCAGACTGTGGAGGGTCTTCACAAAGCATGTCCGGGACATCCGGGCGACTGGTATTTCTCGGGAGACTATCCTACTTCCGGAGGTACAAGGCGCGTAAATCAGGCATACATAGAATGGTTTGAGGGAAATTCATCGCATCGTCTGTGACAAGATCAGCGGTAAACGGCTACAGCAAAGGGCTGAATCAAAGGAATATGTGACATTTTGCAACTGCACACATCTCCAAAGTGCGGCTATGTGAGCATATATCTTGTTAAATATTTATGAAATCGCATGATTTTAGAGGCCGGATTAATTTGTAATATAGTTTTTTTTTGTAATTTTGCGGAATGAAAGAAAAATTAGGACTCAGTAAATCGCAAAAGACATTTATGCTGGACTATGTGATGATCATAGTCGGCATCTTGATGTACGGCTTCGGGTTCTGTGCGTTCATCCTTCCTCATAAGATAGTGATGGGCGGTCTGTCGGGCGTCGGCACACTGGTGTATTTCGCCACCAACGAAACCATTCCAGTGGCGGTCACCCAATATGTGCTCAACCTGCTGCTTCTTGCCGTATCGTTCAAGATCGTGGGCAAGACATTCGTGATCCGCACTATCTTCGGAGCGACCGTGGTCTCACTCTCCATAGGTGTAGGTGAAGCCTTCTTCATGAATCTCGGACATCCCATCATCGAGGACATGTCGCTTAGTGCCATACTCGGAGCCATCATATGCGGACTTGGCGTTGGCACCGTGCTGATCCACAACGGCTCGACAGGAGGCACCGACATCGTGGCCTCGATGGTCAACAAGATGAGCAATGTCAGCATCGGACGCGCCATGGTGATCACCGACATGTGTATCGTGACCAGCAGTATCTTTCTCCCCTTCGACGGTACTTTCGGTGAGCGACTTGAGGCCAGGGTTCCTATCATCGTATACGGCTATGTAGTGACATTCGTGGCATCCTACTGCGCCGACATGATCGTGGTGGGCAACCGCCAGGCGGTGCAGTTCATAATCTTCAGCCGCCAGTGGCAGACAATAGCCGATGCCATCAACAACGAAGCAAAACGAGGAGTGACTGTGCTCGACGGCGAAGGCTGGTACAGCAAGAAGCCGGTAAGAATCCTGATGGTATGGTGCCGAAAGATCGAGGCTCCGGGCATAATGAGGCTCGTGAAGGGCATAGATGATGACGCATTCATCACACAGGGTGCCGTCAACGGTGTATTCGGAAAGGGATTCGACATGTATAAGGTCAAGATAAAATCGAAAAAAGGCTTGGCGCAAAACCAGACACCACAGGAATCCTGACCATCCGCCACTCAGGCACGGACAAGAAACCACGGACTGAACTAACGTCAGGACAACCACATAACCGATTTCCACGAACATACAATTATCAAACAACTATAAACCAACAACTGAAAACTATGAAGAGACTGTTTCTCTTATCCGCTCTCATGATGCTCTGCACCAGCGTATGGGCAGACTACATCGTCAGCGGATCTGTTTTTGACTCCCAGGGCGAACCCCTGATCGGAGCGACTGTCAGCGTGCCCGGCACCGCAGTGGCAACCGCTGCTGACATCGACGGTAATTTCTCGCTCTCTGTTCCCAACAAGGCAAAGGAGATCAAATTCTCCTATGTCGGCTACAAGGACAAGACAGTAAAGGCTCAGCCCGAAGTAGGACGTGTGGTTCTTGAAGCAGAGACCACAATGCTTCAGGACGTTGTGGTAAGCCAGTCAGTGGCAAAGACACGTAAGACTCCTGTAGCCGTATCGACTGTAGATGCTCCCTATATCGAGGCAAAACTCGGTGGACAGGAGTTTCCTGAAGTCCTGAAGACCACTCCCGGCGTATGGGCCACCAAGGACGGTGGCGGCTATGGCGATGCCAAGATCAACATGCGCGGCTTCAAGAGCGCCAACGTGGCTCAGCTCGTAAACGGTATTCCCGTCAACGACATGGAATGGGGCGGTGTATACTGGTCCAACTGGTCAGGTCTCAGCGACGTGACATCATCCATGCAGACCCAGCGCGGTCTCGGCGCGGCCATCATCTCCACTCCCTCTGTGGGCGGCACGCTCAACATCACCACCAAGAGCCTTGACGCCAAGAAAGGCGGAACACTCTTCTACGGCATGGGCAACGACGGCATGAACCACATAGGATTCTCCGCATCGACCGGACTCATGAAAAACGGCTGGGCCATCACGATCATGGGTAGCCGCAAATGGGGCGACGGATATATCCAGGGCACTAAGTTTGATGCCTACACATGGTTTGTCAACGTATCAAAGCGCATCAATGACCAGCACCAGCTGAGCCTCACCGCATTCGGCTCACCTCAGGACCACTGGCAGCGTAACAATAAGAACGGCCTTACAGTGGAGGGCTGGCAGAACGTGAAGAACTTCATGAACGGCGAGAGCCAGTACCGCTACAACCCGGCATTCGGTTACCGCTCGAACGGACAGGCCTACGTCTCCAACCAGAACCACTTCCACAAGCCCCAGATCTCACTCAACCATATCTGGCAGATCGACTACAAGTCAAGCCTCTCTACCGCAGTCTATCTCTCGATAGCCAACGGTTACGGCAACAGCGGACAGGGACGTACATCCGACTACCGCAGCCAGTGGTATGGCGCCAACAACGGCGTTCTGACCGACACATGGCGCTGCGCTGACGGCACATTCGATTACGCAGCCATCGAGGAAATGAATGCAGCGTCGACCACCGGCTCCAACATGGCCATGGCACAGTCCATCAACAACCACACATGGGTAGGCCTCGTATCTACCTACAAGAACGAGCTCATCCCCAACCTCAACCTTCTCGTAGGTCTCGACGTACGCTACTACGCAGGTCTGCACCAGACCAAGATCAGCGACCTCTTCGGCGGCCAGTACTACATCGACGACTCCTCACGCAAGAGCGTACTCGCAGCCAACAACAGCGCTGCCGCAGACCCCAACTGGCAGTACCAGAAGTTAGGCGTAGGCGATATCGTATATCGCAACTACACCGGATACGTGGCTCAGGAAGGTCTCTATGCACAGCTCGAATACAGCTGCCTTGAAGACAACAAACTTAACGTATTCCTCGGCGGATCGATCAACAACAACTCCGACTGGCTCGTAAACCGTTTCTACTACGACAAGGAGCACCAGCGCTCTGAGACCCTCAACTTCATTGCAGGCAACGTAAAGGCCGGTATCAACTACAACATCGACCGTCACAACAACGTGTTTGCAAACGGCGGCTATATCAGCCGTGCACCGTTCATGTCGGCTGCATTCCTTTCGAGAGAAGTGTCTAACGCAGCCAACCCGAACGCACTCAATGAGAAGTGTGTGTCTGCCGAAATCGGCTATGAGTTCCACTCACCTAAGTTTACCGCACAGGTCAACGGTTACTTCACCCGCTGGATGGACCAGACCATGATGAAGTCCAACACCATGCAGGACGGTACCCGCTACGTCATGAACATGAGCGGCGTGGCATCACGCCACATGGGTGTGGAAGTGGCTGCGACCTACAAGCCTTTCAAGTGGCTTGAGTTCAGCGGTATGTTCTCCTATGGCGACTGGGTCAACGACTCGAACACCATCGGTTATTTCTATGACTCCCAGTCGCAGCCCCTCGCCAACCTCAGCACAGGCCAGGTGGCCAGCGGCATAATGGCTCCCGACCACCTCTGGGCAAAACTCAACACCAAAGGCCGCAAGGTCGGTGGTTCGGCACAGACCACAGGAGCGCTCAGCATGACAGTCAAGCCTGTCAAAGGATGGCGTATCGGAGTTGACTGGGTGGCTTCCGCTCGCAACTATTCCGACTACAACATCACCGGCAGCAACCTCAGCGCAGGACAGGAACTGAACCTCGGCGATCCCTGGAGAATTCCATGGGGCAACCAGCTTGACCTCAACGCAAGCTACTCGTTCGACTTCGGAGGCATGAGAGCCACTGTATTCGGCAACATCAACAACCTCTGCAACTACAACTATATCATGGATGCAAGCACTTCCGCCACCAGCAACGGTACATGGCAGAACGCTTACAACATCTTCTACAGCTTCGGCCGTACTTATTCACTCCGTCTCAAACTCACATTCTAAGACATCGATATGAATAATTCAGTTAAAAACATATTTTTCGCCTTAGGAGCGACCGCTATGCTGGCATCTTGTGGCGAAAATGCCTGGAACGACCATCTTGACGGTTTCGAATCAGGCGTGAACTACAATAAGGCTCTCGAAGGTGAGTTCACCATGTCGGCTGCTGACTACAACGCTGTAGCGTCGAATGCCACCAACAAGGAACTCGCCGAGGCAGCAGGCACCGGCAAAGCCCTCAAGGCAGTAGGCAGCAATGCGCTCTTCTCAGCGGAGATTCCCGCTAAGGAATATCTTCCTGCTTACCTCGCCTCAAGCAGCGCACCCTATTTCCTCGCTCCGGAAGGATCGAAGGTCAATGTCACCTACCAAGAGACAGGCGTCACAGCACCCATTATAGCCGAGATCGCAGGCGCAGTCAAATACACTGTCAGCAAGGACGACTATGTAACCGTATGGGGCAGCGACAAAGACTATATCGATGCCTTTGCTCCGATGACTCCTGCCGAAAACAAGATTCCGTCACTTCTCAAGAATGCATATCCTGATGCGGCTGCCGGAACTTACGCCATCGTAAACTACAACGAAAGCGCAACCAACCCCATCTTCATCTCCGACTCAGAGGCTGAGGAATTCACAGGCGGCATCTTCTTCATGGTAGCCGACGGCTCCAACGGCGCAGGCCCGCTTACTACCGACAAGACCTACGGCTATCTTCCCCAGGTGGGCATGAGCGTGGCAGACGGCGGCGTGGATGCCGGCGGAATCAACGCCTTCACATTCGTGAAATCGGCAAATGGCTTCCTCATCAAGGACGCATATGGCCGCTATCTCTATCAGTCGGGCACCTACAACAGTTTCAACCTTTCCGTGACACTTCCCGAATCGGGCGCGGAATGGACTGTGGATGTGGCAGCCAACGGACAGGCTAAGATCACCAATACCGCTGTAGGCAAGTGGATCCAGTTTGACAGCAAATACACCTCTTGGGGCTCATACGACGCTGACAAAGGATCGCTCCCCGTGCTCTACAAGGCGCAGAAACTCGAATACTTCCTCGTGACCGCTGACGGACACGGAGCAGGTCCGGTTGCAGCCGACAAGAAATACGGATATCTCGCAAGCGTGGACATGACCGTGGAGAACGGTATCGTGACAACACCCAATCCCGAAAATGTATTCACATTTGAACTGACCGACGGCGGCTACTATATCAAGGATTCCTTCGGACGCTACATGTATCAGGCAGGTACATTCAATAGCTTCAATGTTTCCGAGACAATACCCGAGTCAGGAGCCGTTTGGACCGTGACCGAGGATGCCTCCGGCAAAGTCACTATCACAAATACAGAAGTTGGAAAGTGGATACAGTTTGACGGCGGCTACAACAGCTGGGGTTCATATGCAGAAGAAAAGGGCGCACTTCCCGGACTGTATAATGCAGCCGCTACTGCCGCTCCGGCAGCTAACCGTCCCGCAAAGGTTGTGGCCGGAACTCCCGTCACCGCAAGCAAGACCGCTGTCTTCACACTCGACGGCAGCAAGTGGGAAGCCGCTTCCGACGTTGTGGCACTTGATGCCGCAGACTACGCCGCAATGGGCTTCAGCAACGGAAAACTCGAGAATCCCGACACCTATCTGCCCCTCTACCTCAAGGCCAACATGCCTTATGCAGTAGCAGGCGACGAGATGGCTGTAGTATACAATAATACCGCTTGCTCGATGTGCATCTACGACGGCCAGAACTGGACAGTCAACAACAACGACCTCCAGACCAAGACCGCACAGTTCGTGAAGAAGAATGGCGCATGGAGTTTCGTAAAATATGTGGGCAAGGCATACTTCAACCTCACAGAGGAACTGATACTTGACCGTCCCTACATGATGGTAGCGGAAGGCATCTGCGCGATACCTCTCGCAACTTCAAAGAACTATGGTTATCTCAACACTGAGGCAGTCGTTGATGTAAACGGAGTGATCGAGCAGAAGAACGAGGCCAACGCCTTTACCTTCGCTTCACAGTTTACATCTGAAGACGGAGCCACATACAAGACACCGGAAGGAACATTCCTCATCATGGATTCCAACGGCCGTTACCTCTACATGTCAGGCACATTCGACTCCTTCAATGTCAATGCCACACCTGAGGTCAAGGATGGTGCTATCAGCGCAGCATATACCTTCAGTGCAGAGCACAACGGATCAGGAGTATGGACCATCAAGAATGCCGGTAACGGCAAATGGATCCAGTACTCGGCCAACTACAGCTCATGGGGATGCTATGACACCGAGAAGGGCGTGCTTCCCTCACTCTACATGCTTGCCGGAGAGTAATCACCTACCATAGCATACATTACACTTGGCCGCTTCCCGAAAACGGGAGGCGGCTTATTTTATGCCGTAGAGCGAACCGAAAACGCGGAACATTGTTAAGTAAGTATTACACATTGATTAATAATTGTGCAATAAATTGGTCAGGTCAATAAAAAAAAGTAATTTTGTGACACTGAAAGCCAATCTCCTCTGGATAACGATTTGACACACACTATAAACAACACCAAATACAGGTAAAAGACATGGATCAATTACTACAACTCGCCCATCGGCTGCGCGGACTCCGAGACTCGCTCGACCTCACGGTAGAGGAAATGGCCGCTGACTGCGGCGTGACTCCCGAGACCCTTCTCAGGTACGAAAGCGGACAACACGATATTCCGGTGAGTTTCCTGCAGCGTCTGGCCACCCGCAACGGAGTGGAACTGACCGCTCTCCTCTTCGGCGAGGAACCCAAAATGAGCACCTACTATATCACACGCAACGGCAAGGGCGTGAAAGTAGAACGCCGCGCCGCATATTCCTATCAGGATCTGGCAGCAGGTTTCCGCGAGAGAAACATGGCGCCGTTTCTCGTGACGATCTCGCCCGACCACACGGCTGGTACTATCCACTCACCCAACACACACGAGGGCCAGGAATTCAACTATGTGCTCGAAGGCGAACTCGAGATCACTATCGGCAAGAAGATTACCGTGCTGCACGCCGGCGACAGCGTGATGTTCGACTCCACGATGCCGCATGCGCTCCGCGCTATCGGAAACCGCGATGCCAAGGTAATCGCCATTATCAATTGAGGATTATGAATTACAGACCCTGGGGCAAAAACTTCGCTTTTGAACGGAACAGCTTCGCGACAGTTGAATTTGAATTGGGAGTTTTTAATTGGAAATTCTGAATTTTGAATTACGGACTCCGGAAGTGAGGCCCGGAATTACATACAGGTAGAATATATTATGCTGGAAAACTTTCTGGATAAGACGAAGTTCTCGTCTTATGAGGACTTTATGGCCAATTTCAAGGTCAAAGTGCCTCAGAATTTTAATTTTGGATATGACGTGGTCGACAGATGGGCTGAGACAGATCCCGACAAGGAGGCCCTGCTCTGGACCAACGACAAGGGAGAGTGCCGACGCTTCACGTTTGCCGACATCAAGCGCGAGTCGGACAAGACCGCATCATTCTTTCAGTCGCTCGGCATCGGCAGGGGCGACAGAGTAATGCTCATACTCAAGCGCCACTATCAGTTCTGGTTTGCCATCATCGCGCTCCATAAACTCGGAGCCACAGTGATACCCGCGACCCATCTGCTGACACCGAAAGATATAAAGTACCGCTGCGAGATGGCCGACATCAAGGCCATCGTATGCTCGGGCGACCCCATAGTGACTGAACATATCCTCAAGGCACTCCCTGACTGCCCCACGGTTAAGGCTGTGGTGACTACCGGTCCGGTAGTGCCTGAAGGATGGCATGACTTCAATACCTCGATCGACAAGGCTGCGCCGTTCAAGCGCCCTGAGACGGTCAACGACAACGATGACGTAAGCCTTCTCTACTTCACGTCGGGCACCACAGGAGAGCCCAAGATGGTGGCACACGACTTTACCTATCCTCTCGGCCATATCATCACGGCAAGCTACTGGCACAATCTCAATGAGGACAGTCTGCACCTTACCCTTGCCGACACCGGATGGGGCAAGGCAGTATGGGGAAAGCTTTACGGCCAGTGGATAGCGGGCGCCAACGTCTTCGTGTATGATTTTGACAAATTCGAGCCGGTCGACGTGCTCCACATGATACACAACTACGGCATCACCTCCTTCTGCGCACCTCCGACCGTGTTCCGTTTCCTTATCCGCGAGGATCTTACCAAGTTTGACCTTTCCTCCCTGAAATACTGCACAATCGCGGGAGAGGCCCTTAACCCGAGTGTATTTGACGAATGGAAGAGACTGACCGGTATAAGGCTGATGGAAGGATTCGGCCAGACCGAGACTACCCTGACGGTAGCCACATATCCATGGTGCGATCCCAAACCCGGCTCGATGGGACTCAAGGGTCCGGTCTACGACATAGACCTTGTGGATGACAACTGCGAGCCGGTGGAAGACGGCGTGCACGGCGAGATAGTGGTGAGGCTGCACGACGGAGTGAAGCCCATCGGACTCTTCAAGGAGTATCTCAACGATCCGGCCCTGACAGCCGAGGCGATGCACGACGGCCTCTACCACACGGGCGACGTGGCATGGCGCGATGAGGACGGCTACTACTGGTTTGTAGGCAGAAAGGACGACGTCATCAAGTCGTCGGGCTACCGCATCGGCCCCTTCGAGGTGGAGAGCGCGCTGATGACCCATCCCGCGGTAGTGGAATGCGCCATCACAGGCGTTCCCGACGAGGTACGCGGCCAGGTGGTGAAGGCCACGATCGTCCTCGCCCGGGACTACAAGGGCAAGGAGGGTCCGGAACTCATCAAGGAGATCCAGAACCATGTGAAGCGCGTCACCGCACCCTATAAATATCCGCGAATCGTGGAATTTGTCGATGAACTGCCCAAAACGATATCGGGCAAGATCAGGCGTGCCGCAATTCGCAAGGAATGAGCAAAAAAATCGGTTGTCGGGGCATGAAATTTTTGGTAATGTCAAAGATTTTAATTAATTTTGCACCGAGTATTCGGGTAGCCGAAGAAATGACAGCCACAGACCGCCATATGAGGCTTCCCGATAAAATGATAACCGAAGACATCCCCGAAACATGCTCATCGACATATCTACAAGACGACACCGCAAGAAACAGTCACACAGCCGATTGCAAAGCAGCAACGAGGCACTCCGACAGGCGTGCGTACTTATCGTGAAGATGCGTCGTGCAGTTTCGGACTGAAAAGACATAGCATAGACCGCGTTCCGACACCCGGAATGCGGTCTTCAATTTATTAATTTACAACATCTGCAATGAAAATCGGAATTGTAATGGGGTCTGCATCAGACTGGCCCGTAATGAAAGGAAGTGCCGAAATACTCGACGAATTTGGCGTGGAATATGACAAGAAAGTGCTGAGTGCGCACCGCACCCCGCATGAGCTTGAGGCATGGGTAGGTGGAGCCCGCGAGGCAGGCTATGCCGCCATCATCGCCGCAGCAGGCGGAGCCGCTCACCTCGCCGGCGTATGCGCCGCTTTCACCACTCTCCCCGTGATCGGAGTGCCAATCAAGGCCCGTACACTCGACGGACTTGACTCCCTGCTCTCAATGGTGCAGATGCCGAGCGGCATACCTGTGGCTACTGTCAGCATCGACGGTGCAAAGAACGCCGCCCTTCTCGCCGTGGAGATCATGGCTGTGACCGATAAGAACCTTGAGGCCAAGATGGCGGACTTCCGCCGCCGCCAGGCCGAGAAAGTACTCGCAAGCGAATTAAATTAAAACGACATACAATGAACCGGAACAAAAGAATTTTTGTGGAGAAGACCGGCGCCTACCGCGTGGAAGCCGACAGTCTCCGACGGGAACTCAACGAGAACCTCGGCCTTGACATCAAGGATCTGAGACTGATCTGCGTCTACGACGTATTTAACGCCGATCCCGCCCTCATAGACGAGGCAAAATACCGCGTCTTCGGCGAACCCGCTACCGACACCGTGACTGAGGATTTTGACCTCGACGGAAAGAAATACCTGGCAGTGGAATGCCTCCCCGGCCAGTTTGACCAGCGTGCATCCTCTGCCGAAGACTGCGTGAAACTGATCGACCCGACCTCCGAGGCGGAAATCAGAAGCGCAAGACTCATGATCTTCGACGAAGGAGTTAGCGAGGCTGACCTCGAGAAGATCGCACACTACACCATCAACGCCGTGGAGTCACGCCGCAAGGACATGACCGTGCTCTGTCCGCCGGAACGCGCCGAGGCCACTCCCGTGAGAACGCTCGACGGCTTCCGCGACATCACGCTTGAGTCCGCACCCGGATTCATAAGCGAGATGGGACTGGCCATGAACGACGCAGACCTCATGACCGTGGTGGAATACTTCACCAAAGAGGGCCGCGACCCGAAAGAGACCGAGCTCCGCATCCTCGATACATACTGGAGCGACCACTGCCGCCACACTACCTTCATGACGGAACTTACCGACATCGAGGTGGAGGACTCCCCTGCCGCCGACGACATCAAGGCATCGCTCGAGCTCTACAGGCAGATGCGCCGCGACCTCGGCCGCGAGGAAAAACGTCTGTGCCTCATGGATCTCGCCTGCATCGGCGCACGCTGGCTAAAGAAACAGGGCGTGCTCGACGACCAGGAGGACAGCGAGGAGAACAACGCATGCTCGATCGTGATCGACGTAGACACCGAGGGGGGCGAGAAGGAGAAATGGCTCCTGATGTTCAAGAACGAGACACATAACCACCCTACAGAGATAGAACCCTTCGGAGGCGCTTCGACCTGTCTCGGCGGCGCGATCCGTGACCCGCTGAGCGGCCGCAGCTACGTGTATCAGGCGATGCGCGTGACCGGCGCCGGCGATATCTACAAGCCCGTGAGCGAGACCATGAAGGGCAAGCTCCCTCAGCGCGTGATCTCGAAGCGCGCGGCACACGGCTACAGCAGCTATGGCAACCAGATCGGCCTCGCCACCACTCATGTGCGCGAGATCTACCAT
>X108_Striped_Desert_Hamster__coassemble_155_pt1 | contig 18131 bp, 9 predicted proteins | sample X108_Striped_Desert_Hamster__metabat2_low_PE_001 | metagenome-assembled genome bin X108_Striped_Desert_Hamster | reverse complement strand
TCCCCATGCCGCTCCAGTAGATATAGCTCTTGCCGTCGTCGTCGATGAGCACGCACGGGTCGATGCCGCGCACACCCTCGATCGGGCGGAACATCGGACGGAACGGCCCCTCGGGGGAATCCGATACGGCCACGCCGATAGCGAAGCCCCGCTCCTCCCCTTTCGGGGCCGACGGATAATAGAAATAGTATCTGCCGTCCTTGCATACGCAGTCGGGCGCCCACATCGAGTAGGAGTCGGGACGCACCCAGGGTATGCGGTTTTGCGTGAGGATCATTCCGTGATCAGTCCAGTCCATAAGGTTGTCGGAAGAAAACACGTGATAGTCCTCCATGCAGAACCATTCCTTCAGGCTCTCGACAGGGCTGTGGATATCATGCGAGGGATAAAGATACATTCTTCCGTTGAATACCCTTGCCGTAGGGTCGGCGGTAAACTGGTCGCGTATGATGGGATTCTGCGCGTCAGCGCCTGTCGCGCCGATGGCCGCGGCCATCGCGGCGGATATCAATGCTCTTTTCATCTTTTCACTATTGATAGTCGTGATACTCTGCTTTTTACCTCACCCTGAAATTCCACTTGGAATTGTCGCTGCCGTAATCGAAGGCGGCGAGCGTGGGCGTGCTGTCGCCTACCGACACGAGGGCCAACTGCTCGTCGCATCCGGGCACCTTCTTGGGCATGATACGGTAGGTGCCGTCGGTCAGCTGCTCAATTCGCCAGAGCTGCTCGTCGGCGCCGGTGAACTCAGGCACTGCGGTCACCTCCCTGTCGGCCGTAGCGGCCAGGGCCCTGCCGGTGCCCTCGATCACGATCTTGTAGTAGGGCGCGCCAAGATAGCCGCCCGCATCGGGCACGGCCTCCACCGACCACTTCTGATGGGGTCGGAACATATAGTCGCCACACCTGACGGGAATCTCGCCTTCCGGCCAGCCTCCCTGCACTTCCTCAAGGGTCTGCGAGGCGATCGGCTCCACGGGCATCGCGGAGTGCTCCCAGAAGCGGTGCATGCCGCCCTGCATCCTCACGAAGTCTACAGCGAGCTCAAGGGCGTATCCCCTGCGTTCCGACTCTATCTCATACACGCCGTCGACAAAGCGGTCGCCGGCCACAGGCCATCCGTTGCGCCAGAGCAACGGGAACACGGCGAGGACACTTCTGCCCCCCATATCGAAGTCAGCCTCGAAATGGCATGACATCTTCTCCACGCCGTCATCCTCGATGTAGCGTCCGAAATGTCCGGGGCCGGTCTTGCGGTGTCCGGCGGCAATCACCATCTTGCCGCCCCCCTGGAGCATGTCGCGCCCCACATTGTCGAGATAGGGACCGGTCACCTTGCGGGAGCGTCCCACCACGATGTTGTAGGTGGAGTTAGGGCCGTCGCAGCATGTGCCGTGAGTGCCGAGCAGATAATACCATCCGTCGCGGTATATTAGGTCGGTCGCCTCGCAGTCGATGGCCACATTGACCGGCTCGCTGCCCGGCATACGGTCGCCCGTAGCAGGGTCGAGCTCCACAAGGCGTATAAATCCGAAATATGTGCCGTAGGTCAGCCAGAGCCGCCCGTCGGTAGGGTCGAGAAGCAGGCCGGCGTCAATGGCGTCGCAGTCCTCGTTGTCTTCCGACCATGCCACCTCGATAGGCTCGGTGTAGGCGAAATCGGGCGACTCGGGATCGAGCGACTTGTTCCACATCGTGAGCACGCTTCCCTTGTGGCTGCCGCCGAGTCCTCCACCTGTGGCGCTGTAGGCCACGAGATAGCGGTCGCCAATCTTCAGGCAGTCCGGGGCCGCGCCTCCGCCGGGGCGCACGCCTCCTCCATGCCAGTGATAGCCGTCGTCGGAGATCAGGCCACCGCCGCCGGTGCCGAAGGTGAAGTATTTTCCGCCGCATTCCATTATGGTCGACGGATCATGTATGTAGGGTTCGCCGACCTGCGCGTATCCGGCCAGAGAACCTGCGAGAGCGACAGAGGCGAGTGCATATTTCATTCTGAGAAGATCCATTACTGATTGCTGATTTTTAGGTTAGTGACAGGTGTGCCGTCCTCATGCAGGAAGCGGAGACAGAAATCGCTCATTCCGGGGCCGTTGATGATGGCTCCCCTGATGATGTTGCGCCCCTTCTTAAGGGTAAGGCGACGCGAGAGGCAGTCGTCCTTCACCATGCGGCGGTCGCCCGAGAGCAGCAGCGCCTCCTCCCCGTCGATCCACCACATCGAGGCGGAATTGGAGCCGACCGAGAGGCGAACGTCCTCGATGTCCTCGTCGCAGTCCACGGCCGTCACCACATGGAAGAGCACTCCGTAGTGGGGATTGCCGAGCTTCGTGGCGAAGCGGAAGAGTTTCACGTTGTAGAGGTCGCTGTCGAGAGCGTGCCACTTCAGTTTCTTCTTGCCGACCTTCACCTTGTCGCCGGCCTTGGGCCATACGGTGGCCTGGCCGGGGAAATACTCTGTATTGAACGCCTCGCGCAGGTAACTGTCGGTAAAGACCGTATTTGAGCGGTTGGGCTTCTCTATAGGCTCAAGCATAAGCCAGCGGCGTATGAATCCCTCGCTGTCGGGGGCGGCGCTTACGCCGGCCGGGGAGGGAGTGAAATAGGGCGCAAGCCCTTCCGGAGCGGATTTCTTCTCCGCCTGAAGCGGTCCCGCCGCCAGAGAGGCGGACAGGACACACAACAGAAACGAACAAACTAACTTATACATAGACTATCAATTTTTAAAGATAAGGGGTGCGAACTCGCGCAGGCAGCGGCGCCAGGTAAGGAACTCGTGGGCGGTGCCGGGCGACTCATAATACACATTGCGTATGCCGGCCTTGGTCAGGCCCTCGCTCAACTTGCGCACCCTTTCCGGACCCTCTTCCGAGCCAATACCCATGAAGAAGACGTGCACCTTGTCGTTGAAGGCCTTGCGGTCCTTCATCACGCCGCCATAGACGGTGTCGAGATTGTCGAGGCTTATGCTTCCCATGCCGCTGAAGGCTCCGATGTGGGAGAACTTGTCGATATTGTTGAGGGTCGTCTCATAGGTGAGCAGGCCACCCCATGAGAGTCCGGCCATCGCGCGGTGGTCGCGGTCGGTCAGCGCACGGTAGTTTTTCTCGATGTGGGGTATGATGTCGTTGACGAGCACCTTGGGAAAGTCGGCTCCGAAGCGCTTCTGCGCCTGCTCGCGCGACTCGCCGGGCGCCGGACTGAACACCTCGATGTTGGCATTGTCCATCACCACAATCATCGGCACCGCCTTGCCTTCGGCAATCAGGTTGTCCATGATGAGGTTCATCTTTCCCTGGTTGGACCAGCTGGTCTCGTTCTCGCCCATGCCGTGCTGCAGATAGAGCACCGGATATTTCTTGCCGGGATTGCGGTCGTACTCCGCCGGGGTGTAAACGACGCACTCGCGCCACTCGTCTCTCACGCCGGAATAATACTTGCTGCGCGACACGTTGCCGTGCGGCACGTCCTTCACGGCATAGTAGTCACCCTCGGGACCCTCGGGAATCTCCACGCCGCTCACCCACTTGCCCATGCCGAACATGGGTTTTCCGTTGGGGTCGGCCACAGGCACTCCGTCGATGATGACCTGGTAGTAGTGCACGCCCACTACCTCGGGCTCCTTCGACACGAGGGTCCAGTTGCCGTCGTCCTGACGCTGCATCTCGCCCCTGAAACTGATCTCCACTTTCTTGGCGTCGGGGGCATACACCTTGAAGTGGACCCTGCCGTCGCTTCCTATACGCGGATACTCGGCGCCGTTGATGTTGTGTTCGTTGCGTACTGTGCCCTCGGGGAAAGCCTCGTTCTGGGCCATGAGGAGGAGCGGAGAAAGGAGGAACAGGGATAAAACTGCTGATTTCATATGATGTCTGTTATGGATAGTTGTAATTGACTTTAGTTTAATAGTTTACAGTTTAATAGTTTAATAGTTTACAGTTTAATAGTTTAATAGTTTACAGTTTAGCGGTTTGATTTATCCATGCGCGGCATGGATAAAGGCTGCATCCTTTTGCTTCCTGCCTCACTTTGACTGGACCACCGGGATCATGAGTCCGTCGGGAGCGTAGCGGAGGGTGTCGACGCATACGGAGCGGCGGCCTATCGCGCCCTTGTGTCCGTCGATCTCGAGCACCGCGTTGTGATAGAAGAGATACCACTGGCCGTTGTATTCGATGATACCCGGATGGATCGTGAAGCTGTTTTCCGCGCTTCCTGTCAGTTCCCCACGCGGAGTCCACGGACCCTGCATAGAGGGAGCGGTGGCGTAGGCGATGGTCTCGCCTCCCTTGCCAAACGACGCATATGTGAGATAATACATGCCGTCCTTCTTGTGGAGCCATGGGCCTTCCACATAGCGGGGCACGTCGATGGTAGTGATCTCTCCGTCGATTGCGGTCAGGTCGGGGGTAAGGCGTGCGAGGAAGCAGGTGCCGTTGCCCCAGCAGAGCCATGCGTCGTCGCCGTCGAGGAGAACTGTCGGGTCAATGTCGTTCCACCATCCGCGCTCTCCGTTGTCGGTCATGTCGTCGCTCACGAGCGGATGCCCGATGGCATCGACAAAAGGACCCGTCGGCGAGTCGCTGACGGCCACGCCGATCGCCTTGCCCACAACCGGTTCCTTGGACTGCGCAGTGGTGAAATAATAGAACTTTCCGTCTTTCTCCACAACCTGCGATGCCCATGCCTCGCCCGACGCCCACTTGAAGTCGGTCGGACGCAGCACCGGACCATGGTCTGTCCAGTTCTTCATGTCGTCGGTAGAATAGCAGAGCCATTCAGTGATGTTGAACTCCTTGCCACCGGAGGCTGTGTCCTGGCCCTCGTAGAACTCGTCGTGGCCTACATAGAGGTAGAGCCGTCCGTCGTGCACCATCGGGGCCGGATCAGCAGTGAACTTATCGCGCACAAGCGGATTGGACGTATATACGAATGTCTTTACGGAATCAGTCTGCTCAGGAAGGGAGTCTGACGATTTCTTTGCGCCGCCGGCGCAAGCGCCCATCACGAGAAGGGCCGAGAATGCCAAGGGGAATATCGGTTTTTTCATGATATGTATTGGTTTTAAGGTTAGTCTGTGTTTATAGTTTAATAGTTTATAGTTTAATAGTTTATGGGTTATATGGTTTATGGGTTATAGTCGTCAGGAGGGGAAATCATCTGAAGAGGAGCGGAGCGAACTGATAGAGGCTTTCGCGCCATACCGGCCATGTATGTCCGCCGGGCGTCTCGTAGTAGTCATATCTTATGCCTATGTCGTCGAGGCGTTCCCTCATGATGCGGCAGTTCTCGTATGCGATGTCTTCCTTGCCTCCCATCGAGAGCCAGAACACCTTGAGGTCGCGGTTGTAGTCATCCTTGTTCTTGCGGAGCATGTCGTAGTATCTGTCGGTGTCATGCGCGCCGCCAAACGATGTAGGCTTCGCCCACCATCCCGAGCTGAACACTCCGAGATAAGCAAACCTGTCAAGATTGGGAAGACCGGCATTGAGGGTCTGGATTCCGCCCATCGAGAGTCCGGCCAGCGCACGGCTCTCCCTGTCGGTGCGTACCCTGAAGTTTTTCTCCACGAGGGGAATCACATCGTCGATGAGCTCCTTCTCGAAGTCAGGAGTGTTGCCGTCGGCCATCACGATTACCATCGGCACTGCCTTGCCTCCGGCGATAAGGTTGTCCATTATTATGTCGGTACGTCCCTGAGTCGACCATCCGCGCTCGTCCTCACCACCTCCGTGCTGCAGATAGAGCACAGGGTATTTCTGAGCCGACGTGTCATAGCCTGGCGGGCAGTAGACGAAGACACGGCGCCAGTCGCCCGACGTATTGGAATAATATCGCTTCATGCGTACGTCTCCGTGAGGCACATCGGCGAGATAGAAGCGCGAGTCGCCGTCGGGATAAGGAATCTCGAAGCCGCTCGACATCATGCTGCAGCCGTAGAACGACTCGCTTGCCGGGTCGGCCACACGCACTCCATCGATGACAAGGAAATAATAATGGAATCCGGGAGTGAGCGGATCGGTAGTGACACACCATTCGCCGGCATCATTGCGTGTCAAGTCATACAGTTTGCCGAGATCGATCTGGACCTTGCGCGCCTCGGGGGCCTTCACCTTGAACTCCACCCTGTTGTCGGCAAGGAGTCTCGGATACTGTGCGTTTCTTACGTTAAGCACGCCTTTCTCACCGGTCATCGCGGGAGCGGCAGAGTCTGCATCGGCAGCGAGCGCATGTCCGGAAACGAGGCATACGGCATTGGCCATAAGCAGCAGAAAGAGTCTTTTCATGTAGGTATAGATTATAGTGGATTGTCTGTCGCAAAATTACGATAAAAACAGACGGACGACATATACATTTAAGTAATTATCATATAAATTCAGATACTTAAGCCGTATTACGCCATCGTCGCCGCAAAACGGGCGTCGATGCAACAAATTCAATCGTATTTGTTACGGAAATGTATGCATCGACAGTAACAAACAGGTAAATTTGTAGATTGAAACAATCCGATTCCACCGAACGTCATGCATACGAAAAGACATACACGGTCGCTCAGGATGTCTGCCGCCCTGATTATGGCAGTCCTGACAGCCATTCTCACACCGGTCTCTGCCGCCGACCTGTCGTTTGTCAACGTCAGGACCATGTCCGGAATACCGGCATACGGACTTACCTCACTTACTACGGACGACTATGGGTTCGTATGGGCGGGATCTCCGATGGGAATCCTTCGCGTCACACCGGGCAACTGCAAGGAATACGCGCTTCCCGTCAGCCGGTCAGACGTGATGCAGCTTCGCCTCGCATACGGCGGAAGCGAACTGTATGCCGCCACACAAAACGGGTTCATACTCAGATACGACAGGATATACGACCGTTTCGACCACATCGCAACCATCGACGCGCTTCCCGGATCGGACGACTGGGTGACGAATGTGGCGGTCGACAGCGACGGCCATGTGTGGATAAGCACGAGCCGCGGCATCCATGCTGAAGGAGATGACGGAAAGCCCTGCCTTCTTAAGGAGACAGAAGGAAGACACACCTATATAATACCGGGCGGAAAAGGAAAGATGTTCGCCCTCATTGGTAACGGATTCCATACGATCGACACTTCCCGCCACTCCATCGAGCGCCTGCCGGGAGAATTTGACGGCTTCATATCCACCGCATGCCTCGATTCCGTCAACAACTGCATCCTGATAGGCACATACTGCGGAGTACTGTGGCGCTATGACCTTAGGGACCATCAACTGAAGAAGGCGGATGCCGACGGCATACCGGGGCTGATCATCAGAAGCATCCTACCGGCCAAAGACCGAATATTTCTCGGAGTGGAGGGTGCCGGCATCATGGTGCTTGACCGAGACGGATCGCGGGTGACTGGCAGCATCCGGGAAAACCTCGACCGTCCGGAGTCGCTGAAAAGCAACGGAGTCTACTCCCTGCTTCTCGACAGGCAGGACCGGCTCTGGACATGCACCCCAGGCGGAGGCCTGCAATACGCGGAGACCGGCGACAGCGATATAGTGCATCTGCGGCACTCGGCCGGCGATACCCAGTCGATTGCCAACAACGAGGTGAACGGCCTCATGCCGGACAACAACGGGAACCTCTGGCTCGCAACCAACGACGGCATCAGCCGACTCAATATGGCGACAGGAGACTGGGACCATTTCCTCACAGGCCGCCAGACCGCTGTCATGAGCATGACGGCAGACCGTCATGGCCACGTCTATGCCACCACGTTCGGAAGGGGTGTATATGTGCTCGACGCAGCCGACGGAAGAATCGTCCGGCACCTCTCCAACTCAGACGCCAGACTATTCGGTCCCGGACACTTCATCTTCGCATGCCACACGGATATCGACGGCGACATATGGTTCGGAGGCGTCAAGGGCAATGTGGTATGCTATTCCCCATCGACCGGCAAGTTCCGCACATACGGCAATCATCCTGTGTTCTGCTTCGGCGAACTGCCCGGAAGACGCATACTCACCGGTGGAGGCGACGGCCTCGTCGAGATAGACAAACGGACCGGAAAGAACCGGCAACTACTTGAAGGAGAAGTAGTCAGAAGCATCCTTACGGAAGGGGGCCACATATGGGCCACCACGTCGGGCAAAGGAGTGGCCCGTATCGATCCGGAAAGCGGGAATAAAACCTTTCTGAGCACCAAAGACGGCCTACAGAGCAACTTCACGCACGGTGTGGTAGCCGAAGGGGATGAACTCTGGATCAGCACCTCTAAAGGCATATGCTGCTACAACACCGGGACTGGACAACCGAAACCCATTCCATCGCGGAAACTGCTTGCCACGGGAGTATTTCACGACAACGCAGTCTGCCGCCTTGCCGACGGAAGGATAGCGTTTGGCTCAAGCGACGGAGCCATCATGTTTGACCCTGACTCAGTGGCACGTTCCGGCATAGACGGAACCATATTCTTCTCCGACATCAGGGTATCGGGAAGGTCGGTGAGAAGGGATCCCTCCTTCACACTCTCCAAACCTATCGACAGCCTTACCGACATAACCATAGAATATCCGCACGACTCCTTCACCCTGTCGGTAATCCCGCTCGGCGATGTAAGCCGGACAGCGGGCTACTCATGGCTTCTCGAAGGTCTCGACAAGGAGTGGAGCGAGGTGTCGCCACATCCTTATATCAACTACCTCAACCTGAAACCGGGCGACTACACCCTTCGTGTGCGCATGCACGACGGCAGCATCTGGTCGGAGCGCGAGCTCGGCATCACTGTGAAGCCTCCTTTCTGGCAGACCTGGTGGTTCAGGACCCTTGCATGCCTCCTTGTACTTATCATCATATATATCCTCATCCACCGGCAGATCCTGCGCATCAGAAGGCAACACACCCTCGACAAGACCAACCTCTACGTAAGCATAGCGCAAGACCTAAACGCCACCGCCGACCAGATCAAGGCACCGATCGAGTTTCTTCATAATGAGCCTGGACTCTCAGAAGACGGCAGGAAATATCTCGATATGGCATCGGAGAAGGTAAGCATGCTCGGGGACACGGTACTGCAGAAAGCCCTCGAGACCGATCTCAAGACCAACGAGGACAAAAGGGACATGACAGAGCGAAGCAACGACGACTTTCTTCAGAAGGCCATAAAGTGCATCAACGACAATATCGACAACGAGAACTTCGGCAAAGGGGAATTCGCGTCGGCCATGGCCATGAGCCAGTCCCTGCTGTATAAGAAACTAAAGGCCGTCACCGACCTTTCTGTAGTGGAGTTTATCCGCTCGATCCGGCTCAGCAAGGCCATGCAGCTGCTGCAAAGCCGCGAGCACACGATCACCGAAGTGAGCGAGATGTGCGGTTTCTCAAGCCCGGCATACTTCAGCCGTGTCTTCAAGGACTATTACGGCAAGACACCGTCCGACATCATGCAAAAGCCTCCAAAAGAAGCAAAAACAGACTCGAAGTAACAAATTTTAACCATCCTGTAACAATTATTAATAATTTATCCCGGATGGCCCGGAGCTCCTGAAAAAGGGCAAACAGGAGGATATTGCGAAATATCCAAATCTGCAAACATGATACCTAAATCTTCAATGCGGCAATGGCAATCCATGAGTAATTTTGCGGCAACAGTTAACCTAATTATTATCTAACCAAATTGCCATGAAGAGAAGAATCATTTTCTTACTTGCGATTATCGCGACATGCTGCACTGCGGCTATGGCGCAATTTCAAGTCAAGGGCAACGTGACAGGGGACGGCGACAGCGAACCCCTGATCGGAGCCACCGTCATGGAAAGTGGTACCCGGAACGGATGCACCACTGACATGGACGGAAATTTCTCACTAAACGTCAAGAGCAGCAAGGCCACACTTACGGTATCATATGTAGGATACCGCACGCAGAAAGTGGCGCTCAACGGACGCAACCAGTTATCCATTACATTAAAAAGCGACGACACGAGTCTTGACGAACTCGTAGTGGTGGGCTATGGCGTGCAGAAGAAGAGCGACCTTACGGGCGCGGTATCTTCCGTATCATCCGACGACATCAAGGGACTCGCCACCACCGATGCCGCTGCCGCCCTTCAGGGAAAGGCCGCCGGCGTGCAGATCCTCAACACCTCCGGAGCCCCCGGCTCGGGCGCAGCCATCCGCGTGCGCGGCTACTCGTCGAACTCCGGCAACCTCGGCCCGCTGCTCATCGTAGACGGTCTTAAGGTAGACAACATCCAGTATCTCGACCCCTCGATGATCGAGTCGATGGAGGTGCTTAAGGACGCGGCTTCCGCAGCCATCTACGGCGCAGAGGCAGGCAACGGCGTGATCCTCATCACCACCAAGAACGGCGCGGTCAGGGACGGCCAGCCGAGAGTGATCTATACCTTCAAGGCCATCAACCAGCGCCTCGGCAAGACTCCCGAGATCTTCGGCGCAAAGGACTGGATCAGATACAAGGAACTCCAGGGCTACGACATGCGCGGACGGTGTGAAGATTATGGCGTGGACTATGACAATCCTGCCGAGACCGACTGGATCGGAGAGGTATTCGACACAAGCTGGGCCACACAGCACTCCGTAGTATTCCAGAACGGCAACGACAAGGGTAATTTCTTCACATCGATCAATTATGTCAACAACAACGGTATCGTGGTGGGCGACAAGGACACCTACGACCGTCTGACCGCACAGCTCAACGCCGAATACAAGCTCTACGACTGGATCAAGGTCGGCACCAACACCTCGATCGAGAGATGGCACACCAAGAGCGTGCCCCACCAGAGCGCCTATGGCTCGATGATGGCTCCCGCCCTCCTGCTCGACCCCCTGACACCCGTCTACTGGAACGGCCCGGAAGACTTCCCGACCGACGTGCTTGACCGCTACAATACCCATCCGAATGAGATCCTCATGGCTCCCAACGGAAAATACTACGCCACATCAAAATTCCAGGTAGACGACAACGGCAACCCGCTCCTCCAGATCGACCGCATCAACGCGAAGAACGGCGGCTTCACAGTGCGCGGAACCGGCTTCCTTGACCTGAACCCCGTGAAGGGTCTCGTATTCACCTCCCGCTTCTCCTACAGGATAGCACAGAGCACAAGCCACAACTATTCCAAGCCCTACTACATGAACGGCCAGGCAAAAGGCACCGACTACGAGATCTCTGCCAACGCCAACAACAGCTACTACTACCAGTGGGAGAACTTCATCAACTACAACAACACCTTCGGCAAGCATAGCGTGGGCGCGATGGTCGGCATGTCGTACACCCAGAACAAGTGGGACAACGTCTCGGCGTCAGCCAAGGGAACCGAGGGAGCGGAGATCCTCAAGGGCGAGGGAAGCAAGTTTGAGTTTCTCGACTACGTGAACTCGGCAAGCACCACCACCAAGAGCATCGGCAACCAGACCAACATGGCCTCAAGCCTCTCCTACTTCGGCCGCGTGATGTATTCCTACGACAACCGCTACAGCGTACAGTTCAACTTCCGTGCCGACGCATTCGACACATCGAAACTCCCGAAAAACAAGCGCTGGGGCAAATTCCCGTCGGTATCTGTAGGCTGGACGGCCAGCAACGAAAGTTTCATCAGTGAGAACATAAGCCAGGACATCCTGTCGTTCCTCAAGCTAAGGGCCTCATGGGGCCGCAACGGCAACATCAACGTGCTCAGCGGATATCCCTATGCCGCACCCATCGCTCTCAACAGCGCCTGGTATCAGTATGGCGACAGCCCCGAGCAGCACTACGGCTCATATCCCACCAGAATGGCCAACCCCGACCTGCGCTGGGAGACATCGGAGCAGACCGACATAGGTCTTGACATGCGTTTCCTCAACGGCCGACTGACCGCAGGATTCGACTTCTACAACAAGGACACACGTGACCTCCTCGTCACCATCACCCCGATTCCCGAGGTCTACGCCAACGGCAACACCACCGTCAACGCCGGTAAGGTCAACAACCGCGGCTTCGAGATGGAACTCGGATGGCGCGACCACATCGGTGACTTCAACTACGGCATCTCGGCCAACCTCTCGACCCTCCGCAACCGCGTCACCGACCTCTATGACGACATCGACCGCATCACGGCTGCCCAGGGTGGCGTAGACGGCACCAACAACAAGGTACACAGCGCATTCGAATACGGCCATTCCATCTGGTATTTCCGTGCGTTCGACTATGTGGGTGTCAACAAGGAGACAGGTGCTCCCGAATTCCGCAACAAGGAAGGCAAGATCGTGGGATCATCCGAACTCAAGGACGACGACATGACCGACATCGGATCGCCGATACCAAGACTCACCTACGGCATCACGCTCAACGCCGAATGGAAGGGCATCGACCTCACCGTATTCGGCACAGGCGTAGCCGGCAACAAGATCTTCAACGTGCTCTACCGCGCCGATACCCCGATGCGCAACTCACTGAGGTACTATATGGACAACGCATGGACCGCCGACAACCGCGACGCGTCGATGCCGGAGGTGAAGCAGGTGGCACAGGACCAGAACTTCTGGAGCTCGGGCGCCTCGATGTTTGACGGATCTTTCTTCAAGATCAAGCAGATCCAGCTCGGCTATACGCTTCCGCGTAAGCTGACTCAGAAGGCGTTTATCAAGGAGTGCCGCTTCTTCGTCTCACTCGATGACTTCTTCACTATCACCAAGTATCCCGGCCTCGATCCCGAGACAGCGACCACTACCGGCACAACAGGCGCTTCCGGCTATGACATCGGCAGCTACCCGACCATGAAGAAAATCACTTTCGGTGCCACCATCGGATTCTGACAGGAATACAACCCAAACAATAAAATACAGACAAAATCATGAAAAAATTCATATATCCGGTTCTCGGGCTTTGTGCCGCCTTCATGATGGGAAGCTGCGACGACAGACTTGACATCGAGCAGAAAGGCGTGATCTCGGCCGAGGACTTCTACAAGACCGACGCTGACGCTGAAAACGCGCTCAACAACCTGTACCAGTGCTTCTGCTTCCATATAGCGGGCAACGAAGGTATCTATGTGGCTCTTCCTGTACTCTTCTCCGAATGCGGCGACGACATGCTCGCAGCCGGCAGCATGTATGGCGACAACGACTTCGCCGCCCAGCTAAACGAGTTCCGCTACGACTATCAGAACGAGGTGATAAAGAATGCCTACAGCGGCCTCTACGCTGTGGTCTATGACGCCAACACCATCCTCGACCTCGTGCCAGACGATACCCCGGTGAAGCGTCGCGTGAGGGGTGAGGCCCGCGCGCTCCGTGCTTGGTCGCACATGATGCTGGCAATCGGCTGGGACTGCCCGCCGCTCGTAGACCATATCCTGCCGGCCGACTCCAAGCCCGGCAACTATGAGGGTGGCCATGACGGCCTTCTCGAATGGTGCGCCACTGAGGCCGAGGCGGCTGCCGCCGACCTTGAGGAGCGCGAGAATCCTGCCGACAAGGTTGGCGCGTCGAAGGTCACAAAGGGATTCGCCCTGACAGTGGCAGGCAAGGCCCGCCTCTTCCTCGGCCAGAACGACGAGGCGAAGAGACTGCTGAAGCAGGTGATCGCTTCGGGCAAATACGAGCTCGTGCCCACCGACCGCTGGGCCAACCTCTTCCACACCTCGGGCGACCTCTGCGAGGAGATGGTATTCCAGGCCAACGTGATCGAGAACCCGAACATCGGCGACTGGGACAACAAGATCCAGCGCACCTCATGGATGTGGCCCCAGTTCTGGAACTGGCGTACCGATAAACTGGCATCGAAGCCTTCCTTCATCGGCCCCGACGGCTGGGGCGGACACTCCATCCGCGCTGACTTCGCCGAGAAGATGCTTGCCAACGACGGCGACTCGCCCCGACGCAAGGCGACTTTCCTGACTCCCGAGGAATTCCTCTATGAGATGGAATGGAACGGCGCCAAGGAGATGACCCGCGAGCAGAAGGAGACAAGCGACCAGATAGGCATCAAGGACAAGTCTGGGCTCTATGGTTTCGGAGGTTATTTCGCCAACAAGATCGTAGGCTGGCCCGAAGACTGGGAAAAGGGATGGTATGGCTTCAAGAACCTGACCATCTTCCGCTATGCCGAAGTATTGCTGATGTATGCGGAGGCCTGCGCGCAGACCGGCGACAGCGACGGACTCCAGTATCTACAGGCCATCCAGAAACGTGCCGGTTCGGCCCACGTATCCTCCACCCTCACCCTTGACGAGGTGAAGAACGAGAAGGCATACGAGATGTGGATCGAGGGCGTGCGTTTCCCCGACATGGTAAGATGGGGCGACACCGACGGCATCGTGAACAACGGCAAGAACATACCGACCACCTACGACGCATTCTTCACCAAGGGAGAGGCAAAGCACCGCATCTACGTGGAATACTCCAACCCGAACAACGGCGAGACCGGCTTCAAGAAAGGCGTGCATGAATACTTCGCATATCCTTTCGTATCGATCTCACGCAATCCCAACCTGAAGCAGAATCCAAGCGGATTATAAAAAGAGGATTATAAAAGCGGATTATAATCAGTATACATTATGTTAGATTTCCTTCCCCTGCGCAAGTCCGCCGCAGGGGAAGGTTTTTCTTAATCCAAAATAAAACGATCAAAATCAATCTCCAGCCCTCAATCTCAAATACTCAATTCAACATTCAAAATTCAACATTCAAAATTCTAAAAGGGGTATCCGATCGAGAAATGGAAGGAGGAATCGCGCTTCCAGTTGGGATTGACAAGAGGCCAGGGACGCTCGCCCATGGCGGGATTGTGGGCCTTCATGCCCAGATCGAAGCGCAGGAGGAAATAGTCGAAGTCGAGACGCAGGCCAAGACCGTATGAGGCCGCAAGCTGCTCGTAGAACTTATTGAACTTGAAGACACCACCGGGCTGGTTGGGATAGTCGCGGATAGTCCATATGTTGCCTATGTCGACAAAGGCTCCGAGCTCGATGACCCAGAACAGTTTGGCGCGATACTCGGCATTGAGCTCAAGGCGCACGTCGCCACACTGGTTGATGAAGTCGCTCACCGAGTTGCGCCCCGGATATGCGCCCGGACCGAGAGTACGCACATCCCAGCCCCTGACGCCGTTGGCACCTCCGCCATAGAAACGCTTCTCAAACGGCAGCATCTCGGAATTGCCATAAGGCACGCCTACACCAATACCCGTATGCAGCGCAACCGAATTGCGCTCATCGAAACGGTGCAGGAAGGCATAGTCGGCCTCCACCTTGAAATACTGAGAATAGTGGATGCCGAACACCTTATATGGATCCTCATGGAAATTGCTGCGGTGTGCGAAGATGCTTGAGATGGCAAAAAGCAGGTTGCCCGCTATCTCCGCATTGAAGCGCACCGTATATATATTGCGCTGTATCGACTTCTGCCAGGGAGTGGCGTCGCGCTTGTTGGAGTGATACCAGCGCCAACCCATACGCATGATGAAGTGGTCCTCATAACTGTATCGAAGCAGAGGATTGTCGGGGGCTATCTGGTCGATGAAGTCATTGGTCGACTCCGGGAGATAGACATAGTTGATGTCGATAGGGGTGAAGGTATGTCTGTTCTGCCGTCTGGCATCCACCCATTTGTAGCTCCAGCCGGCAGTAGAGATCACACGCGTGTATTCAGGGCGCTCCTGATAGTTCATCGACAGGTTGACCTCGGTTGAAGCCTGGATGCGCCTGCGTATGCGGCGCGAGATCGGAGCCTTGAACTCGGGCATGGAAAGTCCGAGATCGGCCGAATACTCCATATAGCGGTTGTGCAGGAGCCCTGTTAGATTGCCTGATATCGACTCATAACTACCCCTGACCTTTCCGGTAAATGTCTCCGAACCATTGCCAAGATTACGATGGGAATATGTAATGCCTACGGCTACCCCGAGGTCTCCCTCGGAGTTGGTACCCTCAAGTTCCACACTGGCAGTCTGCGACTTACCCGGAGTCAGCAGTATATAGGCATCAAGAAGCCCCTCGTCGCCGATCTGGCCGGATGGCTCGAAAGTCACATTGATAAACTTAAGTATGCCGAGACGCGAAAAGGCGCGGTAAGTGCGGTCGACGTCCTTCTGCACGAACACCTCTCCGGGAGTCAGAAAACAGTTGTCGGCGATTACCGACGGACGCAGATAACGCGTATCCCCGTAGAGGATGTCTATATCCTTGTAAGTGATACGGTCCTCGCTGACAGCGAGAGCCGGATTGTCGGCATCTATGGCATCGGCATCGGCTATCACCGTCACCTTGCGGATGAGATATCTGGAGTATATTTCCCTTGCCTCCTGATGGGAGGATCTCGGCAGACTCACCTTCATGAGAAGGTCTACGTCGGATGAATTCTCAGTGGTATCGGCCACGAAGGTCACGCATTCCTTCGTGAAATTGTAGTAGCCCTTGTTGCGCAATGCATCGGTCACTACAGTGCGCTGGGCCTCAAGCATGTCCCTGTCGAGGGGCTGCCCGGGATTGGTAAGGAACCTCAGGGAGTCGGCCATCACGATATCCTCGACTACGGAGTCGGGAAACTGATAGGTCACGGTAGAGATCAGTTTTCGAGCACCGGGAAGGAGATTGTAGGAAAGCGCTATCTTCCTCTTTTTCTCGTCGATTACGGAATCTACGGTGACATCAGCGTTGAAATATCCCTTGTTGGCGAGATACTGCCTGAGCTGCCGGGCACTGGCATCGGCCAGCGACGGGTCGTAGATGACAGGAGGCTCACCGAGTTTTCGCATCCAGCGGTTCCACCAGTTGGTAGAGTCCTTGCCGCTCATATTGTAGAAACCGAGGCGGAACTTGATACTCCACAGCATCTTGTGGTTAGGGGCCTGACGCAGATATGCCTGCATCTCGGAGACGTCAAGTCGATCTTTGCCGGCAGCCGAGTCGACCCGGATATCCACCTTGTCGAGCAGATAACTGCCCTGCGGCACATGCCGGCTCGATGAGCATCCCGCGAGCATGACACACAGCAGGGCAAGCAGCGAAAACCATACGGAATACGCAGCCCGAAAACCCCTGGATGAGTGACGATGCGAAAACATAATGCAAAGTTAGTGATTTTTTCGCGAATTTTCATTAATTTTGCGTCATGGAAGCAACAAATCGACCTGAAATACCGACAGCATTGACACTCTCGCAGCTGTCCCGCTACGTGGCGCAGGCCATCAGCCGCGAGCCGGTACTGCTCGGGACCTGGGTCACGGCCGAGATCAGCGATCTGTCGTCGAGCGGCGGACACTGCTATATGACGCTGATCGAGAAAGATCCGTCAGGGACGACAGTAGCCCGCATGAGGGCCACAATATGGGCTTCCCGCTACTCCTACCTTAGACGAAAGTTTCTTGCCGCCACGGGCCGCGAGCTCGCCAACGGCATGAAAGTGATGCTCTACGGAGGAGTCAACTATCACGGCAACTACGGACTGTCGTTCAACGTAGACGAGATCGACCCCTCCTACACCATGGGAGACCTGGAGCGCATTCGTCGCGAGATCCTCGCCACACTGCAGCGCGAGGGGATAATCGACCGCAACAGAAACCTTGCAATCAACGAACCTCCACAGCGGATAGCCATAATATCGTCGGAAAAGGCAGCCGGCTACGGCGACTTCATCAACCAGCTGGAGCACAACTCGGCGGGAGCGGTATTCTACACGCTTCTTTTCCCTGCCGTAATGCAGGGAGACCGCACGGCGGCAAGCGTAATGACGGCTCTTGACATAGTGGAGCAGACAGCTGGCATCATGCAGTGGGACTGCGTGGTAATCATCAGGGGAGGCGGAGCCACCACCGACATGAACGGATTTGATGATCTGGAACTCGCCCGACGCGTGGCCACTTTCCCGATTCCGGTGGCCGTAGGCATAGGCCACGAACGCGACCGATGCGTGCTCGACGAGATAGCCTGCGTGCGCTGCAAGACCCCGACAGCCGTGGCGGCATGGCTTACCGACAGCGCGGCAATCGCATGGCAACGTGCATGCGACCTCACCCAGAGGGTGGCGACATACGCGGCAGAACGTCTGAAAGGTGAGCAGATAAGGCTTCAGGGCCTCAAGCCTATGATTCCGGCCCTTGCAGAGTCGCAACTGAAAAACGGAAACCTGAGGCTACACCGCATATCGTCGGCACTTCCCGG
>X108_Striped_Desert_Hamster__coassemble_153_pt1 | contig 18701 bp, 12 predicted proteins | sample X108_Striped_Desert_Hamster__metabat2_low_PE_001 | metagenome-assembled genome bin X108_Striped_Desert_Hamster | reverse complement strand
GTACTCGGAGAGTCGATCGGCATGCGCGTGCTGGTCAGCGATTCCGGCCAGGTTCCAGACAAATACCGCGCCGAACTGCTCCGCCGCGGCATACCCTTTGAAGAGAACGGTCATTCTGAACGCCGTGTGCTCTCGGCCGACTATATCGTAAAGAGTCCCGGCATTCCACCCACCGCTCCCCTCGTCCGTGCCGCAGCCGAGGCCGGCATCCCTATCATATCCGAGATCGAGTTCGCCGGATGGTTTACCGACTCGAAAATGGTCTGCATCACAGGCTCCAACGGAAAGACCACCACTACCCTGCTGACATACCATATACTGCAGAAAGCGGGTCTCAACGTAGGACTGGCGGGCAATGTAGGCCGCAGCCTCGCCCTTCAAGTGGCTGAAGAGCCTCACGACATCTATGTAATTGAACTCTCGAGTTTCCAGCTCGAGAACATGTATGAGTTCAAGGCCAATATCGCCGTCATGCTCAATATCACTCCCGACCATCTTGACCGGTATGACCACAAGATGGAGAACTACGCGCGCGCCAAGTTCCGTATCGCCCGCAATCAGAAACCGGATGACTTCTTCGTGTACTGGCTTGGCGACCCGATCGTGGAGTCGCAGGTGAAGGCACTGCAGTCGGAGGCGCGGATGATGCCGTTCTCCGATACCCGCGAGCCTGAATCTGTAGCATGGATGGACCCTGACGGTATCGTTCATTTCGATGTGCCGGGAGAGACATGGGACATACCACGCGACGGGATATCGCTTCCCGGAAAACACAACCTCTACAACTCCATGGCCGCCGGCATATCGGCAAGCCTGCTCGACATCAGGCGCGACACCATACGCGAGGCCCTCGGAGATTTCGAGGCTGTAGAGCATCGTCTGGAGTTTGTACGCGAACTCGACGGTGTACGCTGGATCAACGACTCAAAAGCCACCAACGTCAATTCCACATGGTATGCTCTCGAAAGCATGCGTACTCCCGTGGTGCTTATCCTCGGAGGAAAGGACAAAGGCAATGACTACAGCGAGATACTACCTCTGGTAAAGGAGAAAGTCAAGGCAATCGTCTGCATGGGAAAGGACAATGCCAAACTGCTCGACTTCTTCGGCGGAGAGGTCGCCGAGATACGCGACTGCCATTCGCTCGATGACGCCATAAAGGAATGCCGCACACTCGCGGAAGAAGGAGATTCCGTACTCCTCTCGCCATGCTGCGCCAGCTTCGACCTCTTCAAAAGCTATGAAGACCGCGGATGCCGGTTTAAGGACGCGGTCAAGGCTCTCTAACACTTAAAACCGGAAATCAGAAAAATGGATAAAGACAGCATATACATACGCGAGACAATCGGAGGCGTTGAGACAGCCGCCCCCGCACGCCGCACGGTGCGTAAGCGCGCCGAGTCGGTAGTCTCCACCCTCCGCAGCGACCCCTATATCTGGGGAATATACCTCATGCTGCTTCTAATCTCGGTGATCGAGCTCTACAGCGCATCCGCCTCCGAAGTAGTCGGAAGCAACGTCTATGCGCCTCTGATACGCCACGGCATGTTTCTCGGCATCGGATTCGCCATACTGTATGTCATACAGCGCGCGCACTACGGCTACATCACACGCCTATCCGCCATCATAGGCATACTCTCATGGATAGCCCTCGCCTATTCCACATTTTTCGGAGTGGAGATCAACGGCGCGCAACGCGCGTTCATGATAGGCCCGTTCACGGTTCAGCCTCCCGAGATAGTGAAACTCACTGTACTGATATGGCTCGCTTCCGTGCTTGCCAAAAGCCAGATGCGACATGATGTCAGGACATCGGGCATCGTCTATTCAGCCATTATAGTGGCTGCATTCGGTGGTCTGCTCGCCCTGAACGGACTTACCAATACACTGCTCGTGATGGTGGTCAGCCTGTCGATGTTCCTGATATGCGGCATTCCCTTCAAGAAGATCATGATCGTGGTCGGTGTCTATGCCGTGCTCTTCGGAGTGTTCTACTTCGGATCGAAGGCCATCAAGACAGCCACCCGGTTTGACTCGGTAGGACAGACCGAACAAGTGGAAGAGAGTGCCGGAGGCGACCATACCATCGGATCCGACACACACAAGAACCGCGTGATACGCTTCCTCGAGGGCGTGCATCCCGAAGACGAGCTCACCGATATCAACCGCCAGGTGATCATGGCGAAATTCGCACAGGCACGCGGCGGAGTCGTAGGAAAGGGTCTCGGCAATTCCCGCGAGAGCGTACGCCTGCCCCTCGCCTTCTCCGACTATATCTACAGCATCGTGATCGAGGAGAGCGGACTGATAGGCGGCATAGTGCTCATGACGCTGTATCTGCTGCTTCTCGCAAGGGCGGGCTATGTGGCGTATCACCTCAACAGGGCGCTCCCCGCATTCCTGATTCTCGGATGCGCGATCCTGATCGTGTTCCAGGCTCTGGTGCACATGGCGATCGTGACGGGGCTCTTCCCCGTGTCAGGACAGCCGTTACCACTGATCTCAAAGGGTGGCACCTCGGTGCTTGTGATGAGTGCCGCCATAGGCATAATGCTGTCGGTATCTCGCCATGCCACACGCCAGAAAGACGGCAAATCGGTGAGTGACCGCGACGAGGCCCGCCAGATAGGCGAGGGCATGGGCGCAATAAACGCGACTGCCGACAACTGAACAAACCAAAGTCAACACAAACCCTCCAGGGACGAAAGTCCTGATATGACAGACAATCTGATGACAGAATATGAAATATAGAATCCTGATAAGCGGGGGCGGCACAGGCGGCCACATATTCCCCGCGCTCAGCATAGCCAATGCCCTGAAGACGCGGCTGGATGCCGATATTCTCTTTGTGGGAGCCGACAACAGAATGGAGATGGAACGTGTGCCTGCGGCCGGATATCCCATCAAGGGGCTGCCGGTAGCCGGTTTTGACCGTAAGAACCTGTTCCGCAACTTCGGTGTCCTGCTAAAACTGCGCAAATCGATATCGATGGCTCGCCGCATAGTGAAGGATTTCAAGCCGGATATCGCAATCGGCGTAGGCGGCTACTGCTCCGGTCCCACGCTGAAAGCCGCGCAGAGGGCAGGAGTGCCGACACTGCTTCAGGAACAGAACTCCTATGCCGGAGTCACCAACAAACTGCTTGCAAAAAAAGCGGAGAAGATATGCGTGGCGTATCCGGGACTTGAGAGATTCTTCCCTGCCGACAAACTCGTGCTCACAGGCAATCCCGTACGCAAGGATCTGCTGTCGAATACCATCTCAAGGGAAAAGGCGCGTGAGAGATTCGGACTCAACCCCAAGCTTCCGACACTGCTCGTGGTGGGAGGAAGTCTTGGCGCACGCACTCTCAACGAAAGCCTCGAGGCCGGAATCCGTCGCCTGTATGACGAAGGGATCCAGGTGATATGGCAGACAGGCAAGAACTTCGGAGACCGTGGACCCGCAGCAGCCAAAAACCTCAGCGGCATAGTAGTCACCAAGTTCATATCCGACATGGCGGCCGCATATGCCGCGGCAGACCTTGTGGTGTCGCGTGCGGGAGCCGGATCCATCAGTGAGCTGGAACTTCTCGGCAAGCCGGTGATTCTCGTGCCCAGTCCCAACGTGGCGGAAGACCACCAGACCAAGAACGCACGGGCGCTCTCCGACAAGGGAGCGGCAATTCTCGTGACCGACGCCGAGGCTCCCTATCGTCTGATAGACGAGATCATATCCACCATCGGCAATGAAAGGAAACTCTCAGAGATGAGTACAGAAATCAGAAAACTCGCACTCCCCGACTCCGATGAGAAGATCGTGGACGAAATAGTCAGGATACTGCAGAAATGAACATACCGGAACGACTTTACTTCATTGGTGCCGGAGGCATAGGCATGGCCAACCTCGTGCGCTATTATCTCGACAAGGGCTGCAAGGTAGCGGGTTATGACCGCACCTCTACCCTTCTGACCGATGCCCTCCGACGCGAGGGTGCTGAAATAATATTTGACGACGACCCTGCACTCATACCCGCCGACATGCTTGATCCGGAGACCACGCTTGTGGTCTATACTCCGGCCGTAGGCAATGACAACAGGATACTCAACCGGTTCCGCTCACTCGGCTTCGAGCCTATAAAGCGTGCCGCACTCCTCGGACGCATCACCGGACATACCGACGGAATATGCGTGGCCGGCTCCCACGGCAAGACCACCACGTCATCGATGACGGCATGGATACTCGAGCAGACTCCCGGAGGATGCAACGCCTTTCTTGGAGGAATACTGCGCAATACAGGGAGCAACCTCATGCTCTCGCGCGGAAGCGGCTATTCAGTGATAGAGGCCGACGAATACGACCGTTCGTTTCATCAGTTGCGCCCCTGGCTCGCCGTAATCACCTCCACAGATCCGGACCATCTCGACATTTATGGCGACGAGGACGGCTATCTCGAGGGATTCGCCCATTTCACAAGCCTCATACGCCCCGGCGGAATCCTGATACTGCACACCGGACTAAAGCTGAAACCACGCACCGGCGAAGACGTCACCACGGAGACCTACAGCGGCCCTACATCGGAAGTGAGAGGCGACTGGTATCCTGACAACATACGCTGGACACCAGGCCATATCACAATCGACATACATGGCCCCGGCGGCATCGCCATCACCGACATAAGCCTCGGAGTGCCTGTAGAGATCAATATCGACAACGCTGTGGCGGCCGCTGCGGCCGCATGGCATGCCGGAGCATCAGCCGACCAGATACGCCGCGGACTTGAGACATTCAGGGGAGCGGAACGCCGGTTCCAGATCTGGCTCGACGGCATCACCGAGAGCCGGACCGCGCTGATCGACGACTATGCCCACTCGCCGGCCGAGGTGAAAGCATCCATCAGGTCGGTACGCCGCCTCTATCCCGGACGGGAGATTACCGTGATATTCCAGCCTCATCTCTATACCCGTACGCGTGATTTCGCGCCGGAGTTTGCCGAGGCCCTGTCGGAGGCAGATATCGTGATCATGACCGAAATCTATCCCGCACGCGAGCTACCGATACCGGGAGTGGACTCACAGATGGTGCTGAAGGATGTCAAGAGCAAAAATAAAGTGTATTGTGAACGAAAAAATTTGCTCAATTTGATAAAAAGTAGTAATTTTGAGGTGCTTATGACTCTGGGAGCGGCCGATTTGAACGTGCTGCTGCCTGAGATATGCCGTATTCTTACATCAAAGCATTGATGCAGAATACATTACGAGTTGTCAATCATTTATCCGCCTCCGGCGGCTGCCGATTATGTGGAAGACTGTATGCAAATGGATCATATGTGTGATGCTGCTTGCCTATGTGGCGGCTGCATTCGCATTCGGAAGCCTTGACAATGACGCGCGCGTCTGTCAGGGCATCGATCTGCGCATAGAGGGCAACACCATTCCCGACACTGTACTGCGTCAGGGCGTGAGGTCGCAGCTCGCCTCCTACAAGGGTCGGCTTAAAGGCAACCGCCTCGACAGCATTGACCTGCAGCGGCTCGAGGACTATCTGTCGCATTTCTCCAATTTCGAATCAGTGGAGTGCAGCATCAACCCCGACAGCAGGCTGCGTATCACGGTGGCTCCGATCAAGCCGGAAGTCAGGGTGTTTGAGGAATCAGGCCGCAGTTTCTATATCAACCGCGCCGGAAAACGCATACGGGCGAATGCCGAGTTCTTCATTGACGTTCCGGTGCTGATCGCCTCGTCAAGGACCGACTCCTGCCTGCAGGCAGCACTGCCGGTGATACGCTATGTCACTGCCGACCCGGAACTGAGCACTCTGATATCAGCCTTTAAGATCGACAGTCCGAGCGATATAATCCTGATACCGCGAATCCACGGCCATGTGGTCAATTTCGGCGACTCCACGCATTCCGACGAGAAGAAGGCCGCACTGCTTACCGCATACCGCGAGATCCTGCCCGTAAAGGGATGGAACACCTACGATACAATCTCCGTCAAGTTCCGACGCCAGATAGTGGCATCGCGACGCGACAAGGCTTACGACACCCATGGAGTACCGGAAGATGACGGCGAGGACCTTGAGGAGGCCACACTCCCCGACGTGGCAGACATGAATACACATAACACAGTAGAAGAGAACGGTTAAACATATAATGAACAAGGACAAATACATAGCCGCTTTAGAAATCAGCAGTTCCAAGGTGATCGGTGCTGTCGGTATCTTCGGCAAGAGCGGCCAGCTCGAAATCATCGCGGTCGACCAGGAGAAATCGACCGACACGGTGCGCTACGGCCAGATCCAGAACACCGAGGAGACCTCCAACCTCATAAGCTACGTGCTTGAACGCCTTGAAAGGCGACACAATATATTTCCCCGTGAGATATGCGGAGTCTACGTCGGACTGTCCGGCCGGTCACTTCGAAGCATTCCCATCGACGTGGCGCTCAGCCTGCCTGACGACACCGAGATCTCTGAATCAATCGTAGAGCGCCTAAGAACCAACGCGCTTGCAGCCGATATCGACAGCTCACTGGAGATTGTCGATGCGGTACCCCGTATCTTCAAGGTTGGCAAGACCGAGACACACCGCCCCATAGGCATGATGGGCAACGGAATATCAGCCACTTATGACATCATCGTGGCAAGACCGGTGATCCAGAGCAATCTTAACAGGGTAGTGAAGGATAAACTCTCGCTCGACGTCAAGGGGATAGTGGTGACACCTCTCGCCACCGGCTACATCACTCTCTCCGAGCAGGAAAAGAAACTCGGGTGCATGCTCGTGGATCTCGGAGCCGAGACCACTACAGTGACCATTTATTCCCGCGGCAACCTCGTGTACTTCGCCACGTTGCCGCTCGGCGGACGCAATATCACACGCGACCTCACGTCGCTCAACGAACTTGAGGAAAAGGCCGAGGAGTTCAAGCTCAATTTCGGCAACGCCATCGCTCCGGCCACACCATCACAGGTCAAGGTCGGACGTCACAAGCAGTCAGACATAAGCAATATCGTCGTGGCGCGGTCTGAGGAGATCGTGGCCAACATTGTGGAGCAGGTTCGGTATGCCGGCCTGACAGAGAACGATATTCCGGAGGGAATCATCCTCTGCGGAGGTGGGGCCCGTCTCAACGGACTTATGGAACTTATCGGTAAATTCTCCGGACTTAAGGTGAGGATGGCCGGTCTTCCATCGTATATCCGCATGAACGACACCAACGGCCAGGGTATGGAAAGCCTGCAGGTGGCAGCCATAATGTATGCCGGCGCGGAAAAATCAGGAGAAGAATGCCTGAAGGAGCATGTCGTCTCGGAAGCATTGCCTGAAAATCCAGATTATCAGGACAATATCAAGGAACCGGAACCCAAACCCACAACTCCGAAAAACAGTTTCTTTTCAAGATTCGGAAAGGCGATCGGCAAGATGTTTACTCCGATCGATGAGGACGAGGGCGAGGAACTTTCCTGATTTCAGTCACCACCAAATTCAGTAAATCCTTATGGAAGAAAATCAAAACGACATAGCGAACACATCCGAGTTTTCCGACGATAAATCGAAGGCGATCATCAAGGTGATCGGCGTAGGCGGCGGTGGTGACAATGCGGTCAACTATATGTTCCGCCAGAATATACCCAACGTCAACTTCGTGGTCTGCAACACCGACGAGCAGGCCCTGAAGATGTCGCCCGTACCCAAGAAACTCATTCTCGGCTGGGACGTCACCCACGGACGCGGCGCCGGCAACAATCCCTCGGTCGGCAGACAGTGTGCGGAGGCATCGGCCGACCAGATACGAGAACTTTTTGACAGCAATACCGAGATGGTATTCATCACCGCAGGCATGGGCGGCGGCACGGGTACCGGTGCAGCGCCGGTTGTGGCCAGAATAGCCAAGGAGGAGGGTAAACTCACCATCGGCATAGTCACCGTACCGTTCCTGTTCGAGGGCAAGAAGAAGATCATGAAGGCGTTTGAGGGCGCGAAAGAGATGCAGAAGCACGTCGACGCGCTTCTCGTCATCAACAACGAGAACCTCATCGAGATATATCCTGACTACGATTTCTTCAACGCATTCGAGAAAGCCGACGACACGCTCGCCAATGCCGCACGCTCCATCTCCGAGATCATCAGCGAGGAATGCTACATCAACGTAGACTTCGAGGACGTGAAGACAACCCTGAGGGAGTCGGGCACAGCCATCATATCGACGGCATATGGAGAAGGGGAGAACCGTATATCGAGCGCCATCAGAAACGCCATACACTCGCCTCTGCTGAAGCAGCACGACATCAACACCTCGCAGCGGCTTCTTCTCAAGTTCTCATGCAGCCGCAAGAGCGCGCGCCCCATTACCGCTGTGGAAATGAAGGAAATCTACAACTTCACATCGCAGCTTCCCGACAATATCGACGTGAAGTGGGGTATAGCCGACGTTCCGGAACTCGGTGACAACCTGAAAGTGACCATACTCGCATCAGGATTCAACCTCACACTGGTCGACGGCAAGAAAGGACAGGGACAGGCTGCCGCAAAGGAAGACGACGGCATCGTCATCTTCGGAGGAGAGCATGAGGATCCAGCCGAGAAGATCGCACGCGAGGAGGAAGTGAACCGCCAGATCACGGAACTTTATGGCGCGGAAAAACTGAAACAGCAGATGCGCGACACCAACAAGGCGAAATACGCCGTGCTCGAGCCGGCGCAATTCGACAACCACGAGGTAGCCGCACTGCTTGAGAGAATACCGACATACAACCGAGATCCGGAATTTCTTGACGAACTACGCAAGATTGCCGACGGAAAGGACACAAGAATATCCAAGGCACCCGCCAAGGACTCCTCGGCACCGGCACCCAATGTCATCAACTTCTGAACCACCGGCGTTTAAAATGCCATAAAACATTATAACACAATCCATCATGGTCATGATGGATTATGAATCAAATAAAAGAATGGAAAATAAATTTCCGATGGTCGCCAAGACCTTCCAGGGTCTCGAAGACGTTCTTCGCGACGAACTTATAGAACTCGGTGCCGAAAATGTGGAGATCGGCAACCGTATGGTGCAGTTTGAGGGTGACCTCGCCATAATGTACAAGGCAAACCTCTGCTGCCGCACCGCACTTCGTATCCTGAAGCCAATAGTGAAATTCTCGGCTTCCGACCCGGATGAGCTCTACGATGCCGTGCGCGAGATAGAATGGGAGAAATACATGACCCCGGACTCTACCTTCTCCATCGACTCGACAGTAACGAGCGCCGAGTTTACTCACTCGAAATTCGTGACATACCGCGTCAAGGACGGAATCGTAGACCATTTCAACGATATCTGCGGACGCCGCCCCTCGATCAGGCTCCAGGGCGCAGACATACAGCTCAACGTGCACATATCCGACTGCCGCGTCACGATCTCGCTTGATTCAAGCGGCGAGCCTCTCTCCAAGCGAGGCTACAAGGTGGAAAATACCGAGGCTCCCATCAATGAGGTGCTTGCGGCAGGAATCATACTCAAGACCGGATGGAGAGGAGACTGCGACTTCGCCGACCCGATGTGCGGCTCAGGAACGTTCCTGACCGAGGCGGCGCTTATCGCTGCCAACATCAATCCCGGCATATACCGCGAGCACTTCGCTTTCGAGACCTGGGAAGACTTCGACCGCGAGCTCTTTGAGGACATATACAACGATGATTCAGGCGAGAAGGATTTCGCCTACAAGATCTACGGCGGCGACATCGATCCCGATGCCGTAAGAATAGCGCGACGCAACGTGAAGAGCGCAAAGGTGGACAATATGGTCGAGATCTCCTGCCAGAGCATCGAGGACTGGACAGAGAACGCTCCCGAAGGCGTAATGGTGACAAACCCTCCCTACGGACAGCGCATCAACCCCAACAACATGACCGCACAGGCCCTCTACCGCACTATCGGAACATGCCTGAAGAAAAACTTCGAGGGATGGCACGCATGGATCATCGGCCTTGAGGAAGGCAACATGCAGGACATAGGCCTTAAACCATCAGTGAAGTATCCACTGCTCAACGGCGCTCTTGAATGCACGCTCAACGAGTATGTGATGTTTAGCGGAGCATATAATGATTTCCGTTCCGAAGGGGGAGTGGTAAAGCATTCCTCACCCAAGGAGGAAGCGCCTAAGGTGCGCCGTATGAGCGACCGCGAATGGGAGGAGGATGCCCGCCGTTTCGACGGCAAGAGCCGCAAAAAGGACTCTCAGCGCAAGGATTTCGACCGCAAGGATAAATCTCGCCGATTTGATGATGACAAGCCGCGACGATTTGATGGTGACCGTCAGCGCAAGTCGGACTGGTCGGACAGGTCTGAGAGGTCCGACAGACCGCGTCGCTTTGATGATGATAAGCCGCGCCGATTCGATGGTGACCGTCAGCGCAAGTCGGACTGGTCAGACAGGTCCGACAGGTCAGACAGGTCCGACAGACCGCGCCGATTTGATGGTGAGAAGCCGCGCCGATTTGATGGTGACAAGCCGCGCTATAATTCAGAGCCACGTCAGATATCCGACCGCGGACCGAGCCTCAAGGACTATGAGGAAACACGCGCTCCGGGCAAGATGCGCTCCCGCAAGAATTTCCGTCAGAACTTCCACAATGATGACGAAGACTGATTCGCCGTCGCTAAATAAACCAGAAACGCGTCTCGGACTATAGAGACCCTGACAATTCAAGACATTGGCCAAGTATAACACAGCAGGCCCGGCCTCAATCATAATCAGCGCAGTCGCGGCAATCTCAATGATTGTCGCGACTGCACTATGGCTGCCATCGCTTCTGCCTGCGGGAGAGTTCGGGATATGCCTGCCATCTCCCAATTTATGGTCCATACCTCACTCCGGCATCCTTCTTAACATAACCGGAATCGCAATCGCCACACTGATGGCGTTTCTGCTCAATAAGAGGCACTCCTTTGTGAAGGGTGCTGAAGGCATCTTCCCTACATCCACAGCCATTCTGCTCGCATCCGATCCGGTAAATACCTCATATTTCGGGACTCCGGTCATCATGCTGATTGTCAACATCGTTTGTCTTGACATAATGATGAAGTCATACCGGTCGCACAATGCCACGACCACGATGTTTGCCGTAGCGACCTATCTTTCGCTCGGATCCATGGTGCAGTATGCCTTCCTGCCGTTCATGCTCGTATATCCTCTTATGGCGATCATGACCAAAGTAATGCGCTTCAAGGAGATGGTGGCATATCTGATGGGGCTTGTGGCTCCCTACTGGGTGGCACTCGGATTCGGAGTCATATCATTTGCCGACTTCCGTATTCCCGGCTTTCTGGCCGGAATACCAGCGGATGCAGGTGGCCTCATGCTCTTCATCTACATATCGATCGGCATTCTCGCCCTGCTCGGACTGCTGATGACCCTCAACAACGCGATGCTCATCTATTCCGGCAACCTGAGGGTCCGTACGTTCAACAACATGATAAACCTTCTCGGTACGGCATGCCTTATATGCATGCTCGCCGACTTTGACAACTTCATGGCCTACACCTCTACTTTCTGCTTTGCAGTGGCGGTACAGATAGCGAATTTCTTCGCCATACGCAACATCAGGCGAAGCAGCGTATGGTTCTGGTCTCTCCTCTCGCTCTTTATCGTCATATTCATGCTCATGGTCATCGACACGACCTCATAGCGGAAGACAGCGGGGGCACAGTGGCACGTCAATAAGAAAACCGAAATATGAAAATCATAGTAGATGAAAAGGTCCCGTTCATAGAGGGACGCATCAAAGACGCAGAGACTGTCATGCTTCCGGCCTCCTGCATCGACAGGGACGCCGTGAGGGATGCTGACGCCCTGATAATACGCACCCGTACCCGATGCGACGAATCACTGCTGGCCGGATCAGGAGTGCGTATGATAGCGACCGCTACAATAGGCACCGACCATATAGACAGGGACTGGTGCGAGGCAAACGGCATAACCGTGCGCAACGCGCCGGGCTGCAACGCGCCAGGAGTCGCGCTCTACGTATGGTCATGTCTCCTCAGAACCGGTTTTGACCCGTCACGCCATACTCTCGGAGTGGCGGGATGCGGCAATGTCGGCAGCATAGTGGCGCAATGGGGCAGACGTCTCGGCGCAAGAGTACTCGTATGCGATCCTCCACGCAGGGATGCCGGATTCTCAGACCATGAGTATCTCGATCTCCGGGAACTGCTCCAGGAAAGCGATGCCGTGACACTTCACACACCGCTCACACACGACGGGGCGTATCCTACATTCCACATGATGGGAACCGACGCACTCGGCATGATGCGCAAGGGCGCCACTATCGTCAATGCGGCGAGGGGAGAAGTGATCGACACTCGCGCACTCATCGCGGCGATAGGGGATGGCCGGATCGGAAAGGCAATCATCGACACATGGGAAAACGAGCCGGACATCGACAGGCACCTGCTCGGCATGGCGGACATAGCCACATGCCACATCGCAGGCTATAGCGTGGAGGGAAAGCAGCGTGCGTCCCGTATGGCTCTCGAAGCCCTTCATGAGACACTCGGTATCACCATCGACACAAAAGGACTTCAGGAAGCCTATAAGGAGCCTTATTCGCTGTCTCCCGACATGATACTCTCACATTACGATCCCGCTCCGATGACAGAAACGCTGAAGAAGTGCTGCCTTAATCCTGAATATACCCCCGGCAGTGACAGACATCCGGCTCCATATCCATTCGAGGCGCTTCGCAACTCGTATCCACTCCACCCAGAAATACTCTGATCAGGGAAAGGCCCTTATCTGGCGGAAAGCATCTCTCAGGACAGATACCCCCTCAAGATAAAATGCTCAAATAAAATATTCAGGAGGATCCGGAATCACCGGACCCTCCTGACTGTTTATTACGATATTCAGACTATTATCTCACTCAAATTTCGCAAGTTCTGTCGGAACTTGAAAATTTGAGGTTTAACGGCGGCTTTGCCGCCAGGTTTAATAGTTTAGAAGTTTATCAGTCATGTCTGAATTTGAGTATATGATCAATTTCAATACGTACAGAGATTAACTAAACGACTAAACCTTAAACTCTTAAACTTTAAGTTGAGCTTGCGAAACTTAAATTATCTCACTATTACCTTGGAAGCGGATACGGATCCGTCGCTATAGGTCACCTTACGGATGCAAAGTCCTGACGGCTCGGAGATCCTGACACCCGACATATTGTAGTAAGCGGTCGCGACTGGTGCCTTTTCTCCCGTAATGCTTTCCACCGCGTCGGAGGGGAAATCGAAGGTCACGATGTCGCTGCAGTACTCATTGCCAACCACTTTATAGACAGACTGCACTCCGATACTCTTCAAGGGCTCGAGGAATATAATGAAATGCCAGTTATACTCAAAGAAGGCAAAATCGTAGTTCTCGCCATACTTCAGGTCGTAGATCGGCTCGCCTGAATCATCATAGGCGATTGCAGCCAGTTCTCCGTCAAAATAGACGCGATAGTACAGGTTGGCGGGATCAAGGGCCTGGCCGTTGATATCCTCAGGAAGAATTTCCACATCCGCCACACCCATGCCTTCTTCAGAAGACCACTCGGGTTCGCCGAATTCAGGATTGACAGGAATCGGATCGCCTGACACGACAGGAACGAGGGTAAGGTTTGCGATGCCATGGCCAAACCAGGGACGGGTACATCCGAGGTTGATCATCATGCTCTCCATAGCCTCATAGCCTCCGTTGACGGGCATAAGCACCGTCTCGTCGATCCATGAGTAATTGACAGGACCGTTTGGCCTGGCAGGAAAGTAGAAATAGAAATACTCATTAGCGATACCTAGATACTGATTGCCTTTCAGCGAGATGGAGCCATCCTCACCTACATGTCCCTTCACCCATGAGTCAGGAAGCTCATCGCAGAGACCGTTGATCCATGCCGTGTCGCCGTCGATTCCGATCTTTACCATCCCCTTGTGGGAATCATTCCACTCATCGAGATAAGTGGCGGTATACGAAACGGTAGCGATGTCTGAGGCCGGTGCTTCGGGAGTCTTGTCCCAGACCGTATAACTCACTCCCTGCTCAGCGTATGACATGAACATTCCGGACTCGTTCATAAGGCCGATCATGCCGTCATAAACCGACATGCCCTCGGCAGCAGTGCCGGGAAGAATCTGGCTGTAGGAAGATCCGTCATATCCGAGCACGAGGTTAGGAGCCGCCTCATCGGGCACGAGCTGGATTTCCTGACCGTTCTTAATTCCTGTGATCATGGATGCATAGAGGGTCTCGCCGCTTTTCGGGTCGATGGCCACAGCCTGCGGGAACTCGAATTCCACGCGGTCGGAAGCCGTAAACCGGCCTTTAACCCATGAGTCCATACCCGGATACTCGCGAATCACGTTGTGGAGCCAGACATTCTCGCCGTCTATGACCATAGAGGTGCGATAGCCGGCATTTTCGGTAAACGAGCCGAAACCGCCCTGAGCCACAAGATAGGTCTTTTGACTGATGCCATAGACAGTCGGACAGAGTGTTCCCGACGGAGTTTCAGTGACGATGCCGTTCTGCGCATAGGCGCACATACCCATAATCATCGTGCACACCATTAGTAAGGTTTTCTTCATATCAGATGGTTTTTATAAGAATACTTAGATTGACATTGTTTCGACGTATTTACGATTCAGAAACAAATCAAAGAAATAAGTCGAAACAACTTCATTATCGTGATCTCCGGTAGCAAAATTACGAATAATATTCCATTCTTCCAAATGCCATACTGAAAGAAAACCTCACATCAGGGCGTAGCGGTGGGGCTATATGGTCAGGGTCTGCGGAAAAAACGGTCGATGATCAGAGCGATGAAGCCGTCGCCGGTGACGTTGCATGCAGTGCCGAAACTGTCCATTGCGATATACAGGGCTATCATAAGGGCCTGGTCCGAGTCAGAGAAGCCCAGTATGCTGCCCAGTATGCCCAGCGAGGCCATGATGGCTCCTCCCGGCACACCCGGAGCCGCCACTATCGAGATGCCGAGCATGCAGATGAATCCCGTCATCATGCCTAAGTCATAGGCATGACCCTGCATGATCATGAGGGCAAGGGCGCAGGCCACGATCTTCATGACGCTGCCCGACATGTGGATGGTGGCGCACAGCGGTATGACGAAACCAGCAGTGTCCTCGCTCACGCCCATCTTTATGGTCTGGCGCAGCGTGACCGGTATTGTGGCAGCCGACGACTGTGTACCCAACGCCGTGAAATAGGCGGGCATCATGGTCCATAAGAGGGGGAAAGGATTGCGCTTTACGAAAAGCGCGGCTATGCAGTACTGCAGTATCAGAAGCAGTATATGCAATGCGAATATCACGCCGATGATCTTGGCGAAGGCCGTAAGGATCGAAATGACCTGTCCGGAGACGGTCATATTGAGGAATATGCCGAAGATGTAGAGCGGAAGCAGCGGTATTATGACCCCGGATATGGTCATCTCCACTATGGTGCGGAATTCCGACAGCCCCTGCTTCAGCACCTCGCCCTTCATGAGCGAGAGGCATATGCCGACTGTGAATGCCGTCACGAGCGCGGTCATCACGCTCATCAGCGGAGGAATCTCCACCGTGAAATATGGCACGAGATCGTGCCCTTCGGCCACGCCCGTAAGCGCTCCGCGGCTTATCAGGTGAGGAAAGACAGCGTCGCCCACTCCGAAACTCAGGAGCCCCGACAGGGTAGTGGCGGCATAGGCTATGAGGGCAGTGGCCACCAGCATCTTGCCGGCACGGCGCCCTATGTCGGAGATGGCCGGAGCCACGAAGCCAAGAATGATCAGCGGGATCAGGAAACCGAGCAACTGGCTGAACACCGCGTTGAACGTGGCGAAGAGACGGCCTGCCCAAAGCGGGAATATATGTCCGGCCGCAATGCCGAGACCCATTGCTATGAGAATCTTCACGAGAAGATTGACACGGGGAAGTTTCATGGTATTGAAGTGCTTTAGCTTTAGTATGAATGGGATTGGATTATATAAGCGAGAGAGATATGCGTCGGCGCGCCGTGTCGATGTCGATTACCTTTACCTCTACGATCTGGCCGAGACGCACCACGTCGGAGACGGCGTTGACGCGCCGCGTAGACAGGCGTGATATGTGCAGCAGGCCGTTTTCCTTTATGCCGAGATCCACGAAAGCGCCGAAGGCGGTTATGTTGTTGACGATTCCGGGGACGGTCATGCCTACGGCAAGGTACTCGAAACACTCTACCGCCGGCACGAAAGCGTCTTCATTGCCCTCCGTGCGGGGGTCGCGTCCCGGCTTGCGGAGTTCCGACACTATGTCGGTCATGGTCTGCAGGCCGCCGACACCCTTGTCTGCAAGAGCCTTTACGTCAATCCGGTCGAGAAGCGCCGCGTTGGCCGGGAGAGCCGCCACATCGGCGCCTACCGATCCGGCCATCTCCTTGACCAGCGCATAGCTTTCGGGATGTATGCCTGTATTGTCGAGGGGTTCCTCCCCGTCGGTAATACGCAGGAAGCCGGCACAGAGTTCGAATGCCTTGTCGCCGAGACGTGGCACCTTCTTCAGCTGGCGCCGCAAGCGGAAATCGCCGTTTGCCGCGCGATATGCCACTATGTTGGAGGCAAGTGCCGGTCCGATACCGCTGACGTATGACAGCAGCCTCTCGCTGGCGGTATTGACATCCACGCCGACCAAATTGACGCAACTCATCACCGTATAATCGAGAGAGTCCTTCAGCCGCGACTGGTCGACATCATGCTGATACTGCCCCACGCCGATCGATTTGGGATCGATCTTGACGAGTTCGGCAAGAGGGTCGATGAGCCGACGGCCTATCGAGACGGCTCCCCTTACGGTGACATCCTTATCAGGAAACTCCTTCCTCGCAATGTCTGAAGCGGAATAGACCGAGGCACCGCTCTCGCTGACAACATATACGGCTTGAGGCGACACAAGACCGGATTCCTTTATGAAACGCTCGGTCTCGCGCGATGCCGTGCCGTTGCCGATCGCCACGGTGTCGAGGCGGTGTCTTTTAAGAAGAGACTCTACCGTCTTCCGCGCGCCGTCGAAGTCGTTGCGGGGAGGCACAGGATAAATCACGGCATCGTCGAGCAGGTTGCCCTGCGCGTCGAGGGCCACCACTTTGCAGCCGGTCCTGTAGCCCGGGTCGATGGCGAGTATGCGGTGTCCCTTGAGCGGGGATGACAGAAGCAGCTGACGGAGGTTGCCGGCGAATATCTCGATGGCCACCCGGTCTGCCTCCTCCTTAAGCGAGGCGGATATCTCGTTTTCCACCGACGGACGCAGCAGACGCTTGGCGGCATCGGCCACGGCGTCGCCAATCACCCCGGCGCATGACCTTGAGGCCTGACGCGGCGTGAAAGCATCGCAAAGGGCGTCGGTCAGCTCGTCGCCGGAGTCGGGAAGCGTGTATCTCACCTTCACGAGTCCTTCCGCCTCGGCGCGGCGCAATGCGAGATACTGATGCGACGGCATCCGCCTTACTGTCTGGCTGAAATCGCCGTAGACAGCGTATGGCGACGCCTGAAGTTCCGCGTCCTTGTCCTTAGCCACGCTGCAGGTGATCGAGGCCTGACGGCGGTAATGGTTTCGCGTTATGTTGCGGAGGCGCGTCGATTCAGAGGCCCACTCGGCTATGATGTCAGAGGCTCCGGCAAGGGCCTCGGCCTCGTCGGTCACGCCGTTTTTTCCCGAGAAGCGGCCTGCAGCGGTCTCGCAGTCGTCAAGGCGCCCAGCCATTATCATCCGGGCGAGGGGCTCGAGTCCCTTCTCACGCGCCATAGTGGCGCGTGTACGTTTTCTGGGCTTGAACGGAGCGTATACGTCTTCCAGTTCGGTCATGGATGAGGCGTTGCGCAGAGACTCGTCGATGCGCGGGGTCATGGCCCCGGCCTCTGGAATGGCATTGCGTATGAACTCACGGCGTGCCTCCAGCTCGCGCGCCACCTTGAGGGCCGACTCTATATTGCGCACCGCAACCTCGTCGAGTGAGCCGGTCTGTTCCTTACGGTAACGGCTGATGAAGGGCACCGTAGCACCCTCGTCGAGCAGGCGCACCACTGCCGCCACCCCTTTCTCGGGCAGTCCTGTTACGGCCGCCACCCCCTTTATGATGATTTCCTCTAAAGTCATAATTAACAAAATCTTTAATCACAGGTATCCTGATATAGCCTGCGACCGATAATCAGATAACGCCTATCTCATTCTATTTATTGCCCTTATGATCGGCTGCCACGTTTGCTACAACACAATTCGACGCAGACTTCTGAAATAAAAACGGAATGCCGTCATGAATACCGCGTTTTTTTGGTAATTTTGCATCATGAATTCAGCGATACATGAACTGCAAGAGCAGCGGCGGCTGCTTGAGATGGAATATGAGGAGGAGAAGACGGCGTTCTCGCAGCTTTCAGCCCGCATCGGACTGCTGCGGCTCGCCGAGCGTGGCAACGCATGGCTCGGCATCTCTGTCGGGCGATCTTTCTATAATTCGGTCAATCAGCGCCTGATCGAGGTGTTCCGGACCGAAGCATCAGGCAATGACCATAACGACGATGACCATAATTTCGAATATGGCCGCCCCGTGGCGTTCCTGACCCTTCGCAGCGATGATGACGCGAAACCCTTCTTCCCGTTTCCCGGGACCGTGAATCTCGTAGACGGCGACCGTATGCTCGTGGCCATACCTGAAA
>X108_Striped_Desert_Hamster__coassemble_151_pt1 | contig 18992 bp, 12 predicted proteins | sample X108_Striped_Desert_Hamster__metabat2_low_PE_001 | metagenome-assembled genome bin X108_Striped_Desert_Hamster | reverse complement strand
CTCCAGGGGCGGTAGAGAGCGCGGCCCCAGCCTGCTGCCTTGCCGTTGTCGTCCTGGAAATATGCGTTGCCGCTTCCTGCCACAGTGTTGCCGAAGACGTCAGTGCCGCCGCCGCTGTAGGTCACCTTGTCGGTGCCCGAGAAGATGAACTGCATGGCGCAGGTCTGCCAGGGGTTGGAGCTCGGGATGAGCATCTCGAACTTAAGGCTCATGTTCTTGAAGTCCTTGAAGTCGGCTACGTCAAAGAGTCGGTCGCCGAGGCGTGAGGGATAGGAGACGGGATCGCTCCAGTCGCCCGACCAGTATTCGAAATGGAAGTGGTTGTCGTCCCAAGAGCTGTCGTTGAGCGTGGTCTCGCCGTCGCCGAACTGCAGGTAGGTGCCGGTCAGCGAGCGCTCGTCGGCCGTGAGCTTCTGGGCGTGCCAGCAGCGTCCGTCAAGTCCGAGGCCGGTGGCTCCGTCAGCTTCGAAGTCGAAGAGCATGCCCCTTGAGTCGGCGTAGTGGAACGATGACTTGCTCTTTCCGTAGATGGTGGAGACTGTGATCGGGCCTTCTTTTGCGCCCTCGGGCACCTTGACAGTGATGCTGTTCTGGTCGTGGCTCACGATCTGAGCCTCCATGTCGCCGGGGAATGTCACTGTCAGGGGCACATTGGGATCATCAGCGAAATATGCGCCTGTCAGCACTGTCTGCTGGCCGGGCTGCGTGTATTCGCAGTCCATCTTGTCGATGCGCGGGCCGGGTACTGTCACTGAGAAGGGTACCTCTGCGGTAAGACCGGTGGAAGTGACGAATCTTGCTGTGTTGTTCACCTCTCCCGGTATCACGTTGGGGATATCGACGATGATGGTGTGTGATGTCACCATTACCGGGTTGAGGAGTGCCTTCTGGTCGTTGAACCATACCTGCTGCACGTCGCCCAGATTGTCGCCGACGAAGGCTATCTTGCTGCCGAGCGAGGCTGCCACTATGAGGGAGTCTGACTTTTCCGGATCGCATACGCGTGCGTATTTCACCACAGGTGCCGATCCCTTGTCCTTTTCGGCATCGCTCTCGCTGCAGGATGCGAGTCCAGCTCCTGCGAGCAGCGCGATTGCCATAAGCTTTATATTATTCTTCATGTTTATGTCTGTTGGTGTTATTGTCATATCTATTCATTCATGCATGAATTGATTATGAATCATGAATTATGAATTTTATGAGATCGACAGGATCATTCGGCATAGAAGTCTACCGGTTCGCCGGCGAGTGCGGGAGAACTTGTCGATACCGCTGCAGGGATAGGCACTATGAATGAGCTTTCCTTGATGTAGATGGGGTCATACATGGCGTATTCCGCCTTGCTCTGCACGATGCTGTAGGAGTTGGGATCGTTCTCCTGGCTCTGGTCTACGCCGTAGTTCTGGATAAACTGGGCGCAACGGTTGTAGCCGGTCTCGTAGCCGCTGTTCACGTAGTCAAGGGCTACCTGAGAACCCTGACGGTATTTCAGGCGGAGCACGTCAAACCATGTGATTGACTCGAAGGCGAACTCGCGGCGGCGTTCCTCCATGATGTCCTTGAAGGTAAGGCTCTCCCGCTCGGAGACTCCGGCACGCTTGCGTATTCCGTTGAATTTCTCGAGGGCGCGTGAGTCGGAGGTAGATTCTGAAGTGCCGAGGATAGCCTCCGCATAGGTCAGATACATGTCGGCGAGGCGGATGAGGTAGATGTTGTTGGCGGCATCCTGACCGAGGCCTACGTTGCCGTTGCAGTCCGAGCCCTTGCCGATGATGTACTTCTTTATGTGTGCGTTCATCTCGTTGCGTTCCTCAAGCATTGTGCCGTCGTCGCTGCGGTTGATATACTTATATGTATATCCGCCCTGAAGTTTAGCGAGGTTGGGGTAGGTGTCGCCGTTGGTCATGTATGTCCATTTGCGGCGGCGGTCGGTGCTGTCATAGATCTTTTGAAGCGATATCGTTGGGCCTTTGCCGGCTCCCCATGTCTGGTCGGCGATGACAGAACTACGGCTCCATGCGGCATTCTTCGGGTTGCCGAAGCTGTAGCCCTGCACGGCGCACTGGATGGCGAGGATGGACTCAGGACCGTTGTTTGTCTCCACGTCGAAAAGTGTGGAGAAATCAATATTCTCGATCCAGGGAAGGGATGCCATTACTTCTTCAGCGTCCTTGGCGGCGCGATTGTAAAGGTCGTTGCGGTCATAGCCGTAGTCGGAGTGCGACGCCATGGTGACGAGAAGTTTCGCCCTGATGGCGCGTGCTGTGTTCTTGTTGCAGCGGAAGGCGTCGGCATCGGTCTCCGGAAGGTGCTCCACGGCGAAGTCCACGTCTTCGAGAGCGAAGCGGTAGATACTCTTCTGGGTGTTTCGGGGCACGTCGAGGTCGCCGTTGGCGATGTTGCTGGTGTTGTCGAAGATGATCGGGGCGTCATGCCAGAGCTCGGCTATCTGGTAGTAGCAGAAGGCGCGGATGGCGCGGGCCTCGGCCACTGCGCGGTCGATGTCTTCCTGTGCCACTCCCTTGCATCTCGGGGGCATGTCGTTGATGACGGAGTTGGCGAAGGCGATCACGTTGTAGATGCCTTTCCAGCCATCGTTGATATACGTGTTGACTGAGGTATAGGTTCCGAAAAACCACTGACCCTCAGCGTCGTATGTGTAGAACATGTCGCCGGCCAGCATGTCGGTCTTCCACTGGAAGTCTATGGTGTAGTTCGACCATGTCTTGGCGGCATAGAGCGTCATGGTGTTCATCCTGACTTTCTCTGCCGAGGTGTAGAAGGTGTCCTGGACGAGTTTGTCCGAGGGGTCGATCGTCAGGAAGTCGTTGCAGGAACCGAGACTCAGTACCATTGCGACGGCGGCTGCCGATTTTATGATGTTGCTTTTCATTGCTTATCGTTTCTTGAGTTTAGAATGAGAGGTTAAGTCCGACGGTGTATGTGCGGGGTGTCGGGTAGCGTCCGCGGTCGATGTTCTGCAGGAGCGAGCTCTGGTTGTAGGAGCCGATCTCGGGATCATAGCCGCTGTATTTGGTGAAGGTGTAGACGTTCTGCAGGTTGACGTAGATCTTTGCCGACTGCAGGAATGCCTTCTTCGCCCATTTCTCCGGGAGCATGTAGGAGAGCGAGATGTTCTGGATGCGGAGGTATGAGCCGTCTTCTATCCAGCGGTCGCTCATGCGGTTGTTGCCGTTGCCGTCGAGGCTCGAGAAACGGGGTATGCCGTTGGCTCCGCCGCTGATGATCTGCATGTTGGTGATGTCGTCGCCTCCGTTGGGATCGATCTTGCCTATGATGGCGCGCTGAAGCACCGATGTAGCCTGGTTGTCCCAGATCGAGGCGAGACCTTCGGTCTTGTAGCGGGCCCAGTTGAGTACGTCGCCGCCTATCTGGCCGGTAAGGCCGATGTTGAGCTCGAAGTTCTTGTAGGTGAATGTGTTGGTGAAGCCGAATGTCAAGTCGGGGTTCGGGTCGCCGATGATCTTCTGGTCCTTGTCGTCGATCACGCCGTCACCGTTCTGTCCTTGAACTTGAGGTCGCCGATCCATGCGCCGGAATCCTTGCTGATGTTGTTGGCATAGGGGATGCTGCCTCCGGTCTGTGTGGCGTGGCCCACGATGTCGGCCTCGTTCTGGAAGATGCCTTCTGTCTCATAGCCGTAGAAGACGCCCATCGGCTGTCCTACCTTGAACATGGATACTGTCTGGAAAGGTGCGTACCAGTCTACTTTGCCGTAGAGTATCTGCGAGTCGTCGTTGAGTGCCACTACCTTGTTCCTGTTGTGCGAGAGGGTGAGGGCCGAGAACCATGTGAAGTTCTTGTTGGTCACGGGGCGGGCGTTGATCTGAAGGTCGATACCGGTGTTCTGTGTCTTACCGATATTTGAGTAGGGGGTCTGTATTGTACCCCAGTCGTTGGATGCTATGTGGCTCGGCGTGAACACCTGCATCAGGAGGTCTTTGGTCTGCTTCTTATAGACGTCGACGGTGATCTCGAGGCGGTTGTTGAAGGCCGCGAAGTCGATACCGGCGTTATACTGCTCGGAGGATTCCCACTTGAGGTTGGGGTTTGCGAGGTTCTGCGGGAAGTATGCTGTTCCGTTGGGGGTGAGCATGGTTGCCATGGCTGCGCCGTAGCGGTAGGTGTCGATGTTGGAGTTACCTACGCGGCCGTAGCCGAGACGCAGTTTCAGGTTGTTGAGCCATGTGGCGTTTTCCATGAATTTCTCCTGTATGATACGCCATGCGAGTGCCACAGAGGGGAACGATCCCCACTTGTTGTTCTGGCCGAACTTCGAGCTGCCGTCGCGGCGGAATGTGGCGGTTATAAGGTAGCGGTTGTCAAAGCTGTAGTTGGCACGGGCGAAGACTGATGCTGTCGATGCTGCGTCTTCCCATCCGCTGTTGCTTACGAACTCGCCGTCTTCTCCGATCACGAAGATATCGTCGGTCGTGAAGTTCTTCTTGATGAGGGAGGTGCCGTTCCATGAGGATTTCGATGCCTCGAAACCGGCCATCACTGTCACGTCATGTTTGTCGTTGAATACCTGACGGTAGGTGATATAGTCTTTCTGCATCCAGTAGAAGGAGTGGTCCTCGCGGTGCATCATCTGGTTGATGTCGTTGGTCACGTGGCCGAACTTGTAGCGGGGCACGTATGCCTTATTCTGGTTCTGTGAGGCGTCGAACGCGTATTCGGCGCGGAACGTGAAGTATTTCAGGAAGTCCACGTTGGCGTAGAAGTTGCCGTTGACGCGCTGGCGAAGGAGGGTGTTGTTCTTCTCGAGTGCGAGGGCCACGGGGTTCCATGTCGATGAGCCGTTGACTGTGGTAGGACCGGCCCAGTTGCCGTCGAAGTCATATACGGGCACTGATGGCATCATGGTCATGGCCTGCATGATTACGCCGTCGCTACCGTCGTTGAGCGTGATCTTCTCATTGGTGCGTGTGTAGGCGAGCGAGCCGCCGATCTTGAGCCATTTGGTGATGTTGGCGTCAAGGTTGAAGCGGGAGTTGAATCGGTTGAAGTCGGAACCGATGATGATACCTTCCTGGTCCATCCATCCGGCCGATACTGCGTAGACCACCTTGTCGTTACCGCCGTTTACGCCTACCTGATGGTTCTGCATGAAGGCGGTGCGGAAGATCTCGTCCTGCCAGTCTGTGCCCCTGCCGAGCATAGAGGGGTCGAGGAAGGATGAGTCCATGTTGTTGGAGTTGAGGATGCCCTCGCTGAACAGCTGCTGCTGGTAGGTGGCGTATTCGCGGAGGTTCATCATGTCGAGGCGTTTGGCTGTCTCCTGCCATGCCACGTAGCCGTCATAGGTCACGTTGGTGCGGCCTTCCGAGCCGCGGCGGGTAGTCACGAGCACAACGCCGTTAGCGCCTGCCGCACCGTAGATGGCGCAGGCTGATGCGTCCTTGAGCACGTCGATGCTCACGATGTCGCTCGGTGCGATGGCTGCGAGCGGATTGACCTTGGTCTGGCCGTTGGTGCCGCCTGCCCAGTCAAAGCCGCCGATGTCGCTGCCGGCTGTGCTCATGGGCACGCCATCGACCACATAGAGAGGTTCGTTGGAGGAGTTGAGCGAGCTCGCGCCACGGATACGGATAGAAGTTGCACCACCCGGGGCTCCTGAGTTGGAGGTAACCTGCACGCCTGCCACCTTGCCCTGGAGCATCTGGTCGGCATTGGCTGCGATGGTGGATTTCATCGGGTCTTCCGAAAGACGGGCTACCGAACCTGTCACGTCGCTTTTCTTCTGTGTGCCGTAGCCCACCACGACGAGTTCGTCAAGCACTTTCTGGTCTTCCTCAAGCACGACGTCGACCTTGCTCTGTCCTTTTACCTTTACCTCCTTCGTCTCCATACCTATGTAGGAGAAGATAAGAGTGGCATCGGATTTATTAACTACGATCTCATAGTTGCCGTCGTAGTCGGTCACGGTACCGTTTTTCTGACCTTTCTCGACGACAGTGACTCCAATCAGAGGCTCTCCGGTTGGGTCGGTCACGTTACCTGTGACCTTTGTCTGTGCCGCTATGCTCAGGGTGACTATAGCCATAAAGGCCGTCATGAGCAGTCGTATAGACATGGGTTTTCTTGCTTTCATGCAAAGTTAGTTAAAATGATTTATGATGTTGATTTAGGTGCTGTTTCATGATGACCTGACGGCTGCATTACTGTTGCTGCCGTGTCTGGATGCGCTTGATGTGAGCCTTTTATATGTATGTCAAGTGTTCAGTCCTGACTGCCGTGCAGTTTCTTTGCCGCATTCCTTATCTTGTCGATGGTTCCGTGGTCGGAGACGAATACGGAGTTGAGTCCCTGGGCCTCCTGTGCGGGGTCGCCGGTGTAGTCTTCCCATGGCTGCCATGTGTCGTGGCCAGGCTTGGCGAGTCCGCCCCAGCCCCAGAAGTTGCATCCTGCCGCTATGTCATTGTCGGTGACGAGCGAGAAGATGTATTCATAGAACCGGTCTCTACCCTCTGTGGGTGTGCCGGGCTTGAAGACAAATCCGTCGCGCGGGTAACCGAACTCCTCAAGCACGAGGGGCTTGCCGACGGAGTCCATCAGTTCCTTATGGGGCATGATGTAGTCAAGCGCGTTCTTGCAGGCATTCTCTACATTGTCGGTAAGGTTCTCCTCGTTGACCCATCCCCAGTTGTAGGGCCAGAGATGTATTATGCCGTAGTCGATGTTGGGGTCGGAGTGTATGTCGCGCCAGAGGTCGATATCCTGCTCGCATCCATGCTTGCCCTCGCTTCCGGTCGATACCATATGGTTGGGATCGATGCTCTTGATGAGGGCCGCCTGCGAGGCTATCCAGTCGGCAAAGGCCCGCTTTGTGACGGAGTCGGAGGCGAACGCTCTCGGCTCGTTGGCTATCTGCCATGACATGAGCGCTTTCGATTCGCTGTAAGGCTTATTCGTATAGCGGTTGGTGCGGCTTACTATATCGCGTACGTGGTTGGCTGTGAGTGCTTTGGCCGAGTCGTTACATACAAACTGAGCCACCCGGTTCATGAACTTGTCGTAGCCGTCGACAGCGGGATTAGGGGTCTTTCCGGCTCCAGCCCATTCGAGGTAGGTGCCGTAGCCTCCGCTCCATTCCCAGGCGTTGTTGAGATAGAGCACTGCTTTCATGTCGCGTCGCTCGAGTTCCGCCATCAGGTAGTCGAGTCCGTCGAGGATGGTGTCGTTGTAGACTCCGGGAGCGGTCTGGAGTACCGGCATTATGTGGGAGGGCACGTTCTCTTCGCCGTCGCCGCCTACGAGTACGCGCAAGTTGTCGATTCCGATGCTCTGGAGGGTGTCGAGTTCTGCCTTGAGGCGTTCGCGGTCGCCGCCGCGTCCCTCGCTTGCAAGAATGGCGCCATACCAGAAGTTTGTGCCGATGTAGCGGTAGGTGCTGTCGCCGATCATGAATCGGCCGTCCTCTACTCTGACGAAATCATCGTTTGTGTCGGGAGTTTCCTGCGTCTTTTTTGAGCAGCTGACCGTCAGTAGGAGGATAAGTGCGATTGAAATGAGTTTCATGTTCATGGTATTTTTTTGGATGATGCAAAATTAGTGATATTCGGTGTCGTCTCATTCATTAATCTTGCCACATGTGAATACTATTTTGACATAAACGCCGTTTTTATGTCGATATTGATTTTTTTATCATTTCTAAATATATTTAAACAAATTGACAATCAATATGATAAATCATATATAAAAAAAGGAAGCGTGCCCTCACGGCATGCTTCCCCGAACCTAATTATCCTACATGAAACGTTGTAGATCAGAACTATTCTCTTATTGATTTTCTACTTTTTTATCCGTTCTAAAAGGTATGAGCGGAAGGCCGAGTACGTTGTAGACCTTACCAATTCTGAAATTCCTGAAATTATATCTTATGTCTTTTATATCCTTTACTTCCGGGCATGTCACCTCGATGTTGAGTGTCTGCGGATTTTCCCTTGCTATGGCGGGATGGAATACTCCGTCGTTTCCCGCGGCCTCGAATCCCTCGAGTTCCTGATTGGGCGAGAACCCGTCCCATGCGTTGTCAAACTTGAGGATGGCCGTGCCGTCTGCCGCTATCTCCATCTCTCGGTATTTCGGGTATTCGGTTGGCATGCCCTCGATGCTGTAGGTCTTACCGGCTGCCATGAAGGCGAGGCGCTGGCCGATCTCCTTTTTCTTGCGGGCGTGGATGTCGTTGACCTCATAGGGGTATACGAGATCCGCCGTGCATACGATTCCGCTGTTGGGGATTATGGTGGCGGCGTAGTTCTGGCATTCCCTGAATTCCGCTGCTGTGGTTCCGTCGGGATCACCGTAGTTCCATCCGGGAAGTTCCACAAAGTAGAATGGAAGTTCGCCGAGTCCCCACTTCGCGCGCCATTCCTCTACCATGTCTTTCTGATGGTAGGGATATTCTTCGTGGCGTCCTACGTTTGACTCGCCCTGATTCCAGAGGAAGCCTTTCACCGTGTAGCCTATGAGGGGATGCAGCATCGCGTTATACATCACGTTGATGCGTTCCCATTCGTTGATGTCGGGGTTGGCTTTCTCTTTCTCTACGTCGTAGCCGGGATATCTGTCGAGCTGTTCCTTCGACTGCCATGCCTCCACGCTGCTTCCTCCGTAGGAGCAGTCGATTATGCCGATGGGCACGTTGAGTATCCTTGTCAGCGACTGCGCGAAGAAGTAGGCGAGGGCGCTGAAGTCATATGCGTTCTTAGGGCAGCTTGTCATCCATTTGCCATCTACTTTCTCCTGCGGCTCATAGGAGATGGTCTTGGGCACTTTCGCCACCCTGATGCCGGGATAGCTGCCCGAGTATGCGATGGCCTCTACCGCACCTTCCACAGGCTGGGTCCAGAATCCACGCAGCGGCATTTCCATGTTGGACTGTCCGGAGCAGAACCATACCTCGCCGATAAGTACATTGTCGATGGTGACTTTGTCATCACCGTTGGTTATGTTTATTTTCTGTGGGGTAAAAGTGGCTCCGGCAGAAGGGATCTCCACAGCCCATTTGCCTGTCTTGGCATCGGTGTGGGCCTTTACGCTGAGCGACGGATTCCAGGATGCGCTGACCGTTACGTAGGTGTCGGGATCGGCCCATCCCCACAGGCGAATGTCGGCGTTCTGCTGCACGACCATGTTGTCGCTTATGATGTCGGGGAGGGTTATCGCGGCACCGGCACCTAATGGAAGTGCCAGCAGTGTCAGTGCTATTTTGTGCGGGAGTCCTTTCATAATGGTATTATGGTGTTACGGCGTTTCCGCCATCGCGTCATGTTTTTACGGCTGCAAAGATATAACGCATTTTCTTACCGTGCAACTAAATGTTCTTAGCGTACCATCATACGTCAAGATAGTATAATGCACCGCCCCGAAAGCCCGTCTCCGATGGTCATGGAGTATACTGTATCAAACCGTGTAAACCATATCGGTTAAAAGCCCTCAAATCTGTCAACACTTTTCAGGGATAGTCAGGGATAGTCATATGTCTGGCAATGATGTGCTGTCTGAAGAAAAATACTAAACCTATAGGTTGCATTTTTAGAGACATTTTATTAACTTTGCATTTGCAAAAGTGTTTAAAGTATATGAGATTTGTAAGGATTATACCCAAATACAACCATCTGTGGGCAATCAAGGCTCCTGGTGAAGAAGTTGATGAGTTGACTCTGTTGTTCCGCAAATGGAACAATGCTGAGTATCTGCTTGATTTCTTTATGGAGAATTTTGAGGATTTAAAAAGTTTCTTTAGGATAGAACGTATTGATCAGGCAGTTGAGGATACTTTGGAAGATGCCGAGGCCCTTGAGGAATTGATACTTGAGTTTCCTTACACAGAAAATCTTGACGATCTCTTTAAACCCTTGGATATCACGGATACTCGGATGTCTGAACTGACAAGGGAAAAGGCTCGTAATTGGGATAGGGACCGTCATGCAAGTTGGCTGAGGATTTACGCGATTAGGCTGGAACCAAATGTATATGTTGTGACCGGAGGCACGATAAAGTTGAGTCGTACCATGCAGGAGCGGAAACATACCGCTTTATAGTTGGAAAAACTCAATAGATGCAAGGCATATCTTAAGGATAATGGAGTTTTTGACCAAGACAGTTTTGTTGAACTCGCAAATGAATAATAATATGGAAAGCAAGGTAATCAAATTTTTAGAGGCACATGAAAGTGCGGCTCCATCAAGTTTCGTAGAGGAAGCTGCATGGCGTAAGGAGAATGCGGGTTGGCTCAGATGGTCGCGTCAGTTGGCAGTGACATTGATTGGCTATATGCAGGACAATGGACTGAAACGGGCAGATCTCGCTGCTCGCCTTGGAGTTAGTCCACAATATGTCAGCAAACTACTTTCCGGTACAGAAAACCTGAGTTTCAAGAGTATCGCCAATATTGAGGATAGGTTAGGCATTAACTGCCTTGTAATGATAAATGCCTGAACTGTCTTCAGTTTCTTATTGATTTTGCGGTATGAGGAGTATGATATATGGTACTCTCGACACTGATGACGCAGACTTGAACTTATGCTGTGGATGATTGGAAATATATTAGGATCATGAAAGGAAAAACCGTAATTGCCGCGCTTCTGCCGCTTCTCGCCTCTGCGGGATATGCCCAATCGTGTCTTCCGGCTTTCAGATATTCGAGAGAGCCGGCCGTGCTGATCGGTCAGGTTGTCGGAGACAGCACGCTGAAGGCATATGACATGTCGGTAAGTTATACAATGAAATACTCCTCAGGTATGGGCGATGCCCGAAGAGGTATGGAATCGGCTGCGGATGAGAATGGACGCTGTCTCTTCAGTCTGCCTTCAGGCACCACGGTGGACTGTCTGGTGACGGTCGGCGACCACGGTTTCAGCTGTTATATCGTGCCGGGCGACACTGTCTCGTTTACGCTTGATGCCGGAAAACTGAATGCGCACGGCATGGCTGACGCGCTGACGTTCGATGGCCAGCTGGCGGACTTCAACCATGATCTCGTATATGCCGCTGAAAAGGGCTTTGATCCGAAGACCATCTACCGCGATCTGGAAATGAAGCGCAACGGTGGGACGTTGAGCGGAGAATTGAAGGAATGCAGCATCGACGGATATTTCAGTTATCTGGATTCCATACGCAGGCGTGTCGATGAGCGCATCGACACGGACCGGACTATTGGCAATGCCTACCGCGAATTTGCAAAGGCTGCTAATCATTATATGTATGGAGAAGCCATACCTTCCTGTGCATACTCTATAAGGTATGCAGGTCTGGATACCGAAGAGAAATATGCCGTATATGCCCGGCGTGTCGAGCAGATGCTTGAGTCATATATGCAGGGCGACCCGTGGAGCGACCCGGCGCTCAGTTATGTGATGTGGGGCACGCCTGAATCCGCTCTGCCGTCGGGTTTCCAAAAGTCGGTAAGGCTTCCCGACGACTACCGGCAGTGCCATCTCGCCTCGAGGTATCTGATGATGATAGGCCGGCAGTCGCAGTTGCTCTCCGAGGCTCAGAAAGACAGCATTGGTATCCTTTTGCCTGAACTGGGCCGTGACGTGCTTGACTATAACGAGAAACTGGAAAGAAAGCTCTCATTCATCAACGAGCATGGAAAATCCCGCATCTGCTCGATTCCTGATGACAAGGCCGATTCTGATGATATCCTCTCCGCCGTTCTTGAGCGCTATCACGGCCGTCCGGTCCTGCTTGACCTCTGGGAGACTACTTGCGGTCCGTGCAGGCTGGCTTTCAAGCAGATGCATGATAAGAAACTGGAACTTTCCGACCGCATCCATTTTGTGAATATAGCGAGCGAGCGTTCCGACCGCGCCGAATGGGAGCGCCTTGTTCCCAATTACGTCGGCGACCACTATCTGCTGACGGAGCGGCAGCTGAAGGCTCTGCACGGCCAGATTCCCTGTGATGCGGCCGCAGTGCCCGTCTGGGTTCTGGTCAACGCCGACGGAAGCATACACCATGCCTTTATCGGCTGGAGCAATGTAGAGCAGATGATGATGCAACTGGCTCCCGTATTGCAATGAAGCGTCCTTACGGACCGGGCCGGTAAGCGGCGGGGGGGTCAGATGATGATTTTCGTCTTGATGTAGTTTTCCCGGAACTCTATCGGACTGCATCCTTTTTTCTTGCGGAAGAGGCGGTTGAAGTTGGAGATGTTGTTGAAGCCACACAGGTAGCATATCTCCGAACTCGTCATAGTAGTGTCGACAAGAAATCTGGTGGCATGTCCGATCCTTATGTCTATTATATAGTCGGAGAGGGTTTGGTTGGTCCTGTTCTTGAAGAAGCGGCTGAAGGCTGTCGGTGTCATGTTGACCATCGTGGCGAGATCCTCGAGCCGAAGCACTTCGGCATAGTTGTTGCCGATATACTCCTTTATCTTTTTGATACGTCTTGAATTGCTTGAGTCAGTGATGTTGGCGAACGATGATGTCGACAGAAGCCGGTAGTCGTCGGTGATCGACATCAGGTATAGTATCTCAAGCAGTTTAAGAAACCTCATGAATCCCGGCTGCGAAGCGGTCAGTTCATCAAGTCTCGGCAATATGCTCTTGATGAATTCCTGACCGAAAGCGATGCCGCGCTGCGCTCTTGCGAATAGATCCTTGATGGATACAAGCTGGTTTTTCTTCAGCATCTCCTCGTTGCCGAGCGACATGGTCCATTGTATCGTGATCTCACGCATGTCGCTTGTCTGCTGTATCTGGTTCTGTTCCCATCCATGCTCGATATTCGGGCCTATCAGCACAAGATCGTAATAGTCAAGAGTCTCTATTGAGTCGCCTACTACCCGACGGCATCCACGGCAGTTGCTGACAAAATTAAACTCTATCTCGTTGTGCTTGTGTATGGGATAGTCAAAACCTGCCTTGAGTCTGTCTACCAGATAAAAGCAGTCATATTCGGAAAGCGGGGTGATCTCTGTGAGTATTTTAGGCATGGTGTCTGGATTCGGGTTGTTAACTTTACGCAAAGATAATACTTTTTTGTGAAGAAAAAAGCATGTGTTCCCAATTTTATGTTTTTTTATCCGTTGTTTTTAAAAAGGCTTACGTTTTTTTACGGTTTCATTTTCAGGCTACGGATATAGATACTATTTTGACAGTCTGCGCGCAAAAATTCAAATTACTTGGAGTATTGGAAATTACTTTCTAATTTTACACCATAATTACATAACAGTCAATTATCATGAACAGACTTAACTTTCTCACTTCACTTTTTCTCGGTGCCGCCGCATGCGTTCCGGCACTGATGAATGCGGAGACAATCGATGTCTCTACAGGCAAAACGACTATGCTTCTCGAAGCTACGGACGGACAGCCTCTTCGTTATGTTTATTATGGTGTTGCCCTCAATCCTGCAGATGTCGAGTCTGTGGTGGCAGCGGCAAAGTCAAAACCGGATATGTATCCCGCATATGGCCTGACAAGCCTGCGCGAGACGGCGCTCAGTGTCATGCATCCTGATGGCAACATGACTCTTGACCTGCGCGTCAGCGGCGTGTCCGAGTCTACAGGCAGCGACAACTCCAAGATCACTACCATAGAGATGAAGGATACGCACTATCCGGTGACCGTGAAGATGAACTACCGCACATATCCCGACACTGACGTGATCGAGACCTGGGCCGAGATATGCAACGACGGTAAGAAGCCTCTCGAACTCAACGAGTTCGCATCGGCCTATCTTCCCATACACCAGGGCAATGTATACCTGTCGTCGCTCTATGGCTCATGGGCCAACGAGGCGCGTCTTAATGAAGAGCCTCTCAAGCACGGCATGAAGGTGATCAAGAACAAGGACGGTGCCCGCAACTCGCATACCGCACATGCCGAGGTGATGTTCTCGCTCGACGGTTTCCCTCAGGAGAATGCAGGTCGCGTGATCGGCGCAGCGCTATGCTACGGCGGCAACTATCGTCTGCGCATCGACACCGACGATTCAGACTATCACCACTTCTTCGCCGGAATCAACGAGGATAACTCCTCATATTCACTCGCCGGTGGCGAATGCTTCGCGACTCCGGAACTCGCCCTCACTTACTCCACCGAGGGAAAGGGCGGTGTAAGCCGCAATTTCCACAAGTGGGGCCGCAACTATAAGATAGCGCACGGCAACGATCTCAGGAAAGTGCTTCTCAACAGCTGGGAGGGTGTATATTTCGACATCAAGGAGAACGAGATGGCTCAGATGATGCAGGATATCGCTTCGATGGGCGGTGAACTCTTCGTGATGGACGACGGTTGGTTCGGAACAAAGTATCCGCGCGACAATGATTCCTCATCGCTCGGCGACTGGATTGTGGACACCAACAAACTTCCCAATGGCATTAACGGTCTTGTTGAGTCTGCTGAGAAGAACGGCATTAAGTTCGGCATCTGGATCGAGCCTGAGATGGCCAATACCGTGTCGGAACTCTATGAGAAGCATCCCGAATACATCATCAAGCCTACCAACCGCGAGCCGGTGCTTGGCAGAGGCGGCACACAGGTGGTGCTCGACCTTGCCAACCCGAAGGTACAGGATCTAGTGTTTGAGGTGGTCGATACCCTTCTCACCAAGTATCCCCAGATCGACTATATAAAGTGGGACGCCAATGCTCCGATCATGAACCACGGTTCGCAGTATCTTCCCAAGGACAAGCAGTCTCACCTCTATATCGACTATCACCGTGGTTTCGCGAAAGTGATGGACCGCATCCGTGCCAAATATCCCGACGTGACCATCCAGGCCTGCGCAAGCGGTGGCGGACGTGCCAACTACGGCATCATGCCCTGGTTCGACGAGTTCTGGGTGAGCGACAATACCGATGCCCTCCAGCGCATCTACATGCAGTGGGGCACGAGCCACTTCTTCCCTGCAGTGGCAATGGCATCACACATCAGCAACGCTCCCAACCATCAGACTTTCCGCACGGTGCCTGTGAAGTTCCGTACAGATGTGGCCATGAGCGGTCGTCTCGGCATGGAGATCCAGCCCAAGAACATGACGGAAGAGGAGAAGGCTTTCTGCCGCAAGGCAATCGAGTCTTACAAGGAGATCCGTCCCATCGTGCAGCAGGGCGACCTCTATCGCCTCATGTCGCCCTACGACGGCCTCGGCGTGGCGTCGCTGATGTATGTCGACCCGTCCAAGGACAAGGCTGTATACTACTGGTGGAAGACAGAGACTTTCGTAAATCAGCAGCTTCCCCTCGTGCCGATGGCCGGACTTGACCCCGACAGGATGTATGTGGTGAAGGAACTCAACCGCATCGACAACAATCCTCTTCCCTATGAGGGAAAGGCTTTCTCCGGAAAATATCTGATGACCCACGGTCTCGACATGCCGAAGGAGCATGACGTGGACTATCACAAGCGCAACGACTATGCGTCGCGCATACTGTATCTTGAAGCGAAATGAACAGATTGATCTATACATTCCGTCCCGTATATAAATCCACCTTGTGGGGAGGCGACCGCATCGCCTCCTACAAGGGGGAGACGGTCGGACAGTCGCAGGTAGGCGAGAGCTGGGAGATATCGGCTGTAGCCGGCAGCGAGTCGGCAGTTGCCGACGGCCCCGACAGCGGGCTTACACTCAGTGAACTATGTGATAAGTATGGCGCCGCTCTTCTCGGCGCAGACTCAGTGTCGCGCTATGGCGCCACATTCCCGCTTCTGGTGAAGATCATCGACGCGCGGCAGGACCTTTCGGTGCAGGTGCATCCCGACGACGTGCTTGCCAAAAAGCGCCACGGCGGTTTCGGCAAGACTGAGATGTGGTATGTAGTCGACACGGAGGGTGATGCCCGTATCGCATGCGGACTCTCACGAAAGGTGGATCCGGCATCGCTCGAGGATCTCGTGGCGAGAGGGGAGTTCCGTCATTGTCTCGCAAGCCACCGCTCCGCGCCCGGCGACTGTTTCTTCATTCCTGCCGGACGCGTGCACAGTATCGGTGCCGGTAATCTGCTTGTGGAGATCCAGCAGAGTTCCGACATCACGTACCGCATCGACGACTTCGGCCGCCGCGATGCCGACGGCAATCTCAGGCAGCTGCATATCGACCTCGCTAAGGATGCCATCGACTATTCGGTGAAGGATGACTATCGCACACGCTATGAGAAAAAGGAGAATGCCGACGTGAGTCTTGTCGACTGTCAGTATTTCAAGACAGATCTTGTGTCGCTGTCTCCGCGTCATGAACTTAAGTTGCCTCATGTCGACTCATTCCGCACCGTAGTCTGCATGGAGGGCGAGGCCACTGTATCGGCCGACGGACAGGAACCGGTGGTTCTCCGTCGCGGCCATTCCGCACTGGTAGCCGCCGAGGCCGTATCGCTCTTGATCTCGGCAGGCAATGAAGGTGCATCTCTTCTCGTAAGCCACGTCTAAGTCTCGTCTTACAGCGCTAAGCCGGCAGGCTGTTGCCCACGCGCGAGAATACTTTATAGTTTACACTACAGGTTACAATCATATTCATACCACATTTATAATCAGCAAATCATGAAGAAACTCTTGTTGCCCTTAGGGCTGCTCATGAGCATCTCTCCCTCTGTGCTCGCGGCAAAACCTGCCATTCCGTCCGATCCCAAGATTGAGTCGATGGTGGAAAAGACCCTCTCGAAGATGACTCTCGACGAGAAAATCGGACAGATGACCGAACTGACCCTTGACGTGCTCGGCGGCTGGAAAGACGGTGAGTTTTTCCTCGACGAGGAGAAGGTTCAGGAAGCGATCGGAAAATACAAGGTCGGCTCCGTTCTCAATGTGCCCAGTGGCAAGTCGGTGCCCACACCCGAGAAATGGGTGGAGATCATCGGTCATCTGCAGAAGGTATCGATGAAGGAGATCGGCATACCCTGCATCTATGGCCTTGACCAGAACCACGGCACTACATATACACTCGGCGGTATTCTATTTCCGCAGAACATCAACGTTGGAGCCTCGTTTAATCCCGACATGGCGGAGAAGGCTGCTGCCGTTACCGCTTATGAGACAAGAGCCGGCGACTGCCCCTGGACATACTCTCCGACTGTCGACCTGACACGCGACCCCCGCTGGCCGCGTGTATGGGAGAATTTCGGTGAGGACCCCTACGTCAATGCAGTGATGGGCGCGGCCCAGGTGAGGGGATTCCAGGGCAGCGACCCCAACAATGTAGGTAAGGACAACATCGCGGCTTGCGTGAAGCATTATCTCGGCTACGGCGCGCCCCGCACGGGTAAGGACCGCACGCCCGCCTATATATCGCCGTCTGACCTCCGCGAGAAGTTCTTCGAGCCGTATCGCGCCTGTATCGAGGCCGGAGCTCTTTCCGTTATGGTCAACAGCGGCTCGATCAACGGTATGCCCGTCCATGCAAGTTACGAGTATCTTACAAAATGGCTGAAGGAAGACCTTGACTGGGACGGCATGATTGTGACCGACTGGGCCGATATCAACAACCTCTACACCCGTGAGCGAGTGGCCGCCGACAAGAAGGAGGCCATCGAGATGGCCATAAATGCCGGCATCGACATGTCGATGGAGCCTTACAGCCTCGACTTCTGCACGCTGCTCAGGGAACTCGTGGATGAAGGACGCGTGAAGATGGAGCGCATCGATGATGCCACCCGCCGCGTGCTTCGCATGAAATATCGCCTCGGTCTCTTCAAGACTCCCGATACTTATCCGAAGGATTATCCCGGTTTCGCTTCCGACGAGCACAAGGCTCTCGCTACTGCTATCGCCGGCGAATCGGAGATCCTGCTTAAGAACAATGATGATATACTTCCCTTGCGTAAGGGCGTGAGGATGCTTGTGACCGGTCCCAACGCCAACTCGATGCGTTGCCTCAACGGCGGCTGGAGTTATTCATGGCAGGGTCACATCGCCGACAGTTATGCCGGCGAGTACAACACCATCTATGAGGCGCTTGCCGCGAGGTTCGGTGCCGATAACGTTGTGCTGGAGCAGGGTGTGACATACCCAGCAGAGGGTGCTTATTATGAGGAGAACGCGCCTGGGATTGAAAAGGCCGTGAAGGCTGCCGAAGGTGTCGACGTGATAGTCGCCTGTATCGGCGAGAACTCTTATTGCGAGACTCCGGGCAATCTGACAGACCTTGCGCTCTCGGGCAACCAGCGCGACCTCGTTAAGGCGCTTGCAGCTACGGGCAAACCGATCGTGTTGATCATCAACAGCGGACGTCCGCGTCTGGTCAACGATATCGAGCCTCTTGCAAAGGCTGTGGTAAATATCCTTCTGCCCGGCAACTTTGGTGGTGACGCTCTGGCCGGTATCCTTGCAGGCGACATCAATCCCAGCGGCAGGATGCCTTATACATATCCCCGCTACTCAGCCGAACTGACTACTTACGATTTTAAGGTAAGCGAGCAGGTCGACAAGATGGAGGGAGCCTACGACTACGACGCGGTAGTGTCGGTTCAGTGGCCCTTTGGCTATGGCAAGAGTTACACCACGTTTGAGTATTCCGGCATGAAGGTTTCCAAGACATCATTCACTCCCGACGAGGACATCACGGTAAGTGTGGATGTAACCAACACAGGCAAGGTGGCCGGAAAGGAAGCCGTGCTTCTCTTCAGCAGCGACCTCGTGGCCTCGCTTGTGCCCGACAATCGTCGTCTGCGTGCCTTCGACAAGATCGAGCTGAAGCCCGGCGAGACAAAGACGGTCACCTTCCGTCTCACTCCGCGCGACCTCGCCTTTGTAAACGCCTCCGGCAACTGGGTAATAGAGAAAGGTGACTTCACCCTCCAGGCTGGCACCGAGACCGCCCGCATCTCCTGCACCGCCACCCGCACCCTCCCCTGACACGCAGATATAATGAAAACAACACACTAAGAATAAAGCGCCAATAATGACGCGACCAATCCCGCGCCTCCGATACATAATGCCGCCGACAGCCCCGAAGCCGTCGGTGGCATTTTCTTTAAGGCTCCAAGCGTCTCCCCCCCCCCCGGGCGTTGCCCATGGTGC
>X108_Striped_Desert_Hamster__coassemble_148_pt1 | contig 19147 bp, 15 predicted proteins | sample X108_Striped_Desert_Hamster__metabat2_low_PE_001 | metagenome-assembled genome bin X108_Striped_Desert_Hamster | reverse complement strand
GACGACATGGGCATAATAATGGGCACTTCGCACCATGAGCCAATGGCACGCAACCATCAGGAATGGGCTCGCAACCGCGACCGCTACGGCATCTGGGACTATGCTTCGAACCAGGAAACCATCGACAGATTCTTCCGCGAGGGCATAGAAAGGGCCGCCGACACCGAGGACCTCATCACCATCGGAATGAGAGGCGACGGCGACGCACCGATGGGTGGCGAAGAGGGCAACGACCACAACTATGTCTCAAAAGACGAATACAACATGAACCTCCTGCGCAGGATATTCAAGAACCAGCGGCAGATAATAAAGGACGTGACCGGGAAGAAGCCCGAGAAGCGCCCGCAGGTATGGGCCATCTACAAGGAGGTGCAGAAATACTACGACCTCGGCCTGCGGGTTCCTGACGACGTGATCATGCTCGTATGCGACGACAACTGGGGCAACGTGCGCAAGCTTCCCAATGCCGAGGAACGCAAGCATCCCGGGGGATGGGGCATGTATTACCACGTGGACTACGTAGGCGCACCCCGAAATACGAAATGGCTCAACGTGACGCCCCCGCAAAACCTCTGCGAGCAGATGCGACTCACCTACGACTACGGAGTGGACCGTCTGTGGATACTCAACGTAGGTGACCTGAAGCCGATGGAATATCCCATCACCCTCTTCCTTGACATGGCCTGGAATCCTGAAAAGTTCAGCGCTCCCGAGACGTTCAGGCATACCCGCGACTTCTTCGCCCGCCAGTTTGGCGAGAGCCAGGCCGACGAGGCCGCGCGCATCTTCACCCTACAGTCAAAATATGCAGGACGCGTCACTCCGGAGATGCTCGACCGGAATACCTATGACCTGGAGAGTGGCGAATGGAAGCAGGTGGCCGACGAATACGCCCGCCTCGAGGCCGAGGCCCTGCGTCAGTACATGACACTCGAGCCTGAATACAGGGACGCATACCGCCAGCTGATACTCTTCCCGGTGCAGGCGATGTCGAACCTCTACGAGATGTATTACGCACAGGCCATGAACCACAAGCTGCATGCCGAGAACAATCCGCAGGCCAATGAATGGGCCGACCGGGTGGAGAAGACCTTCGCACGCGACGCCGAACTCTGCAGGGAATACAACAAGGTGATGGCAGGAGGAAAATGGGACGGCATGATGACCCAGAAGCATATCGGCTACACTTCATGGAACGACAGTTTTCCGGCCGATACCCTTCCGGAATGCTTCCGCATCGACGATACGTCGGCAGGAGGTTTCGTATTCACCGAAGCCGACGGCGTGGTGGCAATGGAAGCCGAGCATTTCCACGACAGCACCGATGCCCCGGAAGCGAAATGGACCGTAATCCCGGGTATGGGACGCACCCTCAGCGGAGTGGCCCTGATGCCTTACGACAAGCCGGCCGACGGAGGAGCCCTCACCTACAGGATGCGCATAGACAACCCGGCGGATTCAGTCGATGTGCGGGTAATAGTGAAATCGACCCTCGCCTTCAAGAATCCGGAAGGACACCGCTTTGCCATAGGGTTTGACGGAGCCGGGGAAGAGACCGTAAACTTCAACCGCGACCTCAACGAAGAGCCGGAAAACGTCTACAGCATAATGTATCCGACAGTGGCGCGGCGCGTAGTAGAAAACAAGGTAAGGCTGAAGATGCCGGCACCTGCCGCCGATAATACCTACACCCTGCGACTGCGTCCCATCGAGCCGGGCACCGTATTCGAGAAGATCGTGGTGGACTGCGGAGGCTACAGGGACACCTACCTCTACATGGACGAATCGCCATGCCGCAGAGAAAGGTGATCATACCTACAGATGAATAGAGAAGAAGAGTCGGGCGGCTTTGACACCCGGTTGCAACAGATAGAGGCTAAATTTGCATCCACAAAACCAAAAAACAGCGCATGAAGCCAGATAACTTCCATGACCGGAAGCAATCTGAACTTCCATAACACTCAGACAATGGAACTGCTCGACTCTTTACTTTTCATGCTCAACGAGATGTCGCCCTACATCCTGCTGGGCTTCCTGATAGCCGGCGTGATGCACGCCTTCATACCCCAGAAAACCTTTGCCCGCCACCTTTCCGGCACCGGCTGGAAAGCGGTGGTCAAGTCAGCGATGATAGGAGTACCGCTCCCCCTCTGCTCTTGCGGAGTGCTCCCGACAGCCATAGCCATGCGACGCAACGGCGCGTCGAAAGCGGCATCCACATCCTTTCTCATCGCCACGCCGCAGACGGGTGTAGACAGCATAGCGGCCACATGGTCGCTGCTCGGTCCGGCATTCGCTATAGTGCGTCCGTTGGCCGCACTCACCACCGCGCTCTTCGGAGGAGTGGCCGTAGGCAAATCGGAGAAGGATGACCATAGCCATCAACACCATGACCACAGCCATGCGGAGCACCATGACGACGGCTGCCACGACGACAGCTGCGGCTGCAATGACAGCGACGAGAGGCCGGAAGGCTTCTTCGGCAAATGCCTTGCTGCGCTGCGATACGGCTTCATCGACCTTGTGGGCAGCATAGGAGGCTGGCTCGTAGCGGGCCTCATAATAGCAGCCATAATCACCGTCTACGTGCCTGGAGATTTCTTCTCAATCCTCGGCAAGCAGCCGGTACTCTCGATGATCGCCGTGCTGGTCATCGCCATTCCGATGTACGTATGCGCCACAGGCTCCATTCCCATCGCCATGTCGCTCGTCATGAAGGGGCTCTCGCCCGGCACCGCGCTCGTGCTGCTGATGGCCGGACCTGCCGCCAACTTCGCATCGTTTACCCTCATATCGAGGGAGATGGGAAAGAAATCGGCCTTAATCTATCTCGCATCCATCATCGCAGGATCCATGGTATTCGGACTGGCGATCGACTATCTGCTCCCGGCCCGATGGTTTGCCATCGACTCCATGCATGCCGCCTGCCACGGCGGACATGAGCCAGGCATATTCCCGACCATTTGCTCAGGAATACTCGTGGCACTTCTGACAGCGACATTCATAAAACGACATATCCACACTAAAACAGTTAAAGGAGACATGACTAAGGAATACACCATCAAGGGCATGAACTGCCCCCACTGCCAGGCAGCAGTGACCAAAAGCATCGCCGGAGTGACAGGAGTGACAAACGTAGACGTAAACCTCTCGACAGGCAAGGCCACGGTAGAAGGTGACCACAATCCCGACGAACTGATCGAGGCCGTACGCAGCGCCGGCTTCGACGCAGAGGCTTAACCGCCTCCGGATTTCCTACTACGGTTTCCTGCGGCGTTTCCCGATATTGGTGAGGACCATTCCCACGATGATCACCGCCATAGCAAGCACCTGAATCCAGTGAAGACGGTCGATGCCGGCCATGACCGCGGAAACCGTGGCGAAAACCGGAACAAGATACTGATAAATGGATACCAGTTCCGAACCTATGCCTTTCTCAGCCGGCTGCACCAGGAAATAAGCAAGAAACGTAGGGCATAGCAGGATAAACGAGATTGTGAGCCAGGGCATCGCTTCCGTAGCATGCAGTATGGGCATATGCCTCATGCCCGGAATAAGGACGAGAGCCGGAATGGCTGCGAAGAGAAACACCCAACGGAGCAGAGTGACCGGACGGTAAGTCTGCGAGGGCTTCTCAAGCAACGTCAGATAGAGAGCGTAGCACACGGTAGATGCGACCGCGAGTATGTCGCCAAGCAGATTGTCGGAACCATTCTTCCCTGCGCCTCCGGCTACTATCACCATGACGGCTCCTATCAGGGAAACCACCACACCCGCATACTCTATCAGTGACGGACGCTGATGCCGGAAGATGACTCCTATCAGTATCACGAACATAGGGGGAAGGGTCATGATGATGGAGACATCGATCGGGTTGGCATAGCGGAGAGATGTGACAAACAGGATAATGAAGAGGAAAAGACCGACAGTGCCGCCCGATATGATCCGCAGCCAGTCGCCTTTCTGAATCCTGTCGTTTTTCATAAAGAGGGAGACGATCCAGAAAAGGATGCAGGCTCCTACTATCCTGACGGCAGAGACACCGTTGGCAGTCATCCAGTCAGGTATAAGCACCTTGGTAGCCGTCACATTTATGCCCCAGAAGATGGTAGCGACAAGCATACACAGGTTGCCGATTAGAAATGCCGACTTATTGTTATTTTTCAATTGCATAAATTTGTTAAGGTTTTTATGGGTTAAATTAGGAGTTGGAGATGAATTAGTCGGGAGATGTAAGTTTGTAAGATATAAGGAGGGGGATTGGGACTGGTTGTGAGATTCAAGTTGTAAGATTTAAGAGGTGGGGATCTGCTTTATGATTTTAGCAGGGTTGCCACCAATCACCACATTGGAGGGGAAACTGCGGGTGACGACCGCACCGGCACCGATTACGACATTGTCGCCTATCGTCACTCCTGGCAGTATGGTCACACCTCCGCCAATCCAGACATTATCGCCTATCGACACCGGCTCAGCCCACTCTATCATCCTGTTGCGCGACTCAGCGTCGATAGGATGGCATGCAGTGTATATGCCTACATTCGGCCCGATGAAGCAGTTGGCCCCTATCCTCACCTCAGCCTCGTCGAGAATGGTGAGGTTGAAATTGGCAAAGAAATTCTCGCCTATGTGCACGTTGCAGCCGTAGTCGCAACGGAAGGGCTGGTTGAAGTGATAGTTCTCGCCGTGGCTGCCGAGCAGTTCGTGGAGGATCACCTTCCTCTCTTCCTGCATCGACGGACGCATGGAGTTAAACTCCCACAGCCTCTCCCTCGTGGCCTCGAGCCTTCTGATGAGTTCGGGATGGGCGGCATCGTAGGGCTCGCCCGACATCATCTCATCCCAGATATTGACAGAATCCTTCATTACAAGATATTTTTGAGCAAAATCAATAAAAACCGTACATACGGTCATATGCCAACCCGGTATGTCAGCGACATGCACGGCAAGGCATCTATTGCATAAACCACTGTGCCGCTTAAAAAGATTTGGCATAATAACGGATTTTGATTATCTTTGCACAAAATTGACCCTAATACGGACACTTGTCTAACCAAACTATCTGACTAACGATGAAAAATATCTTTTTTCGGACATTACTGTTCGGCAGCCTGCTGTGCGGAATGCCATCAGAAGGCGTAGCCCAGGCCCGTTACGACTTCTCAAAGCTAAAAATGGAAAATCTCGGCCGAGGCGTTGTCGCGGTCCGCGAATCGCCTGAGAAAGTCACCGTGTCATGGCGCTATCTAACGCAGGACCCTGAGTCGCAGGCATTCGACATATATCGCAACGGTAAGAAAATCAACAAGCAACCGATCAAGGACGCGACCTTCATTACCGACAGTTATTCAGGCAAGGAAGAGGCGACCTATGAGGTACGCCCGACAAAGGGAAAGCTTTCCGGCACATACACCCTCCCCGCCGACGCTCCGACAGGATACATCAACATACCTCTCGACCGCCCGGAGCGTGACGTAGACATCTGGGGCAAGGAATACACCTACAACGCCAACGACGCTTCAATCGGCGACGTGGACGGAGACGGCGAATACGAGATAATCCTGAAATGGGACCCGACCAACTCCCACGACAACGCTCACGACGGATTTACGGGACCGACTTTCATAGACTGCTATAAACTCGACGGCACAAAACTCTGGCGCATAGACCTCGGCGAGAACATCCGCTCCGGAGCGCACTACACGCAGGTGATGGTGTATGACCTCGACGGAGACGGATGTGCCGAAGTGGTGTGCAAGACAGCAGACGGCACCATCGACGGCACCCGCCGCATGATCGGAGAGCGCAAGGCCGACTGGCGCAACATGAAGGGCCGCATAGTGGCAGGACCGGAATACCTCACCGTATTCAACGGCAGGACCGGAGAGGCCATGAGCACCGTAGACTACACACCGCAGCGCGGCAACCTGAAGGACTGGGGCGACAGCTACGCCAACCGCAGCGACCGCTATCTGGCTGCCATAGCATATCTTGACGGCGTGCACCCGTCGGTGGTGATGTGTCGCGGCTATTACACCCGTTCAGTGCTTGCAGCATACGACTGGGACGGCAAGGACCTCAGACTGCGCTGGGTATTCGACTCGGCTACCCCGGGACTCGAGGGATACAGCGGCCAGGGCAACCACAACCTGCGTGTGGCCGACGTGGACGGTGACGGATGCGACGAGATAATCTACGGACAGATGACAGTGGACAACGACGGCACGGGACTCTACACCACAGGCATGTATCACGGCGACGCGATCCACCTGCTCTCCGACATCAACAACGAGAAATACTACGTATGGTGCTGCCATGAGAACAAGAAGGACGGCACCACTCTGCGCGACGCCGCCACCGGCGAAGTGATACTCCGCTATCCGAGCAACAAGGACATCGGACGCTGCATGGCGGCGGACATCGACCCGACCCATCCGGGAGTGGAACTGTGGTCGCCCAATACCGGCGGACTGCGCAGTTTCAAGGGGGAAGTGATAACTCCTGCGGAATTCGAAGGAGAGACAAAATCGCGGATTCCGGTCAACTTCTGTGTGCTCTGGGACGGTGACATGCTTCGGGAGATGCTCGACGGCGACGTAATCAGCAAATACAACTGGAAAACGGGCGACATGGAAGAAATCAAGCGATTTGAAGGCTGCGCATGGAACAACGGCACAAAACGCAACCCCTGCCTCCAGGGCGACATACTCGGCGACTGGAGGGAGGAAGTGGTGATGCGCACCGCCGACAACTCCGCACTGAGAATCTACGTCAGCACCATACCTACCGACAACCGCTTCCATACCTTCCTGGAGGATCCGGCATACCGCGTCAGCATAGCCGACCAGAACGTGGCATACAACCAGCCGGCCGAACCGGGGTTCTATTACGGTCCGGACCTAAAGGGAAAGAAATTCAGGGGCAGCCTCGTGAAATGACCATATCATAATACCAATCAGAAATGCAATGGTTTTTTCGATCCCATAATCAAGCAATACAATCATAAATAACATAACATCAATGAAAACTCAAGGATTAGCCATTCTCGCTCTTGTAGCGCTCGCTGCATGCGGCAAGACAGAGCAGAAAGCGGCAGAACAGGAAATCAATGACTCCACAACCCCGCTGCACCTCCTGCAGCCGGACTACAAGACACCCTACGGCCAGCTGAGCCCCGACTCGGTAAAGGCCGACATGGACCGCGTATTCGCGTATATCGACGAGGTCACCCCCGCCAAGATGACCGACGGGAAGGTGAACCAGGGCACTTACCGCCTGACAAGCTACGAATGGGGCGTGATGTATGACGCCCTTCTCGACGCTGCCAAGATCACCGGCGACAAACGCTATTCCGACTACGTGAGCGACCGCATCGGATTCCTCGCCACAGAGGCAGACCGATATGAGGGCGACCTGAAGGAAGACGGCCAGATGAAAATGGTGAAGGACCCGCGTACGCTCGACGACGCCGGCGCGATGGTCGGAGCATGGATGCGCGCGGCCATGGCCGACTCCACACTCAAGATACAGCCCTACATCGAGCAGTACTGGAAAGTGGTGGAGGAAAGCCCGGTACACCTTGCCGACGGCACTATCGCCCGCAACCGTCCGCACTACAATGCCATCTGGCTCGACGACATGTTCATGGCCCTTCCCTCCATGGCCGTGCGCAGCGTATATGCCGGTCAGCCCGAGCAGCTCGACGAGGCAGCACGCATAGCCACAGGATTCTTCAAGCGCATGTGGATGCCGGAGAAGAACATATTCCGCCACGGATATCTTGAAGACGCCAAGCACCAGCCCTCGATGGCATGGGGTCGCGCCAACGGATGGGCCATACTGACCATGTGCCAGCTTCTGGACTTCCTTCCCGAGAACCATCCGAAGCGTGCCGAGATACTCGACATCTACCGCAAGCATGCCGCCGGACTCGCCGAGCTGCAGGGCATCGACGGATTCTGGCACCAGCTCCTCGACCGCCCCGAGACATACGAGGAGACTTCGGCAACCGCAATCTTCGCCTATGCGCTTGCCCACGGCGTGAACGAAGGCTGGCTCGAGGCCACTACCTACGGCCCTGTGGCTCAGCTCGCATGGGAAGCAGTCAGCACAAAGATCAACGAGGCAGGTGAAGTGGAAGGAGTATGCGTAGGCACAGGCATGGGCTTCGACCCGGCATATTACGCCTACCGCCCCGTAAGCGTGAAGGCCGCCCACGGCTACGGTCCCGCCATCTGGGCAGGCGCCGAAGTATACAGGATGCTGAAGGACAACAACCCTTACGTCAACGACAGCGCGGTGCACTATTATGCAGTAGACCCGGAGGCCAACATGCCTATCTTCAGCCTTGACGAAAACGGAAAAGCACTTGAAATCAGACACTAAGACCATGAAGAACTTTATTCTCGCCGCAATGGCAGCCGTAACGGCACTTTCCGGCGCCGCACAGACCGACGCCTACCTCAAGCTCCGCGATGAAAAGAAGACGCATCCGCGCATAGTGGAGATCACCTTTCCCGGCACAGCCGACCGCCTGCAGATGTATAACGCCATCTACGGACACGGCGCTGTAATCGAGAATCCCTGGGTGGCATACCGCGTATATATGGACAACCGCCAGAGCCTCGACCTCTATGTGAAGGCCACTCCCCGGGTGGAACTCGACGAGACCGGCTTCTACACCACTCCCGAACAGATGAAGGAGGGCTACGGCTGCGACGTGCTCTGGGCAGGCAAGTCGATCGCCGCCGGCTCATTCCGCGGATGGCAGAAAGGGGAGCCTACCACCATCGACACCGTGGCGGCCCGCACGCAGCGGGTGATTGACAACCGCACCATACAGGTGGCAGACAAGGACTGGACCTACAACGGACATCCGATACAGATGACTCAGACATACTCCGTGCTCCCCGACAGCCGAGACCTCTTCGTGGAGGTAAAGCTCGACGGAGCACAGCCCAACGAGGTATTCTGCACCGGAATCCAGAAACTGGAAAGCGACAACGAGGGATTCATCCGTCCTGACGGAGTGGCGGCTTCATGGGGCAGCAACGTACCCGACAAGAAGCATCCCGAACTCGTGGAGAAAGTAGGACTCGGCATTGTGGTGGCTCCGGAGAACATTGTGAAGACCATAGAGAGCGACCTCAACTATCTTGTGCTCGTGAAGCCTGACAAGGACGGCATCATACGCTACCGCGTCATCGCTTGCGGAGACCGCGAGAAAGACGGATTCAAGAACTCCGCCGACTGGTTCAAATATATCAACAACCTGAAATAACCCCTACAATGAGAGTCAACGAAAACATGTGGAAGACAATGGCCGCAGCCGTACTGGCGGCGATGACGCTCCCAGCCACGGCGCAGGAGACAGTCAGCATGAACTTCGACTGGAAATTCTGTCCCGGCAGCCATCCCGGAGCCGAGGCCGCACAGTATGACGCGTCGGCATGGCAGACAGTCAACCTTCCCCACGACTTCCAGATAGGACAGCCATGGGTGGCGCCTGACGCCGGCGATACCGGCGACAAGAGCAACGAGATGGCCAACATCGCGTCGCGTCTCAGCTCGCGAGGATTCAAGGAGATGGGCGAAGGCTGGTATCGCAAGACGTTTACTCCCGACCCCGCATGGGAAGGCAAGCGCGTGCTTCTCGACTTCGAGGGCATCATGCTCGTGGGCGACGTCTACCTGAACGGCGAGCGCATCGGAGGAACCGACTACGGATACCTCGGTTTCGAGAGCGACATAAGCAAGAAACTCAAATACGGACAACCCAACGTGATAGCCGTAAAGGCAGACACCGGCAAACCGGAGAACTCCCGATGGTATACCGGCGGAGGCCTCTACCGCGACGTCAACATCAAGGTAGGCGACCCTCAGCAGTACTTCACCCGCCACTCGCTCGCCATCGCCACTCCGGTGGTGGACCCAGCCCGCTCGACAGTGACGGTAGACGCCGAACTCGCCAACTACGTGAAGGCAGACAGCATCAAGGTGGGAATCGAGATACTCGACAGGGAAGGCAATACGGTCTACAGCAAGACCAACAGCCTCTGGAACAACCGCAAGCAGAAGATACGCGAGTTCCGCGTGGACAGCATCGCCCTTGACAACGTGACACTCTGGGACACAGAGAATCCCTATCTATACACACTGAAGGCAACCCTCTACCGTCCCGACGGCAGCGTGGCCGACACCGCTACCGAACGGTTCGGCATACGCAGCGTGGAGTTCTCGCCGGAATACGGCATGAAGCTCAACGGCAAGAAGGTGCTTCTGAAGGGCATAGCAAACCACCATACCCTCGGGGCACTCGGAGCCGCTGCATATCCACGCGCCATGGAGAAACGCATCAAGATGCTGAAGGACTTCGGCTTCAACCATATCCGCACATCACACAACCCCTACAGCGAGTCATTTCTCGACCTCTGCGACGAAAACGGCATCCTGGTGGTAGACGAGCTCTACGACAAGTGGACGCAGCAGTATGCGGGAGGACGCACACCATGGGAGACCCGCTGGCAGCAGGACGTGCCGGAATGGGTGAAGCGTGACCGCAACCATCCGAGCGTGGTATTCTGGAGTCTCGGCAACGAGCTTCAGCTCATCCCCGACCTCCCCTTCAACGACTGGGGCGTGACTCCCTACAAGTTGCAGAAGGAACTGCTGAAACGCTATGACCCGACACGCCTCGTCACCGTGGCGATGCACCCGCGCGGCCGCAACGAGCATACCGACTCGCTGCCCGCACCCCTCGTGGAGCACACCGACATCGCAGCCTACAACTACCGCTACATGTATTTCCCCGGCGACTCGAAGCGCTACCCATGGATGATGTTCTACCAGAGTGAGGCCAATACAAGCAACCTTGGCCCCAACTTCTTCGAGATGGACCTCGACAAGGTGATCGGTCTTGCCTATTGGGGCATGATCGACTATCTCGGAGAGTCGCAGGGCTGGCCCGCCAAGGGCTGGGTGCAGGGAGTATTCGACATATCGCTCGAGCCCAAGCCCATGGCCTATTTCCTTAAGTCATTCTTCAAGCCCGACGAGCCGATGGTCTATGTGGCACTGTTCGAAACGACAGCCACCTCACAGTGGAACGGAGTGACAATGGGAGGCCGCAAGTTTACCGACAGCTGGAACTTCAATCCCGGCGACAGCGTGAAACTCTACACCTACACCAATGCCGACGAAGTTGAACTGAGAGTCAACGGCAAAAGCCTCGGAAAGAAGAAGAACGACGTAAGCAATCCCAAGTCGCGCAACCGCATACTATGGGAAAAAGTGCCCTACAGGAAAGGTAAGGTCGAGGCTATCGCATATATCGGCGGCAAGGAAGCGGCTCGCCACAGCCTCTCCACTCACGGCGATGCGAAAAAACTGACAGCCACGCCTGACAACGCCGACTGGCGCGCCGACGGCACAGACCTGCAGCACGTGAGGATAGCGGCAGTCGACGGCAAGGGTCTCACCGACAAGTCAGCCGACAGCAAGCTTACCTTCAAGGTAGAGGGTCCGGCCGAGATCGCCGGCGTCATCAACGGTGACCTCAGCAGCGACGAACTATCCACGGGCGATTCACGCAGCCTCTTCCAGGGAACGGCCACAGTGATCCTGCGCAGCGGACGCTCCGCCGGCCCCGTCACCCTGACAGTAAGCGCTGACGGACTGCCTGTGAAGAAACTCACGATGCAGACAAAATAATACTTCCGATACGGTAACAACAGCATGTCCCGGCTTCCTCTTGCGGCAGCCGGGACATTTGCATTATCGGCGATGTTTTTTTTCTGAAAAACTTGCACGGTTCAATAAAATAGCCTACATTTGCATAAATAAACCAACAAAACATCCAAAGAAGTAGTCTAAACTTATTTTCGAATGGATAAGAACTCAATGATATCCTTGGCCGGCCACAGCGATATCATCAACAGCGGCCGAACCATGAGACATATATTACGACTGACAATACTGTCGGTCATTCTCGCGTTCGCGACTCTCGCCAAAGCGGATAATGCACACAGCAAGAGACTGCTGCTCGAAAAGTACCAGAAGGAACTTGCCTCTCAGGCCACATCGCGCGACAGCATAAAGGTGCTTTACAATATCTTCGACCTCTCCGACAGGGCCGGCCAGAAACGCGTAGGATGGATACTATACGAGACTGCCGGACGCGCCGGCGACATAAGCACGCAGATGGACATGCTGCGAAATCTCGCCGTCTTCTACGCGGGCAACGACTCCGTGATAGCGGAACTCCAGAAACTGACCGCCCTTATTCCGAACCACGACGCGAGGATCGCAACCAAGACCTTCATATCAAACCAGCAGTTCAACCGCAAGAGCCGTTACCCTAACGACAAACAGTATGAGAAGATGCTTCTCGACAGCATCCACAACTCACACAACCTGAAGGGTACAGACAAATATGACAAGATCGCCCTTCTCTATCAGATAATACAGTTTCTCGGCGTAGACGCGGACGGCGCACTCTTCCGCGAGAGTTTTGACAAATACCAGAAAATGATCACAAAACTCCCGGCAAGCGACTACCCGCTGAAAAACCAGTACTACACGACATCGGCGCTTATCTACTCACGCACCGGCGAGCACGCGAAAGCGATCGAATGCGACCGAAGGTTGCTTGAGACTATCGACCAGCTTCAGCAGATGCACGTGAAGAAGAACCGTAAGTTTCGCAACTACGCGCCCAACAAATTCATCTGCTACCGCCGTATACTCAGCAACTATCCAGCGCTGTCGCCCCAACAGGTAGAGGCAGTACACGACAGCATCATAAACTTCCTTGAAAACGACCCGGACGTAAAGGCCATCTACACAAGAGACGGACATTCCGACGCCCTGTACCTGATGGCTACCAAACAATACAAGGAGGCAATACCCTGCATCAGAAAGGCACTCCAGAACCCCGGCCTCTCGCACTATCAGAAAGTACTCTTTTACGACCTGCTTCGCGATGCGGCAAGAGAGACAGGCGACGAGCCGCTACAGATCCTCGCTATGGAAAACGCGCGCATATCGCTCGGCGTACTCGACAGCCTGCGCCGTGAAGCCGCCGACAGGGAACTCCTGCTAAGAAAATACCTGACCGACACACCGCTGCTCCGCGACGAGCCCAAGTCAAACAACAAGCGCGACTATGACCCCAACAAGGACACCAAGATGACACTGATGATCATATCGGTAGTCCTGTCGATACTGCTGGTCATATACGTGACACTCTACATCCGGCTCAGACTGCAACGCCGCAACCACCGCTCCTGAGCGGCGGCATCAGAATAGGCGCATCATTCATTCATGATTCGGTCGCATATCCAGCGGCCCACCTGCTGCGTGCCATAGCCGCGGCTGCCGCTGTCAGCGAGATCGGGAGTCACCACTCCTGCTGCAAGCGACGCTGACACCGCATCCCTCACGGCCCGGCCTTCCTCCTCAAGCCCGAAATGCTCAAGCAGCATGGCGGCAGACAGAATCTGGGCTACCGGATTCGCTATGTCGAGACCGGCCGCCTGAGGCCATGAACCGTGGATAGGCTCGAATACAGGCGTGCTCTCCCCTATCGAGGAGGATGGAAGCAGACCCATCGACCCGCTTATCACGCTGGCCTCATCGGTCAGGATATCGCCAAACGTGTTTTCAGTGACCATGACATCGAAGAAACACGGATCCTGAATCATGCGCATGGCGGCATTGTCGACAAACATGTAATCGGTACGCACCTCCGGATATTCCGGCTCCATCTCCTGCGCCACCTTCCGCCAGAGGCGACTCGACGCGAGGACGTTGGCCTTGTCGACTACAGTAAGATGCCTCCTGCGCCGCGACGCGAGCCTGAAAGCCACGTGCAGTATGCGCTCGATCTCAGGCCTTGTGTAGAGGTTGGTGTCGTAGGCCCGGTCATCACTCTCGAACTTCTCGCCGAAATACATGCCTCCGGTCAGTTCACGCACGCATATGAAGTCGGCGTCGCGCACGATCTCCTCCCGTAGCGGCGACTTGCCGAGGAGACCGGGGAAGGTCTGAATAGGCCTTATGTTGGCAAAAAGCCCGAGCTGCTTGCGCATGGCGAGAAGTCCCTGTTCCGGACGTACTTTCGATGCCGGGTCATTGTCATATTTCGGATCGCCCACCGCAGAGAAAGCACGGCATCGCTATCCAGACACAGCCTGAGGGTATCGGCCGGGAATGGATCGCCGACAGCGTCGATCGCCGACGCTCCGGCAAGAGCATACTCAAACGAGAAATCATGCCCGAACCTGCAGGCCACCGATTTCAATACCTCCACGCCTACGCGTGATATCTCAGGCCCGATACCGTCGCCGGGCAATACTGCTATTTTCAGTCTCATTTCTTTTCAAATGCCTCTATGTCCTCACGTCGGGACATGAGATAATCGATATCGTCAAGTCCCTCGATGAGGCAGTGTTTCTTATAGGGATTAATCTCAAAGACCTCTGACCGGCCTGTCGCGCCGTTGGTCACCGTCTGGGCCGGGAGATCTACCGTGACCTCTGTCATGGGATCAGCCGCCACAGAGTCAAACAGTTCTGCAAGGAAATCCTCGCTCACCACTACCGGCAGCACGAAGTTGTTGAGTTCGTTGTTCTTATGTATGTCGGCGAAGAAGCTCGATATCACCACCCGGAAGCCGTAGTCGGCTATGGCCCAGGCGGCATGCTCGCGGCTTGACCCGCATCCGAAATTCTTACCGGCCACCAGGATACATCCCTCATAGTTCGGATCGTTGAGCGCGAAGTCACTTACCGGATTGCCGGCGGAGTCGTAGCGCCAGTCGCGAAAGAGGTTATGGCCGAAGCCCTCCCTCGTGGTGGCCTTCAGGAAACGGGCAGGGATGATCTGGTCGGTATCGACATTCTCAACCCTGAGCGGAACGCAGCGCGACTTTATTATATTGAATTTTCTCATAGGTAGGCTATAGATTCAAAATCATTTTCACAATCAGATGTCGGACAGGAGTCTTCCGGTTACCGCAGCGACAGCCGCAGTGCGCGGACTTGCAAGAATCGTCCTCGCTCCGGGTCCCTGGCGTCCCTCGAAATTGCGGTTGGAGGTAGAGACGCAGAGTTTTCCCTCCGGTATCTTGTCGTCGTTCATGGCGAGGCATGCGGAGCAGCCCGGCTGACGGATCTCAAAACCGGCTTCCTCCAGAATCCTGTCGATACCTTCCTCTCGTATCCGGGCAAGCACCCTTCCTGATCCCGGCACAAGCCACGCGGTGACGCCTTCAGCCTTGCGATGACCCCTGACCACCTCTGCAAACGCACGGAAATCCTCTATGCGACCATTGGTGCAGCTCCCCAGAAACACATAGTCGACAGGAGTGCCTTCCATAGACTCGCCGGGACGGAATCCCATATAGTCAAGAGCCTTCAGGTAGGACTCCGCAGCATCAGCGTCGTCGGGCACCGGAGGGATACGATCGCCCAGCGCTATACCCATTCCGGGATTGGTACCGAATGTGACGCGGGGCGTGATGTCGGCGGCATCGAATGTCACCTCCCTGTCGAAGACAGCATCCGAATCGCTCACAAGAGTCTTCCAGTATTCCACCGCCCGGATGAAATCCTCACCCCGTGGGGCAAAATCACGGTCGGCCACATATGCAAACGTCTTCTCGTCGGGAGCCACCATTCCTCCACGCGCACCCATCTCTATCGACATGTTGCAGAGCGTCATGCGTCCCTCCATCGAAAGATTCCTGACCGCTTCTCCGGCATACTCCACGAAGTAGCCTGTGGCACCTCCGGAAGTCAGCCGCGCGATGATGTAGAGCGCCATATCCTTGGCGCTGACACCGGGGCGCAGCGTTCCCTCCACATTAATCCGCATGGTCTTCGGCTTCTCCTGGATGAGGCACTGGGTGGCGAGCACCATCTCCACTTCCGACGTGCCGATTCCGAACGCAAGGCATCCGAGCGCGCCATGAGTCGAGGTGTGACTGTCGCCGCAAAGGAGGGTCTGTCCGGGTAGGGTAAGGCCGCTCTCCGGACCTATTACGTGAATAATTCCATTGCCGGGATGGCAAATGTCAAATATCCGCAGGCCGAAATCGCGGGCATTGCGGCGCAGTGTCTCCACCTGGTGGCGCGAGACGGGATCGGCTATGGGCCTGTCCTGGTCACGGGTCGGTATATTGTGGTCGGGCGCGCATACGGTCTTTTCCGGACGGAAAACCGGAAGGCCGCGGCGGCGCAGGCCGTCGAATGCCTGCGGCGAGGTCACCTCATGGCAGTAGTGACGGTCTATGTAAAGGATATCGGCACCTCCGCCGGTGGTTCCCACTACATGTGCGTCCCATATCTTGTCAAACAGCGTGTTCATCTGGTCTTTTCGTTATTAGGGTCAGCTTTTGTTGACGGCATCAAGGAAGGCTTCGGCCGAGGCGGCTATTATATCGCTGTTGGCGGCGAATCCGTTGTGGCATACACCGTCGCACTCCACTGTCATATGAACCTTGCCTACGTCGTTGCTGCCCTTGTCGAAGGCCTGGATAAGGAAATCCCTTACGAGCATCTTCCTGTTGATAATCTTCTTGATGGCGGTTATGGCTGCATCAACCGGACCATTGCCCGTGGCACACGCCTCGAACTTCTCGCCCGCTATGTCAAGGCCCACGCTCGCCACAGGACGGATTCCAACGCCGCTCGACACCTGAAGATAGTCGATCTTTATGCGGTGGCGCTCCGTGCGGTGCTTGCCGGCGAGGAGAAGCACGTCGTCGTCGTAGACCTCACGCTTCATGTCGGCGAGCTTAAGGAAATTATCGTAGCACTTGTCAAGGGCCTCCTGTTCCATGTGCACTCCGAGCACCTCGAGACGGTGCTTCAGCGCGGCGCGTCCGCTACGAGCAGTAAGCACGATGGCGTTCTCGTCCACACCGACCTCCTTCGGGTCTATGATCTCGTAACTCTCACGGTTTTTAAGCACTCCATCCTGATGTATGCCTGAGGAATGAGCGAAAGCGTTGCGGCCGACTATCGCCTTGTTGGGCTGGACCGGCATGTTCATCATGCTCGATACCATACGGCTGACACCATATATCTTCTAAGAATTGATATTGGTGTCGAGATTAAGTTCGGAGTGCGACTTGCATATCATCACAACCTCCTCGAGCGAAGTGTTTCCGGCGCGCTCGCCGATACCGTTGATAGTCACTTCCGCCTGACGCGCCCCGTTGAGGAGACCCGCCATGGTGTTGGCGGTAGCCATGCCGAGATCGTTATGGCAGTGCGTGGAGACCGTCACCTTGTCGATACCCTTCACGTTTTCCATGAGATAGCGTATCTTTGCGCCGAACACGTCGGGAAGGCAATAGCCCGTAGTGTCGGGAATATTGACTACAGTGGCGCCGGCCTTTATCACCGCCTCGATCACACGGGCGAGATACTCATTGTCGGTGCGTCCGGCATCCTCGGCATAAAACTGCACGTCTTCCACAAATTTCTTGGCATATTTCACGCATCCCACCGCACGCTCGAGGATTTCCTCCGGTGTGGAGTTGAACTTATAGCGTATATGATATGGCGACGTGCCTATACCGGTATGTATACGCGGACGCTTCGCATACCGCAGCGCCTCGGCAGCAATCTTTATGTCGGTCTCGACGGCACGGGTGAGGGCACACACCGTGGGCCATGTGACAGCTTTCGTGATCTCCTGCACGGATGTGAAGTCGCCCGGACTCGAGACAGGAAAACCGGCCTCTATGATGTCGACCCCCATCTCCTCAAGGCGTTTCGCCACGATTATCTTCTCTTCGGTATTAAGCCGGCATCCCGGCACCTGCTCGCCGTCGCGCAGCGTAGTGTCGAATATATATATCCTGTCAGACATAAGTTTTCAGTTTGCGGTTACATTTGAAAATGCAAAGATAAACATTTTAAACAAATTCTACAAATAAATCCACATCAATATTATTTTGCCACGAATCACATCGCAGTTTACAACACATGTATACTCCCAACTTTTAGATGCCATACCGTAACATTTTCATGCTTAAAATTGTTAAATTATCATGAAGAACCTTAAAGAAACCATTGGAAACATGGCGGACCTGTATATCGACGGGTTCCGCAACATGACCGTAGGCAAAAGGCTATGGGCGATAATACTGGTAAAACTCGCCATCATGTTTCTCGTATTCAAACTGTTTTTCTTTCACGACTTCTTAGGAGAACGCTACGACAACGATGCCGACAAGGCCCGGCACGTGGCCCGCGAGCTTACCACACGCTGACGGCCACGGCACCGGCACCGCTTACAGACACGAAGAATATAATTCAAAAAAACAAAAACATAAAAAGACCCACATGGAAGACCTTTTTCAAGTAGTAGACTGGTCACGGCTTCAATTCGCCCTGACCGCCATAGTCCACTGGCTCTTCGTGCCGCTGACCATCGGCCTGAGCCTCATCATCGCCGTCATGGAGACCATATGGTACCGTACCGGCAAGGAGAAATGGCTCAAGACCCAGAAGTTCTGGATGACTCTCTTCGCCATCAATTTCGCCTGCGGCGTGGCCACCGGCATCATCCTCGAGTTTGAGTTCGGCACGAACTGGTCGAACTACAGCTGGTTTGTCGGCGACATCTTCGGCGCGCCCCTCGCCATCGAGGGCCTGCTCGCCTTCTTCATGGAGGCCACGTTCTTCGCCGTGATGTTTTTCGGATGGAACAAGGTGTCGCGCGGATTCCACCTCGCGTCGACCTGGCTCGTGGCCATAGGCGTGTCGCTGTCGGCCCTCTGGATCCTCATCGCCAACGCATGGATGCAGTATCCCGTAGGAATGGAATTTGACCCCGACCAGATGCGCAACGTGATGTCGGACTTCATGGCTGTGGCCACTTCGCCCGTAGCCATCAACAAGTTCTTCCATGCTGTGACGAGCGGCTGGGTGCTCGCCGCAGTGTTCGTGATCGGCGTAAGCTGCATTATCGCGGCCCGCGGCAAGAACCTCCAGATGGCCAAGGACTCGGTGAAGGTAGCCGGATGGATAGGACTCGCAGGCATCGTGCTGACCATCGGCAGCGGTGGCGGCAGCGCTGTTCAGGTGGCAAAGGTACAGCCGATGAAGCTCGCGGCTATGGAAGGACTCTACAGAGG
>X108_Striped_Desert_Hamster__coassemble_146_pt1 | contig 19604 bp, 13 predicted proteins | sample X108_Striped_Desert_Hamster__metabat2_low_PE_001 | metagenome-assembled genome bin X108_Striped_Desert_Hamster | reverse complement strand
CGTTGACACTCATGGTAGTCTCGAACACAAGACCTTTCGGCAGTTCCTTTCGGGCGCGTTCCTGAAGTTTTTCGATGTTCTTGATTACAGCGGTAGCATTGGAGCCGGCGCTCTGGAACACGATGGCGGCAGAGCCGATATGTCCGTTGTCGCGGTTTGCGAAGCCATATGTCAGTTTTCCGAGTTCCACCTTGGCAACGTCGCCGAGACGGAGAATCTCGCCGTCTTTTGTGGCGCGTATCACGATGTTTTCAAATTCAGAAGCTTCCTGAAGACGTCCCTTGTAGCGCATTGTGTACTGGAACGTCTGGTTGCCCTGTTCGCCGAAGGCACCCGGTGCTGCCTCGATGTTCTGCTCCGCGAGAGCGGCAGTGATATCGGTAGGCATCAGACCGTATTGCGCCATGACGTCAGGCTTAAGCCAGACACGCATGGAGTAGTCGGCGCCGAACGCCATGGCGTCACCCACGCCCGACACACGTTTGATCTCTGGAATGATGTTTATCGCCATGTAGTTGTCGATAAACTGGCTGGTATATGTGTCGGTCTCGTCGTAGAGCGACATAACCATAAGCATGGAGGTCTGGCGCTTCTGAGTGATCACACCCACCTGGTTTACCTCGGCAGGAAGGAAAGAGGCGGCTTTTGCCACACGGTTCTGCACGTCGACGGCAGCCATGTCGGGGTCCATGCCCTGCTTGAAGTAAACCTGAATTTCAGCAGAGCCGTTGTTGGAAGCCGACGACACCATGTAGTCCATGTTTTCAGCACCGTTGATCTGCTCCTCGATAGGGGCGATCACAGAGTTGAGCACAGCCTGGGCGGATGCGCCGGTGTAGGTGGTGCTGACTCGGATGGTAGGAGGCGCGATATCGGGATACTGCTCGATGGCGAGTCCCGACAGGCCGAGGATACCGAAGATGACGATGAAGATGGAGATCACCGTCGAGAGCACCGGTTTATTGATAAATCTGTCAAGTCTCATTTTGATGTCTTACTTTTTGGGAGTGATTGTCATGCCGTCTTTCACGGTCGAGCCTACGCCTTCCACCACGATGACGTCGCCGGGATTCAGTCCTTTGGTCACTATGTAGTTCACGCCGTCGTTCTTCGAGTCGATGATGACGGGGGTCTGGTGCACTTTCGCGCTGTCGCCCACCACGAAGACAAACTTCATGTCCTGGATTTCGAAAGTGGCTTTCTGAGGTATGGTGATGACGCCGCGGTTGATTGTCGGGAGAAGTACCTGGCCGGTATTACCACTGCGGAGCATGCCGTTGTTGGGGAACTGCGCCTTGACTGTGGCGCTGCCGGTCGAGGGGTCAAGCACTCCGGAGATCGACACGATGCGTCCGGGCTGGCTGTAGATCTCGCCGTTGGCGAGTTTCAGTTCCACTCCGGGAAGCGAGTCGAGTACCTGTGTCATGTTCAGGCGGCCGTTGTCGGTCAGTGTCAGGATCTCTTTCTCTGTCATGGAGAAATATGCCTCCATCTCGCCGTTGTCTGAAAGTATGGTGAGCAGTGTCTGGGGGCTTACGAGTGAGCCTTCCTTGTTGTCGATGGTGCCGACCACGCCTGCCGCAGGTGCCTTCACCACGGTGTAGGAGAGGTTCTTCTCGGTCGATGTCAGGTTGGCTTTCGCCTGTCCGAGCTGGGCCTTTGCGGCGTTAAGCTGGTCTACGCTGGTCTGGTAGGCGGATGCCGAGATTATGTTCTTGTCGAGAAGTATCTTGTTGTTGTTGGCGTTGGTCTGCGCTGTGTTGACGCTTGCCTGTGCCACTGCCACCGCAGCCTTGGCAGCGTCTACCGCAGCCTGAAGCTGAACCTGGTCGATTGTAAACAGTACCTGTCCGGCTGATACCTTCTGACCTTCCTTCACGTGTACCTTGGTGAGGAAACCTGATATCTGCGGACGGATCTCTACGTCATTCTTGCCGTGGAGAGTGGCAGGATAGTTGGTGTTGAGGTCTGCGTCACTTTCCGCCACTGTGAGGGTGGCGAGTTCCGGAGCGGGGGCCTGCTGGCCGTTCTGTCCGTCTCCCTTGCATGAGGTCATGCAGAGTCCGCCGCATGCCATGAGCATGGTGCAGACTGACATTGTCTTCATTTTCTTGTTCATATATTCTTTGGTTGTTTTGTAATCGAACAATATGGCTTTTGCAATGCAAAGTTACTACTTTTTTACCAAATAAGAACGATAGCCCCCTGTATAATGTTGTAAAGAAATATTTAAAAAGGAAAAATAGAACAATAAAAGGGGCGCCGACATTGCATCGGCGCCCCTTTTTTTGACTGTTTTATGTGTGATTATCTTGCGAACTTTATCGCTGTGGTGACTCCTTCGGCATTCCTTGCGGTAGCCACGTAGACTCCGGAAGCGAGTGAGGTGGCGTCGATGCTGTCATGTCCGCTCATAAGTGTCTTGCCGCTGATGTCGGTCACCGTGATCTGGCATCCTTCTGCTGTCAGACGGCCGTTGCTGTATGCGAGCATGCCGCTGTCGCTGCCGATTCCTTCCACTGCGCCTACTTCATTTTCGGTTATGGCGATCTGGCAGCTTGCTGTGCCGCTCATCAGAGAGGCGGTGAAGCGAGCGCGTCCCTTTTCTATGGCGTGCATTCCTATCGTCATTTTCTTACCGTCAAATGTCATGTCGCCGGTCAGTTCAAGCAGATCCTCGTTGTATTCGCACATGAATGCGCCGAGCACTTCGTCTTCGGTCATCGGCATTCTTGTCAGCAGCACGAGCTCGATGTCGAAAGTCTCTTCCTTTTCTACAGTTAGCTTCTGGCAGGGGATGTAGAGCATGTTCTCGTAGTAGAGGCTGGGATCATAGTCATACCATGCCATGAGGTTCCAGGGTGCATCGGCTTTGGTACCGTAGGCGAAGCCGAGTTTTTCCTCAAGCATGTCTGTATCGATCTCATACTTGTCGATGCTGGTGCCTTCCATCGACTTGCCGTCGAAATCAGCGTCGATGCATGCGAGGTCAGAAAGCACGAGATTCTCGAGGATGCCCTGTTCATATACTACTTCGTCCTTGTATATGGGTTTGTCATCCTGGTCATAGTCCAGAATCTCGGGCTCGGCGTTATAGCTCGTGCGTCCCACTACACGGTGCACCGTGGCGAGCTGATGGGGATAGTCGGGGGTGATGTCGAGTTCAGGGAATATGATGGAGGATACGCCTACAAGGTTTTTGGTCACGGGGACATTCGCATTTCCTTCCCAGTCGCCCTGGAGTTCACCAGCAATGCCGCCGGCGGAGAGTGCCTTGGTCCATTTTGACGGCTCTGTCACTTCGATTGTGCCTTCCACATAGTTTTGCGATACCTTGGAGCGGTCGAGGAATCCTACTATGCCGCCTACCGTGTGCTTGGCCTTGAGATTGGCGTCGACATGGCAGTTGGTTATTGTCTCGTCGCCGGTGCTTGTGGTGCCCACGATGCCGCCGAGGGTATTGTCGGTTGTCATGCTTCCCATGAATGCGCAAGACCTTTTTACGGATGTTGTGCGTATTTCACCTGCGATGCCACCGGCGTTCTCGCTGGCGGGGATGTTGATGTCGGCGCCGGTCACCTCACATTCGGAGATTACGGAGTTCATCCATACGCGTCCGGCTATGCTGCCGTATGTTCCGGTGAAGTTGCCGCTGTTCACGTTAAGACGGCGTACGTGTACATTGTCAAACCTGCAGTTGATGGCCGTGCTTGCCAGAAGGGCAGACTCGCCGAATCCCTCCGGAGCCATGCTGCAGTTGTAGAAGTTCAGGTTCTTGAATGTGGCTTCCTGGCTCATGCCGAAGAGCGCGTTGTTGTCTGCTCCATAGAGCGCGAGGTTGCTGATGGTATATCCGCCGCCGTCAAGCGATCCGGTGAAGTCATCGGTGCGGGCCACGCTTATTCCTCCGCAGTCGATATCGGCCGAGAGGCGGTAGTGGGCGTTCGGATTGCGGTGCATCAGCTGCAGGTCGCCTGCTGTGGCTATGAGATAGGGATCTTTCTCGGTTCCGTTGCCACCTGCAAAGCAAGTGAAGGGAAGTGCATAGGCATCGGCGATGCATCTGTTGTCATTGGCGTATGCCAGGATCAGCTGCGGATCATTGCCGCCTATCAGGTAGACAGTGCTTATCACGCCTTTGTTCTCGTCAGGAAGGAAAGTGTGGATTGCGCCGTCTTCCACGGTAGAGATGACGAGTTCCTCGCGAAGGCCGGCATCGTTGCCGTCTACGCGACGCTTCACGAGAAGCATGTACTCGATTTTGCCGTCGGTGTTGAAGACATAGGGGGAGAGGGCGTCGCCGGAGATATAGGGCTGCACGAGTTCCACGCCTTGGCCCATCGGAATCATGTCTGTGCGGATCATTTCGCCGTTCATGTCAAACCAGCCTACGGGTGCGAAGAGGTCATCGTTGTCATCCACTATGCCGTTGCCGAATGCTATGGCGTAGCGGTATCCGTCGGCGGTGGCTACGCGGTCTACAGATGTGGAGAGTGTGAAGTCTTTATACATCTGGTCGATTTCCATAACCTGCCTGCATGAATAGACATCGACAAACTCGAATGTCATGTCGTCGAGCGTATGTATGAACATCATCTGGGGCTCATGTCCGGGTAGGTCGGAGAGAGCCACATAGTTGAATGTATTGCGGGCGATGGTATTTGTGCGGTTGCCGTCGGCATCGTATACATAGTATGACGAGTTGTAGTTGTCGTCGTCGCTTATAAGGTACTCGTCTACGCTGACGATAAACGACGGACGACCGTCAGTAGAGAAATGTTCGTAGTCTACGTCGCGGTCATACAGGAGGTTGCCGATGCCGTAGAAGGTGTAAAGCACGTTATCGTCTTCATCGTTCTGAAGTGTCGCTATTCTGGTTGTCGACAGGTGTTCGAGTTCCTTGGAATAGCTTGCGGGCAACTGATATACGTCGATTACCAGGTTGTTGTCGGGAGTCAGGTCTTCGTTTCCTCCCATTCCCGAGGGATCTATGAAGAGCGATTTCTCATACTGGGCGTAGATGGCGGTGAACTTTCCATCCACATTCTTGCAGAGCATCATTGGGCTCGACATCTGGTCGCCGGGGAGGTTCAGCATTGGAATCTCGTGGGTGTGAAGCACGGTAGCCTCTCCGTTCATGCCTGCCTTGCGGTAGGTGGTCATCACCTGCTTGTAGCCGGCGAGAAAGTCTATGTATTCAGGATAGTCTCCGTCCGGATCCGGCTGTATTTCTGTAAGGAAGGTGATGAAGAAATCCTCGCTCCATTTGTCGATTGCGGCGTTGACCGCGTCCACCGGGTAGCCGGGGATAACCGTAAGAGGGGTATCGTATTCCCCGTCTTTGGCTGCTCCGAGCGAGTACACCTTGGTGCGTGTGTCTACCGTGTAATCGGCCTTGTTCATGCTCAGCGATACCATGACCTCATAGTTGTTGTCATAGTTGAAGAATTTCTTGGTGACTGTCACGTCAAGCATTACCTGTGCGCAGCGTGTCTCGCCTTCCTTGAAGTCGACGACATCGTGGATTGTACCGATTTCGTTAAACTTGCTGTCGTAGATCGTGAAGGAATATCCTTTGATCAGTCGTTCGGTGGTAAATCCTCCTTCAAGTTCCTTCAGTTCCACATCATAGGTAGAAGTGGCATACCATTGTGAACCGTCGGGACCGTATAGATACTGGAATCCGTCTGTCGAGGGAGTTGTGAAGTCAGGTGCCGCTACCCGTGCTCTGCCGCTTATTTCTTGAGGCATACGGCGTTGCCTGTTGTCGACCTTGCGCATTCTTCCCAAAGGATCTCCTGCCTTGTGGTTCCATGCCGGGAAAGGCGATGCCGAAGCGAATGCTCCGGATGCGGCCACGATGGCGGCCGCAAGAACCGTCTTGTGTAGTAATTGTTTCATAAGTAGTGTATTATGTATTGATTGTGTTCCTGTAGATTCCCTCATCAGTCACGATTCCCGCATCGCTCCTTCTTCAGGATAAAAAACTCTCTCGAAAATATGACTAAATCTTAACAAGGAAATAAGTCGGGACAATTTCATAAGCAAATATGCAAAATTAGGCAAAATGCCCCATATTGCACTTCTATATAATGATATATTTTGTTAATTATTGTTAAGATGCACAAAAAAAGGCGGGTCGCGGCAATTAACCGCGACCCGCCTATAGGATTATTCTGAACTGATTATTTCAATGTTTAAATGGGGGAGGAGTTCCGGCGTCCTCATCGTCTGTTCCTGATTTGTCGGATGCCTTGGAGTCAAGGGCCTTTCTGTGAAGCTCCTCTTTTTTATTTATTTCAATGATCTCGTCAGTACGGCTTTTCCATTTGCGCGCGCCGAGTATCTCCTTTACGTCATCGTGATAGATGACCTCTTTTTTCACGAGAAGGTCGCGTATCTGGTTGTGTTGCGCGGCATATTCCCTTAGTATCTCTTTGGCGCGTTCATACTGGCTGTTGATGATTCTGATCACCTCCTCGTCGATCATGCGTGCAGTCTCTTCTGAGTAGGGCTTAGTGAATCCGTAGTCCTGACCCGTCGAGTCGTTATAGTTGATGTTGGGAAGCTTGTCGCTCATGCCATACATCATCACCATCGCTCGTGCGAGTTTGGTTGTCTTTTCAAGGTCGTCGGATGCTCCGGTGCCGATCTTGCCGAGAAACACCTCTTCTGCGGCACGGCCTGCGAGCATTCCGCACATTGTGTCGAGAAGAGCCTGTGTGGGTATGATCTGGCGTGCTTCCGGTGCATACCAGGCGGCGCCGAGAGCGCGTCCGCGTGGCACGATTGTCACTTTTACGAGAGGATTGCCGTATTCCGTCATCCAGCTTATGGTGGCGTGTCCTGCCTCATGCGTTGCGATCGAGAATTTCTCGTCATCCGTTATGACCCTCGACCTTTTCTCAAGACCTCCGACGATTCTGTCGATAGCGGCCATGAAGTCGTCCCATTCCACGGCCTGCTTGTTGTTGCGGGCTGCTATCAGGGCTGCCTCGTTGCAGACATTGGCGATGTCGGCGCCTGAGAATCCCTGGGTCTGGCGGGCAAGCTGCTCTACGTCAAGATGAGAGTTCACCTTTATGTTGCGCAGATGCACGTTGAAGATCTCCACTCGGTCGGAAAGTTCCGGAAGGTCCACATATATCTGGCGGTCGAAACGTCCGGGTCTCAGAAGGGCCTTGTCGAGCATGTCCGCACGGTTGGTTGCTGCAAGCACGATCACGCCGTTGTTCGATCCGAAACCGTCCATCTCGGTAAGCATCTGGTTGAGCGTGTTTTCGCGCTCGTCATTGCTGCCCATGCTGGGGTTCTTGCCTCGTGCCCTTCCGACTGCGTCTATCTCGTCGATGAAGACTATGCAAGGAGCCTTCTCTTTGGCTTGCTTGAAGAGGTCGCGCACTCGGGCCGCGCCCACACCGACAAACATCTCTACGAAATCACTACCGGAAAGAGAGAGGAACGGTACTCCGGCTTCGCCGGCTACTGCCTTGGCAAGCAGGGTCTTGCCCGTGCCCGGAGGGCCTACGAGAAGTGCCCCGCGGGGTATCTTGGCGCCAAGTTCGGTATAGCGCTGGGGATTCTTCAGAAACTCTACGATCTCCTCGATCTCTACCTTGGCCTCTGCAAGACCCGCTACATCCTTGAATGTGACGTCAGTGCTGTTGTCTTTGTCAAATATGCGTGCTTTTGATTTGCCGACGTTGAAGATGCCGCCGCCTCCGCCGCCTCCACCGCTCATGCGGCGTGACATGTAGACCATGAAGAGTACGAAGACAAGAATGGGACCGAAATACCAGAATATTTTCATGAGGTCGCTTCCTTTTTCGTATTTCACTGCGATCTCGGGCTTTCCGGCTGCCGTGAGTTGTTCATTCCAGGCGTCGATCTTGTCCTGGATCTTGCCTGTGCTCGGGATGGTTGTCTTGAGGCGTTTCTCAGAGTCCGGTCCCTGTTCGCTGTCGTTAAGCTTCTGTCGTTTGGCTCCGGCTTTATTGAGGATTCCGACTGCAATGCCCGATTCCGGCACTACCTCGATTTTGGTGAAGTCTCCGGCTTTTGCCGCTGACTCGAATTCTGTCCAGTCCACGCTTTTTGTCTGGCTGCTGTCCTGAAAATAGTATAGTCCGAAAAGGCATGCGATGATCGGTATGTACATCCAGTACATACCGAAGAATGGTCGCTTGCCGGGATTGCCGTTTTTATTTGGAAGTATTCCCATATGTGTTTGATGTCAAATGATGTGTGAGTCAGCCGCAGGTGTGATGGCTCGATAATGATGTCAGTTCTCGTCAGCTATCCTGATGGTCTCGGCATCGCTCCAGAGCTGTTCGAGGCGGTAGAATTCGCGGGTGTCGGGCAGGAAGACATGCACCATCGTGTCGCCGTAGTCTACTACAATCCACTGGCTGTTGCGGTAGCCGTCATAGTTTACCGGCTTCTCGCCGGTCTGTTTCTGGACTTCCTCACGTACATTGTCAGCTATCGCGCTGACCTGTGTTGTGGAATTGCCGGTACAGATGATGAAGTTCTCGGTAGGGGCGCCGTCTACCTTGGCCAGGTCGAGAACGCTTATGTCGTGTCCTTTCCTGTCCTGGATCGCCGCGATGATTACGTCGGATATTTTTGTCATAGATTGTTAATTGTCTGATGTGAAAAAAATAAGGGGGCATCGCCTGATGTGGTCGGCGATGCTCTCCTTATCTATAACAAATATCAGGCCAAAAATATCAATCGCCACACTTAAATAAGAGTTTACGGGCATCCGTCCTCATTTTTCAGCCTGTGCGGCATGGCGATTGCGTGACCGTATCAGAGATCCTCGAATATGTCGTCGTATCGCTGGCCCACGATTTTCCAGTCGATGATATTCCACTGGGCATCGATGTAATCCGGACGACGGTTCTCATAGTCAAGGTAGTATGCGTGTTCCCATACGTCGATGCAGAGCAGCGGTGTCAGGCCATCGCTAAGGGGCGACTCCGCATTGTGTCCCTGAGTGATGATCAGTTTCCCTTCGGTATCGGCCGACAGCCACACCCATCCTGATCCGAAAAGTGTCTTTCCGGCCTCTTTCATGGTTTCCTTCAGGTTTTCTACCGATTCGAAGGTCTTTTCTATCTCTTTGCGGAATGCGCCTTCCGGCTCGCGGGCTCCTTCTGAGTCAAAAGTGAAGAAATAGAATATATGGTTCCATGCCTGCGAGGCATTGTTGAAGAGTATGCCGTCGCTTTTCTTGACTATTTCATCAAGCGGCATGTCTTCGTATTCCGTACCTTTTATGAGAGAGTTGACGGTATCGAAATAGGCTTTAGTATGTTTGCCGAAATGAATGCCGACTGTGCGCTCGGAAATGTATGGCGCAAGTGAGTCGGGAGCGTAAGGAAGTTTTGGTTGTGTGATCATAGCATTGTGTTATTTTAGATTAGAGCATTGATATTTAAAATTTTACAAATGTTTGTCCGATTGTTATTCATCACCGCGTATTAGTGCCATGGCCCTCGCAGTGGCTTCTGCCATGTCGGATGCGTCAGCTATGGCTTCCGACATTGCCACTCCGTTGCATCCGGCTTCCATCAGGGCCCGTATGTCGTCATTGGTCACTCCTCCTGTCGCTACTCTTGGAAATTCAAGTTCCTTTTCTTCCATGAAGTCGCAGAGTGTGCGAATCCCGTCTAATCCCAGCGGTGCGGTATCGCATCCGGGAATCTGTCTGAACGGGCGGAGTGCTACATAGTCCACGTCAAGACCTTTGAGTGAGGCTATTCGGTCGGTATCCGAGGCTTCGACTCCTACGATGGCTGCGGCTCCGAGTGCGGCACGGGCGTGCGACGGAAACTCGCCCCCTTCGCTCACCACGACGCCTCCGACATTGATTTCCTTGGCAAGTGCCACTCTGTCGCGAAATGTCAGGAATGCTTCTTTCTCCTGGCATATCGGCATGATCTGGTCGATTATTTTCCGGATCTGGTCATCGCTGAGGTGATCGGTTGTGACCTGGATCCATCCGCATCCTGCAGAGAGAACCTCCCTGACCTGATCTACCACGCCGCGGCGGCTTTCGTTGTCTGTGATATACTGTAACATGACTGTGTTCCTAAATTAAGGTTTTGGTTTTCTTTCTTCGCTCGATATTCCCTTGTCTTCTTCCGGGAGTGCCGACTCTATGGCTTCCCGGCATTGTGCCATAAGCACCTTGGTATTGAAACCTCTTTCTCCGGGCATGATCGGCTTGTGGATGGTAAGGGTAATGGTGGTCGGGCGTATCATGTAGGTGAAGCGGGGCATTGCCTTGAATGAACCGTCTACGGTGATCGGCACTACAGGAAGTCCAAACTCTCCGGCGAGCATGAAGGCCCCCCTCTTGAAAGGTATCATCTTGCCGTCCCATGTTCGGCTTCCTTCCGGAAAGATCACGAGCGACATGCCTCCCTTGAGTTTTTGCTCCGCCTCGTTGATGGTATGCCGTATGCTGGCGATGCTTGAGTCATCTACGAATACGTATCCGGCAAGCTTGCATGCGGGTCCTACCATGAATATCCCCTCGAGCTCTTTCTTGAGGAGCCATTTGAAATTATGGTTCAGGTATCCGGCTATCGACCATATGTCGAATGCGCCCTGATGATTGGCGGTGAAGACGTAGGAGGTCTTGCTGTCGATATTCTCGCGCCCTTTCACCTTGACTCTGACTCCCGCTATGACGCAGCAGAATCTGCTCCAGTAGTGAGCGGGCCAATAACCCCAGAAGCCGGAACCGCCAAGGGCGCTTCCGACTGCTGTGACTGTCGCAGCGATGAATGTAGCCACTACAAACAATGGCGCTGCGATAAGCCATTGGTAGATACCGTAGATCAATTTCATGAATTATTCCTGAGCCGTAGTCACTCTCCTTCGCCCGGTACCGGTGCGATAAGTTTGTAGCCTTTGCCGTGGATGTTGATGATTTCAATGGCTGGATCTCCCTTCAGGAGTTTCCTGAGCTTGGTGATATACACGTCCATCGAGCGGGCATTGAAGTAGTTGTCGTCTACCCATATGGTCTTGAGGGCGTAGTTACGCTCGAGGATATCGTTGACGTGTGAGCAGAGAAGTGCAAGAAGTTCTGATTCCTTGGTGGTCAGTTTCTGTGTTGAGTCGTCCGAAACGAGCACCTGCTTCTGGGTGTCGAAAGTAAACTTGCCGATGCGGAACAATGTCACCTCACGGTCTTTCTTACCTTTCACCCGTCGAAGGATCGCGTCGATACGCACCACCAGTTCCTCCATTGAGAACGGCTTGGTGATGTAGTCGTCCGCTCCGATCTTGAAGCCTTCCAGAATATCATCCTTGAGGTTTTTAGCCGTCAGGAATATGATCGGCACTTCGCCGTTGACATTGCGGATCTCCTGCGCAAGAGTGAAACCGTCTTTCTTCGGCATCATCACGTCAAGTACGCAGAGGTCATATTTCCCCTTTAGAAATGCCTTGTAGCCCTTCTCTCCGTCCGGATAGAGGTCGGCGTTGAAACCCTTTGCCTGCAGGAACTCGCGTAGGAGCATACCCAGGTTCTCGTCGTCTTCGCAGAGAAGTATTTTGATTTTTTCTTCCATATCTTTATTTTCTTAGGGATTAAATATTCGTTATGATTTAAGTTTTTTTAAGATTATCGCTTTAAAAGATGTCAATATGTAACAATCGATTTTTTTTCTTCCTACATATATTAACGTATATATAACGATTATTCCTCATCAAATGTTAAAAAAAAATTCTTCGCTGAGGATATCGGGTTTCTCATCACTCCTCTTCTACGAGCGGTAGCACGATCGTGAATGTGGATCCTTTTCCGGGTTCTGATTCCACGCTGATGGTTCCGTTGAAGATGGTGACCATTCGTTTCACATATGCAAGACCCAGTCCGAATCCCTTTACGTCGTGGCGGTTGCCTGTATGCACGCGGTAGAATTTTTCGAATATTTTCTTGAGGTCTTCTTTTTTCATGCCTATGCCGTTGTCCTGAATGCTGATTTTCAGTTTTTTGCCGGGCTCGTCACTTGTCTTGACCACGAGTTGCGGCTCCACTTCTTCGTTACGGTATTTCACGGCATTGTCAAGGAGCGAGAATATGACGTTGGTAAACTGCATCTCGTCTACGTAGACCAGTGACTCGTCGGCATCGTTATGAAAAAGAAGGCTGCCGCCGAAACGCTCTACCTTTATCTTGAAGGTGGAGACGACTCCCGCTATTATCTTGTTTGCATCCACCTGTGTGAAGTTGAGCGCGCTGTTGCTGTTCTCAAACACTGACATCTGAAGCACTTTCTCGACCTGGAATCTCAATCGTTTTGATTCGGCATTGATTACTTCAGATATATGGTGAAGTGTCTCGGGCGACTTCCTCACGCTGTCATCGTTAAGCATCTGTGCGGCGAGCGAGATAGTCGATATCGGTGTCTTGAGTTCGTGGGTCATGTTGTTGATGAAGTCAGTCTTCATCTCGCCGAGTTTTTTCTGCCTGAACGCCATGATCATGGTGAAGATGAAGATGGCAAGAAGCAGTAGGGTGAGGGCGAGTGTCGGTATAACGAATCGTACCGACGAGAATATATAGTTCGCTTTTGTCGGAAACTGCACCTTAAGCTCGTAGCGGCTGTCTGAGTTCGGGAAAAGACGTGCCGAATATATTTTCTTGTCATCCAGATCCGGATCATAGTCTGTCGTGGAGTAGAGTATTGCCTTCTTGTCGGTCACTGCGAAACTGAAAGGCACGTCAAGTCCGTTGTTGGCAAGTTCGTAATTGAGTACATTGCGGATCATCGAGGAGTCAGCCCTTTCCACTACCGGACGGTGGGAGGCGTCATACAGTATGGACAGGATCACCTCGTTGAGCAGACCACGCTGATAGATATACTGCTCCCTGATGGCGTCCTGAAGGTCTTTATATCTTTTCTCGATATTTTCCGTAGGACGCGGGAATCTTATCACGGGATCCGAACCCGGCTGTGGCAGGGGGAACAGTTCCTCGTTTTTCTTGCCGAACTCTCCGCTTCCGTCGGGATAGGAGTTTTCAAGCATGTCGATATCCTTTTCCAGGAAATGAAGGGTCTCCTGACGCTCCAGAATCCCGACCGTTCCATATAAGGAGCGCATGGCTCCCTCCGTAAACTGAGCCTCACGCATCTTGACCATATTCTCAAGATACATGATCTGGAAATAAAGGAGCGCGCAGAAAGTTATGCCCATGACTACAGTCAGCAGCCATATGATCGATTTTTTCATATTTATTAGCAGTATTATCTCTTCTTTTAACACTTACCCCCTCTCCATTGTTCTGTTGCGTAGGTCGCAGATCATATTAAACGCATGATATTAGCGCCGGCGATTATGATGAGATTCTATTGTCGATTGCATGAATGATGCGTGCATCATGACCGTACGACAAGGCCGAAGAGTACATAATAGATAGGTACGTGGATATAGATAGACAGGTGGATTTGATTAAGTATTTTTGCCGCTATCGGTTTGGTTTGATCAGCAATTTAAGTCACAATATTATATATGCATGCTACGTTATATATTATTATGAATAAGATTATCACAATCATATTGTCACTTCTCGTCCTCATCATTATCCCATCGTGCGGTCTTGACGAGCCCGAGAATAGGCCGGGTCACACCAGACGTACTGTCCTGATTTATGCAGTTGCCTCCAACAATCTTCAGCATGACCTTGTCAGCGACAAGGCGGAGATGGTCATGGCTGCTCCCGATGTGGCCGGACTTGGAAGTGACGTAAGAGTGCTTCTTTATAGCGTTCCGTCCCAGAAGGCGACAGAAGCGACTTTATCCGAACTGACTAAGTCGAAGTCCGGAATATGGGAGTTCAGTGATATCCGTACTTACAGTCGCGATGTGTTCTCGACCGATCCCGGTCGTATCAGCGAGGTCATTGGCGATGTCGCTGAACTTAGCCCTTCAGATTCTTATGGCCTTGTCTTCTGGTCGCACGGCACGGGGTGGATTCCTAATTTCTCCGACCATCAGGTTCCGGAGCCTTCCGGCTTGAAAAAAAGTTATGGTATGGACAAGTATGGTGACGCTACGGATTACTGCGATATCGACGAACTTGCCTCAGCGATACCCGACGATATGTTTGACTACATATGGTTTGACCTTTGCTATATGATGGGTATAGAGGTGGCTTATGAGTTGCGCAATAAGTGTGACTATGTGGCAGGCTACCCAACCGAGGACTGGAGTCAGGGCATGAATTATGAGTCGACCCTTCCGATGCTTGCGGCAGTTAAGCCGGACCTTGCTGGAGCAGCTGCCTCTTTTTTTGATTATTACAATTCCAGAAACATGGCTGTCACTGTGACAGTAGCCTCTACCAGCGGCCTTGAACGTCTTGCGGATGCAGCTGCCGCTCTTTATGCATCAGGCAGGAGGCCGCTGAGTCCTGACGGCATGCAGAACTATAGCCGCCTTCGCACCGGCCTATACGATTTCGGACAGTTCACGAAGGCTTGGGGTGACTCCGACAGTCCCGAGGATGCGGTGCGTATTGATGTTTTCGAGAAGGCCCTTGATGATGTGGTCGTATTCGCGGCATGTTCCGAAAAGGATTTCAACGGAAGGTATGCCTTCGATCCAGAAGAGTATTCCGGATTCTCATGCCATTTCCCGGGAAGCGCCGGTGTGGCGGTAGAGAAGTATTACTCTTCCTGTCTCGACTGGCCTAAGGCCACTGGTCTGCACTGATGGTCGATAGGTTGGATTTGTTGGTTTTTAGTCCTTTGATTTCCGGATTTGAAAAATATTTAGTAATTTTGGACTTTATTTCGCATTTCCCACCTTATATATGATGAAAAATATACGCAACTTCTGTATTATAGCACATATCGACCACGGCAAATCGACGCTTGCCGACCGTTTGCTTGAGCGTACCAACACTATTTCAGCCAAAGACATGGAGGCTCAGGTGCTCGACGACATGGATCTCGAGCGCGAGCGTGGCATCACTATCAAGAGCCATGCCAGCCAGATAGATTATATGCTTGGCGGGGAGAAATATACCCTTAACCTTATCGACACTCCGGGACACGTTGACTTTTCATATGAGGTGTCGCGTTCCATTGCGGCATGCGAGGGTGCCCTGCTTATTGTCGACGGATCTCAGGGTATCCAGGCGCAGACCATTTCCAATCTCTATATGGCTATTGACAATAATCTCGAGATTATCCCTGTCATCAACAAGTGCGACCTCGAGAGTGCGAATCCCGATGAGGTGGAGGATCAGATTGTCGACTTGCTTGGATGCGACCGCTCTGAGATAATTCGTGCCTCCGGAAAGACCGGTATGGGTGTCGATGAAATTCTGGAGGCTATCGTGCAACGAGTGCCTGCGCCAAAAGGAGATCCTGAAGCCCCGCTTCAGGCACTTATCTTTGACTCTGTGTTCAATCCGTTCCGTGGCATCATAGCATATTTCAAGATTGTCAATGGTACGATTCGTACAGATGATTTTGTGAAATTCGTCAGCACCGGTAAGGAATACCATGCTGATGAGATAGGCGTGTTGAAACTTGATCTCGCTCCACGCAAGGAACTTTCGGCAGGAAATGTAGGCTATATCATATCCGGTATCAAGACTTCGCGTGAGGTGAAGGTCGGTGATACCATCACTCATGTTGCGCGCCCATGCGATAAGGCTATTGCTGGTTTCGAGGAAGTGAAGCCAATGGTGTTTGCAGGTGTATATCCCATCGACCCCGAGGATTTCGAGAATCTACGCGCCTCTCTTGAGAAACTGCAGCTCAATGATGCCTCACTCACATTCCAGCCCGAATCATCCGCTGCCCTCGGCTTCGGTTTCCGCTGCGGCTTCCTCGGCCTGCTCCATATGGAAATCATACAGGAGAGGCTCGGTCGTGAGTTCAATATGGACGTCATCACTACCGTTCCCAACGTGTCATACTATGTATTTGACAAGAAAGGCAACAAGACGGAGGTTCACAACCCTTCCGGTCTTCCCGATCCTACTCTGATAGACCATATCGAGGAGCCATATATCCGAGCTACTGTCATTACTGCGGCAGAGTTTATCGGTCCAATCATGACGTTGTGTCTTGGAAAGCGCGGTGAACTCATAAAGCAGGAATACATATCCGGCAACCGTATGGAGATCACATTCGATATGCCGCTCGGCGAGATTGTGATAGACTTCTACGATAAACTGAAATCCATATCAAAAGGATACGCAAGTTTCGACTATCACATCCACGACTTCAGAATATCGAATCTCGTAAAACTCGACATATTACTCAACGGAGAGAGTGTGGATGCCCTTTCTACTCTTACCCATGCCGACAACTCTGTCCGTTTCGGCAGAAGGATGTGTGAGAAACTCAAGGAACTGATTCCCCGCCAGCAGTTCGACATCGCCATTCAGGCGGCCATCGGCACCAAGGTGATAGCGCGCGAGACTGTAAAGGCAGTCAGGAAAGACGTAACCGCCAAGTGCTACGGTGGTGACATCAGCCGAAAGCGCAAACTTCTCGAAAAGCAGAAAGAAGGCAAGAAGCGCATGAAGCAGATCGGCCGCGTCGAAGTCCACCAGAAAGCCTTCCTCGCTGTCCTCAAGCTCGACTAAGGAATATATGAAAGCAGATAGTTACCCCTTCCGTTTTCCCGCAAATCAGCGATAAAAACGGAAGGGGTAATTAGTGCGTATTCCATTTTTACTGCAAATTTGCAGTAAAAATGGAATAGAAAAAATATGGCATTATAGCGAGTTTATTAAAATAAAGGGCTGACGTTCCGGAAAAAAGTCTTTTGAGAAGTCCCTATCTGATCACAATTGTAAAGGTAGTTCGTCATCAAATAGAGGAAACATAAGCCGTCGCGCTTGAAGAACAGCTCGTGTATCAGCACAAGATGAGGAGTCAAGATGCGTATTGCTATAGGTTTAGGCGATATTTGTGTAGATAATGTTGGAAATTCCGATTTTTTAACTTAATTTTGCATTAAATAGAAATGAACTAATAAAAACATATAACGCATGATTATACGAAAAACTCTCAAGCTTGCAGCCACATGTTGTATAGCTATCTCGGCTGTAAGTATCATACCCTCATGCTCCAGCGACCCAAACCCGGTGGATTACATCCAGTTTGTCAAAGGTGACGCAACCATCCAACTCAACCTCTCAGTAGCCGGCACCCGAGCCGATGCAGATGCCACACCAGAAGAAATAAAAGTCTCCAAAGTCTCAGTCTATATTTTCGACAGTAACGGAAAACTCGAGACTGTAAAACAAAATCTTGATGTAAAAAATGGCATAATAGATAAGATTGAGACAACATCCGGATTAAAGACGATATATGCTGTATCTGCAATATCACCGATATCTGCTGCAACAGGAATGTCGATAACAGAGTTCGAAGCCTCTCTTTTTTCTGCTACTCAGGCATACCTTCGCACGACTGAAGGCTTCGTAATGATAGGCAAAACTGGCCCTCAGAATGTAGTAAAATCTGCCTCTGCCGAAACCATGCCCGCCTCCAACAGTTTTACTATAACACTCGAACGCACCGTAGCCAAAGTCCAGGTGAATTGTTATTTGCCATATGTAAGTGGAACACAGTTTTTGTTTGATTCAAAAGTGTTCAGTGTAAGGCAGACTGCAAAAAAGATGCAGGTGACAGCTAATGCTTCTGATATTAAGTATGATGGATCTGCGGATAATGGTACATGCGCAGGTTATGATTTTGCTGAAATTCCTGGTTATATAAGTGCGCAATTGGAAGAAAACCCTGATAAAAAATTTACGGCAGATAATTGTCTTTATATGTCTGAAAATATAGTGGAGACTCCCAAAACGGGAAATACTACTTTTGTAAGTTTTCGCACAACCGTTTCATTGTATTCATATTATGAGTATCCTGATATGTGGTATGATAAGAATCCATCATTAAAAACAGATCAATATCAGGCGCGTAACGGTACTTTTTATGCCGTAGGTCTTGTAGACCGTGAGAATGGTTTTATAGATTATGCTGTAAGATCTGATCACAATAACAATATTGTGTGCTTTATTAATGAATCTGATGCCAACAAATATGCAGGATACCTTAATAAGAATGAAGTACAGGCAATGACTGTTTCGGAGACAGAAGAACAGATGAAGTCAGTAAGAGCCGCAATTGGTACTCGTGCGGCTGGTCAGTACGAAGTGTTGACTTTCGTAGATGGTTATGTATATTATCGCATAAACATACGCCATACCGATGCTTTAGGACAACAATACAAAGTATGTCGAAATAATTACTACAAGATTGATATATCCTCTATAAAGACACTTGGATTTCCTTCCGAAGCTTTTTTGCGTCCTACAAAGCCTGACACACCACTTGATTTAAAGCCATCATATTGGTTAGGCGCATCGTTTAAAGTCTCCGATTGGAACGACATTGAGCAGCCCACAGAACTTTAATATATAGTATGTCATATTTATAGCACTAATAAAGTAAGCAGCGTGTTTAGACTATTCTGAACACGCTGCTGTTTTCGTATTATAGACAACTTCATTTCTCTCAACTGATCGCGGCTAGGAGCAGGAAGGCTACCGGATAGGCTATCAGGAATGAGTCGATGCGGTCCAGAAGACCGCCGTGGCCAGGAATCCAGTTGCCGGAATCCTTTACCCCGTAGGTGCGCTTGATCTTACTCTCGAGAAGATCACCGAGAGTGCCGAAAATGCAAGCTACCACTGCAAGAAGAAGCCATGTTACAATACCGAATTGTTCCATTCCGAAAAACGACGGACAGTAAGCCGCGAGTGCCCATGTGCCTGCCAGAGTGATCACCACTCCGCCGATAAATCCTTCCCATGTTTTCTTGGGCGAGATTTTCGGACACAGTTTGTGGCGTCCCATAAGGCTTCCGGTGATGTATGCACCCGAATCATTGAGCCAGAGCATTACGAAAATAAGCAGAGCCAGACGCTGTATTGGATCGCCGAGCATAAACGCGAAAGGTATGCCCAGATATATCTGTCCTGAGCGCGGAGCCTTTCGCATATCAGGATTGTCCGCTTCTACATTGCGTGCCGCGAATATACGGATCACATCAAGAATAATCCATAATATGATGGCATACGGAGTAACTGCAATACACAGAAGCGACAGTACTCCTAAGATATCAAGAATATAGATAGGAAGGGTAGTGCGGGAATAACCGATTGCCATTCGGTCAAGTTCGCATATTCCGATTGTGGCAAAAGCGGCAGCCATGACCCATAGGGCCCAGCCTCCGTAAGTAATGGCAAGAATGATTACGGCGGCATATATGATTCCTGATGCGGCGCGGACTAAAAACTTATGCATGATGTAGATTATTTTGATTCTGCAGGCTCGACCTCATGATTGAAGCAAACGGGGTTGGATTGTCTGCGGTTGGGTTTATGGTGCAAAATTAATAAAAAAGACGGATATATTTGGCTGACGATGCTGATAATTTGAGGATAATTTGTTATTTTTGCATCATGATTGACATTATAGCCAAATATTTTCCCGACCTGACCGAACGTCAGCGCGGACAGCTTGAAACCATGACGAGGCTTTATCCCG
>X108_Striped_Desert_Hamster__coassemble_145_pt1 | contig 19762 bp, 12 predicted proteins | sample X108_Striped_Desert_Hamster__metabat2_low_PE_001 | metagenome-assembled genome bin X108_Striped_Desert_Hamster | reverse complement strand
CAGTATCTTGTGGAAATTGACGTGCCCAAGGTGAAGCAGGCCGGACTTACCCAGAACGCGATACTTTCTACCCTTCAGGGTTACTACGGAGGTATGTATATCTCCAACTCCAACTCCTACGGTAAACTCTACCGCGTGATGATGCAGGCATCTCCCGACGCCCGCATCAGTCCCGAGACACTGAAGCAGATCAAGGTGCGCAACGGCAACGAGATGGCTCCGATCGACAACTTCGTGCATCTGAAGCGAATCTACGGTCCTGACCTTATCAGCCGCTTCAATATGTTTACCGCAATCTCAGTTACCGGAACTCCGGCTGCCGGTGTATCTTCCGGCGAGGCTCTTGAAGTTATCCAGCGAGTTGCCGAGCAGACTCTGCCGCAAGGCTACGACTTCGAATACTCCGGCATGAGCCGCGAGGAGGCTGCAGGCGGAAGCGGCGGCACCGGCATGATCTTCGTGCTGATCCTTCTCTTCGTCTACCTGATCCTCTCAGCACAGTATGAAAGTTACCTCCTGCCCTGGGCGGTGATCCTCTCCATACCGTTCGGACTCATGGGTACATTCATCTTCGCGCATTTCCGTGGAATCGCCAACAACATCTATCTCCAGATCGCGCTCATCATGCTTATCGGTCTTCTCGCCAAGAATGCCATCCTTATCGTGGAATACGCGCTTGACCGCCGCCGCACCGGCATGAGCATCGTGAAGTCAGCGATACAGGGAGCGGTAGCCCGTCTGCGACCGATCCTCATGACCTCGCTCGCCCTCATCATCGGTCTTCTTCCCCTTATGTTCGCATCCGGAGCAGGAGCCAACGGCAACCAGGCCCTCGGCACAGGCGCGATCGGCGGTATGCTCATCGGCATGATCCTCCAGGTGCTCGTGGTGCCCGCGCTCTTCGTGGCATTCCAGAAACTGCAGGAGAAGTTCACACCGCAGAAATGGAGCGACAAGGACAACAAGAAGATCAAGAGCGAGCTCGAACAGTATTCCTTTAACAGAGAATAAGCGATGAACAAGATAATCAGATTTGCAGGCGTGGCAGCACTCGCGCTCACCATGAGCAGCTGCCACATCTATAAAAAATACCAGCTGCCGGAAGACAATGCGGTAGCATCCGACTATCGTCAGGCGGTGGAGCATCAGGACTCCACCGGCCTGGCCTACCTCGGCTGGCAGGACATATTCACCGATCCCATCCTTAGGGGATATATCGAGGAAGCCCTTGCCAAGAACACGAACCTCGACAATGCCCGACTCAACGTAGAAATGGCACAGGCTCAGCTCTTAGGAGCGAAGCTGTCGTATCTCCCCTCACTGGCGCTGACACCTAACGGCGGAACCGCGTCTTACGGCGGCAGCCACATGGACTGGAGCTATTCCATTCCTCTCGCCGCCAACTGGGAGGTAGACATCTTCGGCAAGATCCTCAACCGCAAGCGCGGCGCGAAGGCAAGCCTCGAGCAGACACAGGCATATGAGCAGGCCGTACGCTCGCAGATCGTCACCGGCGTGGCCTCCACCTACTATTCGCTCGTGCTCCTCCACAAGCAGCTTGAGCTCACCCGCCGCACCGCCGACATCTGGAAGGACCAGGTGGCCACGATGGAGCAGCTCAAGGAGGCAGGAGCCACCACAGAGGCAGCAGTAGTGCAGTCGCGCGCCAACTACTACAACATCCTGAGCAGCATTCCCGAGCTCGAGCAGCAGATAACGCTTGTCGACAACAGTTTCTCAGTGCTTCTCAACACATATCCGAAGCAGTGGGAAGTAGGCGGCGACCTCAACCTTGAGCTTCCCGCCGAGGTCGGCAACGGAGTGCCCATGAGTTACCTCGCAACCCGCCCTGACGTTGCCGCGGCAGAGAGAGGCCTGGCACAGGCATACTACTCGGTAAGTTCGGCAAACGCTGCCTTCTATCCCTCCATCTCCATTTCGGCACAGGGAGGATTCACGAACCTGTTAGGCTCCATGATCGTCAATCCGGGCAAATGGTTTATCCAGCTTGCAGGACAGCTGACCGCTCCCCTCTTCTCAAGAGGCCAGAACATAGCGCAGCTCAAGGCCGCCAAGGCACAGCAGAAGCAGGCCATGAACAACTTCGAGAACGCAGTGATGTCGGCAGCGGCCGATGTCAGCGACGCACTTGTCAAGATCGAGAAGAGCGGTGAGAAGAAACGCCTTGTCGACCTTCAGGTGAAGGAACTCGAGAAATCGGTGGAATATACCAACGAGCTCTTCATCCTTAACCATCAGACAAGTTATCTTGAAGTGCTGACCGCACGCAGCAGCCTGCTTCAGGCACAGCTCTCGAGCCTCGGCTGCTGGCACGCCCGCACTTCGGCTCTCGTCAGCCTATATCAGGCTGTAGGCGGAGGACGATGACACAGAACCTGAGAATCCGGGATTTTGAATTATGAATCAAAAATAATCATGCATTATGAATAATATATCTCCATTGGCATTCGTGCATCCCGAAGCCAAGCTCGGCGACAACATCACAGTCGGGGCATTTGTATACATCGACCGCAACGTTGAGATCGGAGACAACTGCTTCATCCACTCGCACACGAGCATTCTATCCGGTGCAAGAATCGGCAAGAACAACCGTATCTATGAGGGAAGCATCATAGCCGCCACCCCACAGGACTTCCGCTGGAAAGGAGAGGAATCCTACGTGGTGATAGGCGATGACAACAAGATACGCGAACATGTCATCATCAACCGGAGCATTCATGAGGGCAAGGCAACCAGAATAGGCAGCGGATCATGCATCATGGCTCAGTCGCACATAGGCCACGACTCTCAGATCGGCAACAAGTGCGTGCTCGGAAACGGAGTGAAGATAGCCGGCGACTGCAAGATCGGCGACTGCTGCATCTTCTCGTCAGGCTCACTCGTGCACGAGGGTCATGAGGTAGGCGACTGGGTACTCATTAAGGGTGGCTGCCGAGTGACCGGCAATGTCCCCCCCTACGTAGTAATGGCCCACAATCCTATCTCCTACTTTGGAGTCAACTCATACATACTGGGCCGCAGCGGCATGAGCGACGAACTGATCGACGACATAGCGAAATGCTACCGCCACATCTACCAGTCGCACATAGCGCTCCACCACGCCTGCCGACGCATCCGCGAAGACGTGGCCGAAGGCACTGAGCGCGAGAACATACTCGGCTTCCTGAAGCGCAACAACTATGACATCGCCGCCAAACAGGCTATGGAAGATTTCGAATGACGGTCCGGCACGACAAGCAATCGTAAGTCCAGACCGCCCCACAGCGACAAATGCTCCTGACATAATGATCAGGAGCATTTTTTTCATTTATTTTACATTAAAATTTGGATAGCACCGGATTTTTGAGTAATTTTGAAATTCCAAAAACAAACAAAGAATCATGACAACTGAAATAAACATGGAAATAGACGGTAAAATCATCCTCGACCTCGGCATGCAGCAAGGCACATCGAGAGCAGGACGCGAATGGAAGAAAAAGGAATGGGTGCTCGAGACCTTCGGACAGTATCCCCGCAAAGTGAAATTCCACATATTCGGAGACAAGGCCGACACCATCATGCTTGAGGTAGGCAATTCCTACACACTTTCAATCGACGTAGAAAGCCGTGAATTCAACGACCGTTGGTATACCGACGTAAGTTGCTATGCAGCACGTCCCTACACCCCCGGCATGCCACAGGGAGCGCCCCAGGGCTATCCTCAGCCCGGCTACCCCCAGCAGGGAGGCTATCCCCAGCCCGGCGGCTATCCGCAGCAGGCACCACAGCCCTACCAGCAGCCGGCAGCACCACAGCCGTTCGGCGGCGACACCTTCCCTCAGGCACCTACCCCCGGAGGAATGGCCTATGATGCCGGCGACACAAGCGACGACCTCCCCTTCTGACCACAGACAATCGAAACAGGAAACAAGCCCCTCGAAGCCTCGGGGGGTTATTTATTCACGTACAAGGTCCTTTAAATAGGTCAAAAATAGCATTTAAAGCACAAAATCCTTGCAAGATACGCATTTTTTTTGTAATTTTGCATCGGTAAAAAGACACGGCGCGGCAAGCCGTAGCCGGACATACAGGAAATATGAAAAAAGAAAACAAGTCACTTTCCTCCAAGACATCATGCAAAGCTGCGAAAGCAGTAGGCAAAGCCTCGAAAAGCGACAGCACGACAGCCTGCAAGGCTGCCTCTACCGACAAACTGCTGTTTGAAACCAGCTGGGAAGTCTGTAACAAGATTGGTGGAATATACACCGTATTATCGACCAAAGCACGAGTTCTTAAAGAGCAGTTTGACGACAACCTGATATTCGTAGGTCCGGACGTCTGGACCGAAGAGACCCCCTCACCCTATTTTATCGAGCGCAAGACACTTCTGAAGTCCTGCCACAAACTTGAACTGCCGTATGGCATCACACTGCGTGCCGGACGCTGGAACATACCCGGATCGCCGGTCGTGGTTCTCGTGAAGTTTGACGGAGTATATTCCATCCTTGACGACGTATACGGCGAGATGTGGCGCATGTTTGGCGTCGATTCCCTTCACAATTACGGAGACTATCCCGAGGGCTGCGCGTTCGGCGTGGCATCGGCAATCGTCATGAAGGCCCTTGCCTCCCACCTCGGAGCCAAGGACAGCGACGTACTCGCCCACTTCAACGAATGGACCACAGGCATGGGCCTGCTCTGGCTCCGCAAGATTATGCCGGAGGCCGCAAGTCTCTTCACGACCCACGCGACCTCGATCGGCCGCTCCATCTGCGGCAACGGCAAGAACCTCTATGAATACTTCACCGGCTACAACGGCGACCAGATGGCACGCGAGCTCAATATGGAGGCAAAGCACTCCGTAGAGAAAGCAGCCGCGATCAACGCAGACTGCTTCACTGCAGTCAGCACACTGACAGGCGACGAATGCGCACAGCTCCTCGACAAACGTCCGGATGTGGTGACACCAAACGGATTCGAGCCGGACTTCGTGCCGTCGAAGGCAAAATACAAGACCCTGCGCGCCGAAGGACGCAAGCGTCTTCTCGACATAGCGGCAAAGATGACAGGCCGCGCATGGAGCGATGACACCCTTATAGTAGCGACTTCGGGACGCAACGAATACCGCAACAAGGGTCTTGACATATATCTCGACAGCATGGCGCAGCTTACCCGCACCGGCGCCGCCGCCCGACGCGACATTCTCTCTCTCGTACTCGTGCCGGCCTGGGTGAAGGAGCCCAACGGACAGCTGCTCATCGACCTCAATCAGAACGGCACGCTCGAAGTGCAGCCGGACTGGCTGACACACCGTCTCAACAACGAGGATTCAGATCCGGCCTGCCGCCGCATGGGTCAGCTTGAGGCGGAAGGACTTACCGGAGCGCCCGGAATGGTCAAGACAATATTTGTGCCCTGCTACCTCGACGGAGCAGACGGCATAGTCGACATCGCCTACTACGACCTTCTCCCCGCGCTTGACATCACCGTATTCGCCTCCTACTACGAGCCATGGGGCTACACTCCGCTCGAGAGCGTGGCATTCGGAGTACCCACTGTCACTACCGACAAGTCAGGCTTCGGACAATGGGTGGAATCGGACGTGGCCGGCAAGCGTATCGACTCACCGATGGAATCCATTGAGAAGACAGGCGTGATGGTGGCGCGTCGCGACGACAACAGTTACCATGAGACCGTCAACGCGATAGCATCGGCCATCGAGGCCTATGCCGAGGCCGACTCCAAGACCGTGGCCAAATGCGCCAAGGCGGCATCGGCCACAGCGGCACTCGCCGACTGGAAGAACTTCATATGCAAGTATGACGAGGCTTTCAGCATAGCGCTCCGCCACCGTGACGAAAGAATGAAATAACCGACAACAGATAACAGAAAAAAAACTACATACAATATAATTATTTATGAAACTTCAAGTAAGCAACACCAACCAGCCTACATGGCACAACATGGTGGTATCCAATTCTCTCCCCAAGAAGCTTCGTCCGCTTGAGGAAATATCGAAAAACCTCTGGTGGGTATGGAACAGCGAGGGCAAGAACCTCTTCCGCGACCTCGACCACGACCTCTGGCGCAAGACAGGCGAGAACCCCGTCATGCTCCTGCAGCAACTCAGCTACGAAAGATATCAGGAAATCCAGGAAGACAAACTCTGGATGGACCGCATCGAGAAGGTATACAAGTCATTCCAGGACTACATGAAGCAGCCCATGCGCAACGACCTTCCTTCGGTGGCATACTTCTCAATGGAATACGGACTCTGCTCCTGCCTCAAGATCTATTCAGGCGGTCTCGGCGTACTGGCCGGCGACTACATCAAGCAGGCTTCCGACTCCAGAATCAACATGACAGCAGTAGGCTTCCTCTACCGCTACGGCTATTTCCAGCAGAGCCTGAGCATCGACGGCCAGCAGATCGCCAACTATGAGTCGCAGAACTTCGACCAGCTTCCCATCGAGGCAGTGCTCGGAGAAGACGGCCAGCCGATGATCCTTGAGGTGCCCTACCCCGGCCGTATCATCTACTGCCACGTATGGCGCGTCAACGTAGGCCGCATGAAGCTCTATCTGCTCGACACCGACTTCGACATGAACTCGGAATTCGACCGCCCCATCACCCACAAGCTCTATGGCGGCGACTGGGAGAACCGCATCAAGCAGGAGTACCTGCTCGGCATCGGCGGTATGTATATGCTCAACAAGCTCGGCATCAAGACCGACATCTATCACGCCAACGAGGGTCACGCAGCGCTTCTCAACCTGCAGCGCCTCGTGGAATACGTGCAGAACGACCATCTGCCCTTTAACGTGGCACTTGAGGTGGTACGCTCAAGCTCGCTCTACACCGTGCACACTCCCGTGCCGGCCGGCCACGACTACTTCGACGAAGGACTCTTCGGCAAATATATGGGCGAATATCCCGCAAAGCTCGGTATCTCCTGGAGCGACCTCATGAACATGGGCCGCGAGAACCCGGACAGCAACGAGAAATTCTCGATGAGCGTGTTTGCGCTCAACACCTGCCAGGAAGCCAACGGCGTAAGCTGGCTCCACGGCGAGGTATCGAAGAAGATGTTTGCCGGCGTATGGAAAGGCTATGATCCCGCAGAGAGCCACGTAGGCTACGTCACCAACGGCGTGCACATGCCGACATGGGCAGCTTCGGAATGGAAGGCATTCTACGAGGAGAAGCTCGGCAAGCAGGTATTCGAGAACCAGAGCAACCCCGAGGCATGGGAAAACATCTTCGAGGTAGGCGACGACGAGATCTGGAACATGCGCATGACGCTTAAGAACAAGTTTATCAACTTCGTTCGCCGCGACTTCCGCGAGAAGTGGCTGCGCAACCAGGGTGATCCCTCGGCAGTGATGCAGATCATGGACAAGATCAACCCCGACGCTCTCATCTTCGGCTTCGCGCGCCGCTTCGCGACCTACAAGCGCGCACATCTCCTCTTCAACGACCTTGACCGTCTGGCCAAGATCGTGAACGATGACAAGCGTCCCGTACAGTTTATCTTCTCCGGCAAGGCACACCCCGCCGACGGCGCAGGCCAGGGCCTTATCAAGCACATCATGGAGATCAGCCGCATGCCGCAGTTCCTTGGCAAGATCATCTTCCTCGAGGACTACAACATGACAGTGGCAAAACGCCTCGTGACCGGTGTAGACGTATGGCTCAACTTCCCGACCCGCCCGCTGGAGGCATCCGGCACATCGGGTGAGAAGGCTGAGATGAACGGCGTGCTCAACTTCTCGGTGCTCGACGGCTGGTGGTATGAAGGCTACCGCTTCGACGAGAAGGCAGGCTGGGCACTGACCGACAAGCGCACCTTCACAGATCAGGGTCAGCAGGACAAACTCGACGCCGCCACCATCTACTCGATGCTGGAGAACGAGATCATCCCTCTCTATTTCGACAAGAACTACAAGGGATACTCACCGGAGTGGATCCAGTATATCAAGCGCTCTATCGGCCACATCGCGCCTCACTTCACCATGAAGCGCCAGCTCGACGACTATATCGACCGTTTCTATTCTCCCGAGGCCAAACGCGCCGCATCGCTTAAGGCACACGACTTCGCAAAGGCCCGCGAGATAGTGGCATGGAAGGAGACCGTGGCTTCGAAGTGGGACCAGATCGAGGTTCTCTCAGTAGACTATAACGAAACCGGCATAAAGCATCACACCGGCAGCGACTACACCGTGAAGTGCACTCTCGACACCAAGGGTCTCGGCGACTCAATCGGCGTAGAGCTCGTGATCTACAGGGAGCATGACGGAGTCTCCGACTTCGTAGGCACCCGCCAGCTGAACATCACAAGCCAGGAAGGCTCTGTAGTGAACTATCAGCTCGACGACAAACTGACACACGCCGCTACCTACCGCTACGCACTCCGCATGTATCCGAAGAACGACATGCTCCCCCACCGCATGGACTTCGCTTACGTACGCTGGATCTGATGAATTCCAAATGTCAATATATGGCGCGCCTTTACGAGAGGCGCGCCTTTTTTCGTTTTATGCTTTACAACATATGACAAAATTGCGAAAAAACAAAAAAAAATGATTAAATTGCGTCCGCAATCGCGGAAGAGTCGCGACTGACACCACTCTCCCAAAAGTAACCAATAAAAAACTCAATATCCATGAAGATCTACAAAACAAACGAAATCAAGAACATAGCACTTCTTGGCTCCAAAGGATCAGGCAAGACCACTCTGGCCGAGTCCATGCTCTTCGAGTGCGGTGTGATCAAGCGCCGCGGCACTGTCGGCGGCGGCAACACTGTCTCTGACTATTTCCCTGTAGAAAAGGAATACGGGTATTCGGTATTCTCGACGGTGTTCGCCGCAGAATTCAATAATAAAAAGCTCAACATCATCGACTGTCCGGGAGCGGATGACTTCGTAGGCAACGCCTACACCGCGCTTGGCGTGACCGATATAGGCGTGGTGACAGTCGATTCTGAATACGGTGTGGAAGTAGGCACCGAGAATATCGTGCGCACTACCGCGAAACTCGGCAAGCCCGTAATCTTCGCCCTCAACAAGATGGACGGCGAGAAGGTGGACTATGACAACGTGATGGAGCAGCTTCGCGAGCATTTCGGCTCCAACGTGGTCGCAATCCAGTATCCGATCAACGCAGGCCCCGGCTTTAATGCCATCATCGACGTGCTCCTGATGAAGAAATACGAGTGGGGTCCCGACGGCGGAGTACCCACTATCTCTGAAATCCCCGCAGAGGAAATGGACAAGGCGAGAGAACTCAACGGCATTCTCGTAGAGGCTGCAGCCGCCAACGACGAGGGTCTTATGGACAAGTTCTTCGGCGACGAGCCCCTGACGGAAGACGATCTCCGCATGGGTATCCGCAAGGGTCTTGTGGAGCGTTCCATCTTCCCGGTGATCTGCCTGAGCGCAGGCAAGGACATGGGCGTACGCCGCATGATGGAATTCCTCGGCAATGTATGTCCGTTTGTAGACGACATGGCAGCACCCGAGACCATAGACGGAGAGGCTGTGAAGCCTGATGCCAACGGTCCGCTGAGCGTCTTCTTCTTCAAGACATCTGTAGAGCCCCATATCGGCGAGGTCTCTTACTTCAAGGTGATGAGCGGCACACTCAAGGCGGGTGCCGACCTTGAGAACGTAGACCGCGGAAGCAAGGAACGCCTCGCACAAATCTTCACGGTATGCGGACAGATCCGCACTCCGATAGAGGCACTTGAGGCCGGCGACATAGGCGCAGCCGTGAAACTGAAGGACGTGCGCACCGGCAATACGCTCAACGAAAAGGGATGCGAATACAAGTTTGACTTCATCAAGTATCCGGCTCCCAAATATACCCGCGCCATCAAGCCCGTCACGGAAAGTGATGCGGAGAAACTCGCCGGTATCCTGACCCGCATGCACGAGGAGGATCCGGCATGGGTAGTAGAGCAGAGCAAGGAACTGAAGCAGACACTGGTGAAAGGGCAGGGAGAATTCCACCTGCGCACACTGAAGTGGAGAATCGAGAACAATGAGAAACTCCCGATCACATTCGAGGAGCAGAAGATACCATATCGCGAGACCATCACGAAGGCCGCGCGTGCCGACTACCGCCACAAGAAGCAGTCGGGTGGCAGCGGCCAGTTTGGCGAGGTGCACCTGATAGTAGAGCCTTACACTGAGGGAATGCCGGAGCCGGACAGCTACAAGTTTGGCAACCAGGAGTTCAAGCTTAATGTTCGCGACAAGCAGGAGATACCTCTGGAATGGGGCGGCAAGCTCCTCGTCTACAACTGCATCGTGGGCGGAGCAATCGACGCGCGTTTCATCCCGGCTATCGTGAAGGGACTCATGGACCGCATGGAGCAGGGTCCTCTTACGGGCAGCTACGCACGCGACGTGCGCGTCATGATCTACGACGGCAAGATGCACCCGGTAGACAGCAACGAGATCTCGTTCCGTCTCGCAGGCCGCAACGCGTTCTCACAGGCGTTCCGCGAGGCTAATCCGAAGATCCTGGAGCCTATCTACGATGTTGAGGTGCTTGTACCGGACGACTATATGGGCGACGTGATGAGCGAGCTTCAGGGCCGACGCGCCATCATCATGGGTATGGATGCCGAAAACGGAATCCAGAAGCTTCAGGCGAAGGTGCTTCTCAAGGAGATGGCAAACTACAGTACGGCTCTCAGCTCGATCACGGGCGGACGCAGCAGTTTCTCAATGTCGTTCGCAGGCTATGAGCTCGTACCTGGCGACGTGCAGGAAAAACTGCTCAAGGCCTATGCCGAGTCGCAGACTGAAGACTGAAATATCCACTAACTTATATCCGGAGTCCGCCATTCCCGACACAAAAGGGAGTGGCGGTTCCTTTTAATACAGGATTGTTAAAATATGGTTAAATACTTGAACAGAATTAAACTTTTGAAGCGAAAAAGACTCTTAATTGTATAGAATATCCACTCGGCAGACTGATATCTTTCATCAATGCCATAAAACTTCAGAGTCATGAAAAAGGTAATTTTACTCCTTATTCTCTCCCTCTCATTCGGAATATGCAACGTGACGGCCAAAGACCATCATGGACATGACGGCCATAAAAAGGAATACAAGCACGACAAGCACAAAAAACACAAGGAACGCAACACCTGGGAGAACCACCAGAAGCACAAGAGGCATGGTGAGCGCAACACCTGGGAGAACTACCAGAAGCACAAGAAGCATGACCATGACAAGTGGGAGAAGAAGCACTACAAGAAGCATGACCATGACGAGTGGGAGAAGAAGTACTACAAGAAGCAGAAGAAATATTACAAGCACCACAAGTACGGACACGGCTACGGCCCGCTTCCGAAACCGCCGAAACATTATTTCCGCCACTATCGTCCGGGCTTCAATCCGAATCTGGCATATGTGATCGGAGCTGCAAACGTCATCTTCAACGGCATCATCATGCCTAACGCCATAAGGACAAGTTTCCAGGTTCTTGACGACGGATATGCACGCGACGCGATGAGGGTGTATTATTACGGCGAGGTGCTTCACGGTGCCGATCCGCGCACCTTCCAGGTGCTTGATGACGGCTATGCACGCGACGCATGGAACGTCTACTACTACGGACAAAGAATATGACAACACATATAAGAACATAAACATGTGATAACGCCACGCGGTTCTCCGCGTGGCGTATCGTTTATTAATGCCCGTATCATCCAGTATACTTACAACGCCTGTGCTAAAGGACTGTCCTATCATACACTCTGGAGACTCAGGCCATAGTAAAAACATCCATACCGGTATTTCAGTGTCGAACTCCGGTATAGACCTACAGGAGTTTGCCAAAGGAGCGTATGGCCATACCGAATGACTCGGATTTTTTTTCGTGGTTTATTGTTGCGGGAAATGTAAAAATTTATTAATTTTGCATCCCGTTATGATAAAAGGATTCGACAACGACAAGTACCTTAAGATTCAATCCGAGCACATACAGGAGCGAATCGCACATTTCGGCAATAAGCTCTATCTGGAGCTTGGCGGCAAACTCTTCGACGACTATCACGCGAGCCACGTGCTCCCCGGTTTCCAGCCCGACAGCAAGTTGCGCATGTTTCAGCAACTGAAGGACCAGGCAGAGATAGTCATTGTGATCAGCGCGCTTGACATAGAGCGCAACAAGATGCGCGGAGACCTCGGCATCACCTACGACATGGACGTGATACGCCTGCGCAAAGAGTTTCAGAACCTTGGCTTCTATGTAGGCTCAGTCTGCGTGACACACTACAACGGACAGATGAGCGCCGACAAGTTTCGCGGCAAACTGGAGCGAATGGGCATCACCGTCTATTACCACTACATCATCGAGGGTTATCCGGCCAACGTGGACCTCATCGCCTCCGACGAGGGTTTCGGCCACAACGACTATATCGAGACGACACGTCCGCTCGTGATCGTGACGGCACCCGGACCGGGCAGCGGCAAGATGGCTGTGTGCCTCAGCCAGCTCTACAACGAGAATAAGCGTGGCGTGACGGCCGGATATGCGAAATTCGAGACCTTCCCGGTGTGGAGCCTTCCGCTGAAGCATCCTGTCAACATAGCCTATGAGGCGGCGACCGCAGACCTCAACGACGTCAACATGATCGACCCCTTCCATCTGGAGGCTTACGGCAAGACAGCCATCAACTATAACCGCGACGTCGAGATCTTCCCGGTGCTCAACACCCTGTTTGAGGGAATATACGGTCACAATCCCTACAAGTCACCTACCGACATGGGCGTGAACATGGTAGGATTCTGCATAAGCGATGACGAAGTATGCCGGCGCGCGTCGAACAACGAGATAATCCGCCGCTACTTCACGGCGCTCAACAATATGGCGAAGGGCGACGACAATGAGTCGGAAGTCAACAAGATAGCGCTGCTTCTGAAGCAGGCGAAGATTGACCTGAGCTATCGCAAATGCATCTCGGCGGCACGCAAGCGCAGCGAAGAGGGAGGACTCCCCTGCTCCGCCATCGAACTGGCCGACGGCACTATCATAACGTCGGAACAGAGCCAGCTGTTAGGACCGAGTTCGGCGCTGATACTCAACGTAGTGAAGCATCTGGCCGGCATCGACCACGACGTGAAACTGATACCGCAGGAGATGATCGAGCCAATACAGCACACCAAGCTGACCTATCTGAAAGGTCACAATCCACGTCTCCACAGCGATGAGGTGCTGGTGGCGCTCTCAGTGCTTAGCACGAGCGACGAACGCTGCCGAAAGGCGCTCGAGACCCTTCCGGAACTTGATGGCTGCCAGGCGCACTCCACGGTAATGCTGGGCGAGGTAGACCACAAGATATTCAAGAAATTAGGCATCAGCCTGACCTGCGATCCCGCCAAGAAGAACTAAGCGGGCAAATACTATACAAGATCCTCCGGCAGAGAACAGGCCGGAGGATCTTTTCGTATAAACAGATGGAGGCTCGGAGGCGTTATATATCTGATGAAAGACACTTCCCGGATCCGTGGTGATCACCGGACACCGGGAACAATACTAATTATGCTATGAAGAAAATACTATCCTTACTTGTCGCCCTCGTATTCACGGCGACATCAGCTTTCGCATTTATCGACAGTTACACAGTGAGCCGAAAGGATCTCCCGGAGGATGCGCAGGAGATGCTGTCGAAGTATTTCCCGAAAGCCAAGGTAAGCCTGATTAAGGTGGACCGGCATCTGCTGAAGAAGACAGACTATGATGTCAGGCTGACCAACGGCACGACAGTTGAGTTCACCAACAAGGGAAAATGGACATCAGTGACTTCAAAGAGCAAGGCCCTTCCCGACGATCTCATACCGGCAGCGATACGGAAATATGTAGCCAAAAACTACAGTGACGTAAAGATCGTGAGCATCCACAAGCGCAATGCCGGCTACGACATCGGGCTTTCGGACGAGATCACGCTCCGATTCAATCTACTCGGCCAATTCAAAGGAGTGAAGATGGAAGGTGAATAGCCAATCCTGATGGACGCCAAGAACCAAGGGGCTCCAAAGACCATATGGACGATTTAAGCCATAGGGTCTTTGAGGCCCTTCGTTTTTTGGGGTATGGGCAAAATGGGAAAGCGAAGGGCGCTTTTTGAGCATGGAAATGGTAGAAATAAAGTTGGGATTGCAGTTTTTTCGATTTTTTTTTGTAACTTTGGGGCGGAAATGCTGTCTATAGGGATATAGACAGTCATTTGCTGTAGGCTTACGGAGCCCCGGCCTTGACCGGACTTCGGATTTCACAGGCCTCAGTAGCGATAACACTATAGTACATCTACGATAACGCTATAGAATTTACAACGATAACAATATAAAAGGTAATAATATGTTTAAGAGATTCTTACTTTCCGCTATCGTGGCGGTCGGAGCACTCTCCGCAGCCGCAGCGCTGCCCCAGGTGCAGCTTCGTGACATGCACGGCAACTCCGTGGACACGTCCACACTGAGCAATGACGGCAAACCCTTCGTGATCGACTTCTGGGCTACATGGTGCAAACCCTGCGTGCGCGAGCTTAAGGCCATCGCCGACGTCTATGAGGACTGGGTAGAGGAGACCGGAGTCAAGGTCTATGCCGTGAGTCTCGACGAGGCCCAGAACGAGCAGCGCGTGAAACCATTCGTGGAAAACAAAGGATGGGAATATGAGGTGCTTCTTGACCCGAACGGCGACTTCAAGCGTCAGCTCGGCGTAAGTGATCCCCCGCACGTATTCGTGGTTGACGGTGAAGGCAATATCGTATGGAATCACCAGGGATATGTAGACGGTGCAGAAGAGGAGATCATCGAAGCCGTAAGAAAGGCAATGAAGAAATAATTGACGGACCTACAGGCATCACGATCATCAAATCGAACTTATCGAAAAAAAACATGAGAAGAATAGTAATTCCATTCTGCACGCTCTTGCTCGGCACTACGGGAGCCATGGCCGAAAACGCCGGCAACGACGCTTCGGCAACAGGCGAGCAGGATGGCAAAACCTATGTAGAAGGGACATCATTATTGTCTGACACATATGTGAAAGGGACCACAAGGTTCCCTTCTACTTATATATATGACCCGTCGGAGAAGCAGGCCGACAATTCATGGTGGAGCAAGATCAGGGCCACCGGCTCCATACAGTCGGAATTCCTGATTCCCTATAATTTCAAAGGGGACAAGACGGGCGAATATGAGAAGGACGTGCTCAACAACACGTATTTCGACCTTACGGTCAACGCCCCCTACGTGTCGATAGGCGCGCGTTTCCAGTGGGCCAAGTGGCCGCTGCCCGGCTATGACAAGGATTTCGGCGGCTGGGGCGTGCCCTATATCTGGGCAACCGGCGGCTACAAATGCTGGCAGGCTACTGTGGGCGACTTCTATGAGCAGTTCGGATCAGGACTCATCCTGCGCACATATCAGGAGCGCTCGCTCGGAGTAGACAACGCCATCCGTGGCGGCCGCGTGAAAGTGAATCCCGTGAAAGGCCTTCACCTTACGGCACTTGCAGGAAAACAGCGCCGCTACTGGGAATGGAACTCTTCATGGCTCTGGGGCGCGGATGCCGAATGGAGCCTCAACGAGACGTTCAGGGACAAGTTCAGCAAGAAATTCGGACTTACAGTGGGAGCATCCTACGTAGGCAAGCACGACAAGGCCGAACAGATAAAGGTGACTCCTTCGGGAAGCCTTGTCCCCAACCCGACACCCGGCTATAACTACTACCTCAACCTGCCGGAGAACACGGCAGCCTTCGACGGCCGCGTCAAGATCCGCGCCAACGACTTCAACTTCCTCGTGGAATACGCCACGAAGAACAACGACCCCAACTCGCTCAACAACTTCACCTACCGTCGCGGCCAGGCGGTGCTCCTCTCCGGAACCTACTCGAAGAGCGGCTTCTCGGCGATGGTGCAGGCCAAGCGCAGCGACAACATGGATTTCCGCTCGAAGAGGGTGATCGATGCCGACTATCTGCTGAGCTCGACTGTCAACCATCTGCCGGCGTTCACGCTGACACAGACCTACGCTCTGGCAGCCATGTATCCCTATGCGACACAGGCCGACGGCGAATGGGCATTCCAGGCCGACGTGAGATATCTCTTCAAAAAGAAGACCCCGCTTGGCGGCAAATACGGCACCAACGTGCGCCTGAGCGCAAGCTACATCTCGGGCCTCGACTATTTCAAGCCGGCAGGAGCCATCCGCACCGACCGCGAGCCGGGCACCAACCAGTATAAGTCACCTTTCTGGAAAATCGGATCGCTCTACTATGCCGACCTGAACTTCGAGCTCAACAAGAAGATCTCGAGGACGTACCAGATGACGTTCTTCTACATGTTCCAGAAGTACAACCAGGCTATAGTGGAAGGTCACGGCGACATGGTGACAAGCAATATCTTCATCTATGAGGGTCAATGGAAGATGGCCAAGAAGGCCCAGCTGAGATTCGAGGCGCAATACCTGCAGACGAAGCAGGACAAGGGCGACTGGATAGCGGGACTCGTGGAGGTGTCGTTCGCACCGCACTGGATGGTCACCGTCACAGATACCTGGAACAGCGCACGCAACGACAACTATTACTCCGTACTCGTCACCTACAACCTGAAGGCCAACCGCTTCACTCTCGGCTACGGCCGCGTGAAGGAGGGCTACAACTGCTCGGGAGGCGTATGCCGCTGGGTGCCTGAGACGAAGGGTTTCAACGTAACCTATAACTACACTTTCTGATGAAAGCATCACATCTCACATTAGGACTCATGCTGCTCGCGGGACTCGCGGCAGGATGCGACAACATATCGGAAGAGGACCGCTACATAAAGGTGGAGAAACCGGTAGTGGAAAATCCTCGCAACCTCCTGATAATGGAGTTTACCGGCAACAACTGCATGAACTGCCCGAACGGCGCCGCGATAGTGGACGACATAAAGAAGGAGGAGGGCGACAATGAATACGGACAGCCCCGTGTGATCTCGGTCGGCCTGCATCCCTACGGCAACGTCAATACCGATCCCGTGATCTCCAAATATCCGAAACCGGGCACGATGCAGGACCTCCGCTGCGACGCAGCCACGGCACTCTACGACTACTACAAGCCGAGCGGATTCCCATCGGCTGTCTTCAACGGCCTGAACATGTCAGGCTCGATGGGCGACTGGCAGACCCGTGCCTCGGAAGCGCTGCAGGCCTCGTCGAAAGTGTCAATCGCGGCCCTTGCCGGATATGACTCGGAGACGAGGGAACTGACCGTAAGATACGACCTGAAGTTTGGCAATGTCATCAGCGAGCCCCTCAGCATCATGGTGTGGCTCGTGGAAAGCCACATACCCGGCACCCAGACCATGCCCGACGGCAAGAAGAATTTCGACTATGAGCACAACCACGTGCTCCGCGCGTCGCTCAACGGCGACTGGGGAGAAGCGATAGGCAGTTCGTTTGACTCCGACTCCGAAGTAGACGGCAGCGCCTCGATAGTGCTGAAAGACGAGTGGAAGGCGGAGAACTGCCACGTGGTGGTGTATGTGTACAGGGACGGCAACAAGGAAGTGGAGCAGGCTGTGCAGATACCCGTAATATAATTTTGAATTTTGGATTTTGAATTTTGAATTCTTATTATTGGGAATTCATATTATTTGGAATTTGGAATTTTGAATTTTGAATTTTGATTATTTGGGATTCTTATTATTGGGAATTGGGAATTTGGAATTTTGAATTTTGAATTCTTACTATTGGGAATTATTATTGGTAATTCCTATCATCTGGAATTTTGAATTGATATAACAGAATAAACTTGACATGAAGAGAATTATCGTTTCTGCATTTGTGGCGCTTTATGCGGTGATCGCCGCAGTGGCGGGGTTTGCCGCGGATGCAGTGAAATGGGACATACGGCTCGTAGGCGACGGCACCGACTCTCCGAGTGTGGTGGCTACCGCTACCATCCAGCCCGGATTTCACCTCTATTCCGTCGACAATCCGGCGGGAGGCAGCAATCCGCTCGTGTTCTTCTTCGACACGAAGGGCTGCGAGACCGTAGGACTTCCGACAGCCGACAAGGCATATACCAAGGAGTTTGACGATACTTTCGAGGTAGACCAGCATTTCTATTCCGACAAGGTCACATTCACCCAGAAACTCCGTCCTACGGCCGCTACCTATAGCGTGGACGTGGAGATAAAGGGTCAGGCCTGCAACGACTCGGGCTGCACACAGGTCTACGGAGGCAGCAGTCTCACGGGCAAGGCTCCGGCCGCAGCCGCGAAGGCAGCCGCTCCCAGCGAACTGCCAGAAGAGAAAGCAGTGGCCGAGACCACTGAAGAGAAGGCCGAAGCCATAGCAGAGACAGTAGACTCCCTGCACAAGGCGGACGGACCGCTCGTGCCCGGCGCGCTCACCGACGGCGATGTCACCAAAGAAGGATGGTGGACCAACGTGGAGGCCGAGCTCAAGGCCTTCGAGAATGATGTCAACGAAGAGGGGGGCAGCAGCCTGCTCTACATCTTCATAGCCGGATTCCTGGGCGGTCTCATAGCGCTCGTGACCCCGTGCGTATGGCCCATGATTCCGATGACAGTATCCTTCTTCCTGAAGCAGAACAAGAAGAGCCGCCGCAAGGCGATCGGCGCGGCCGCCACCTACGGAGGCTCGATCATAGTCATCTATGTGGTGCTCGGCCTTGCAGTGACCATACTCTTCGGAGCCTCGGCACTCAACAGCCTCTCGACCAACGCCATCTTCAACATCATATTCTTCCTGCTTCTCGTGGTCTTCGCGATCTCCTTCATGGGCGGATTCGAACTTACCCTACCGTCAAGCTGGACCAACAAGATGGACTCGAAAGTGGATGCCACCACCGGCATGCTCTCCATCTTCTTCATGGCGTTCACTCTGGTGCTCGTCTCCTTCAGCTGCACCGGCCCGATCATCGGCACACTGCTCGTAGAGGCAGCCTCGACAAGCAACTTCGTCTCGCCCGCAATCGGCATGTTCGGATTCGCGCTTGCCCTTGCCCTCCCCTTCACGCTCTTCGCCATGTTCCCGACCATGCTCAACAGCATGCCTAAGTCGGGCGGCTGGATGAACACCGTGAAAGTAGTGCTCGGTTTCCTTGAGCTTGCGCTTGCGCTGAAGTTCCTGTCGGTAGCCGATCTCGCCTACGGCTGGAGAATCCTCGACCGAGAGGTATTCGTAAGCCTCTGGATCGTGATCTTCGCTTTACTCGGAATATATCTGCTGGGCAAGATCACTTTCCCGCACGACGACAAGGTAGAGAAGATCGGAGTGACCCGATTCATGCTCGCCTGCATATCGCTTGCCTTCGCCGTCTACATGCTTCCGGGCCTCTGGGGCGCACCCCTCAAGGCCATCAGCGCCTTCGCGCCTCCGACATACACACAAGACTTCTCGCTCTATGAGGGAGACGTGCACGCTGTAGTGGACGACTACGAGGAGGGCATGGAGATGGGCCGCAAGCTCGGCAAGCCTGTCATGCTCGACTTCTCAGGCTACGGCTGCGTCAACTGCCGCAAGATGGAGGCAGCAGTATGGACCGACCCCGAGATCAAGGCCACCATCGACGAGGACTATGTGCTCGTGACGCTGATGGTAGATGAGAAGAAGGCCCTTCCGGAGCCAATCAAGGTGACTGAAAAAGACGGTACGAAACGCACTCTGCGCACCTATGGCGACAAGTGGAGCTATCTGCAGCGTGTGAAATTCAAGGCAAACGTGCAGCCC
>X108_Striped_Desert_Hamster__coassemble_144_pt1 | contig 19831 bp, 20 predicted proteins | sample X108_Striped_Desert_Hamster__metabat2_low_PE_001 | metagenome-assembled genome bin X108_Striped_Desert_Hamster | reverse complement strand
CAATCATACTGAATTGAATGGCAGGCATAGATGTGAAAAGATATATTACGAAGAAATAGAATGATAAAAATTTAGTCTTTTCTATTTTATGATTCTTCTCCATACTTAAAAATACCAATCAATCAATAAGAAACGGTAAATATTTACGGTTTTATGAGGCTAACGAATTAAAATGGCTCAACAAAGGCAAATGCTCTTTTTACGGATTGTAATCTTTGTTTATCATCCGATGATAATGGTTGGTTTGTGCCAAATGCTTTCTTATCTTGAAAGTATGCCTCAAATATTTTTGTCAATTCCTCTTTAGAAAATCGCTCTGATTCTGCGTATAGATGTTCCTCATGGAGGAGAATGTCATCTAACTCGAATTTTTTAGCGATGATTTTAGCCGGAGATCCAACGACTACAGCGTATGGCGGGATATCTTTTGTAACAAGTGTTCCAGTTCCTACAACAGCACCTCTCCCGACCTTTACACCCGGCATAAAAGTGCAGTTTGCACCAACCCATACATCTTCTCCTAATATGATATCGCCAGACTTATCATTTATGTGAGATGCGCCTAGGACTATATGAGGAACACTGACTGTGCTTTTGTGTCCGTTGGTGATAAATGTGCATCCACATGCAATTGCTGTATACTTGTTGATAACTACCTTTCGTGTAGGACCGTTTAATATGCAGCAATTAGATCTAAGACGCGTGTTTTCGTGCATAAATAATCCTTCCGGACTATCAATAACGCACGGAAGTTCAAGGATTGCGTTCGGGGCTTTATATCCAAGCCTATTTTCGATAGTTGATTGCTTAATGAACCATTTAAGCATATGCTTGTAACCTCGGAATCTTTTTTTCAGTCTCTTTATTGAATCCATATTCCTTTAGCTTTTTTGTTTATTAATTTTTTTACTTGTATTGTAAATACTGATGCGTATATTATGTTGATAATTGTCATCGACATGACAACACCAATAGCACCTATATACTTTCCTAACAAAAGTGCTAACGGTATATTAAAAATGAGTCCGATAAGTGTTATATAGGTCTGTAGTTTTACTGTTCCTATGCCATTTATCAGCATAACCTGCAGTGCATCCCATGAATGGATAATAACGTAGCACGCTACGGCCATTGTCATAATGAATGGTATGCTCATTTTATTTCCAACCCATAGTTTGTATACAATCGGAGATAATATAACCATAAGGATAATCATACCAATGGTTCCCATTAGAACTTTAATTAATTTATTGTAGATGCTTTTCATCCATGAAAAATCTTTTTTGACATAAGCATCGGTAAAAGCCGGCCATAATGGTGTCAATAATATGTTGAATATCATGAATGACATGTTAATATACCTATAGGCTACATTATAATTGGCAACTTCAACTGGATTCGAGACGTTTGATATAAGAATGTTCGTAGCCTGATACATGACAATCATCTGAATCTGTATCAGAAAGAATTTTGCGCCTAATCCGAATAGTTCTTTTACTAGTCCAAATTGCATGGCTCCGATAGAAGGAGAGATGTCTTTAAAGACTGTGTTATAGAGATATATCGAAGCGATTGATAAAACTATAACAGGCATTGTCGATATGGCAAATGCAAGTTTAGCCAATGAGGGTTCGGTAAACTTGGAAAGTAGGGCTATGACTATAAGTGAAATCACATTTCCTATTACAGGGAATAATGAAGCCATCGCTGTTCGTTGGTGCGCAGACAGTACTGATACCAAAGTATTAACGATCATCTGCATACAGATGCACGCGAACATTATCCTGAGAGCGTTCACTACTTGTACATTGTATATTTCTTGTATGTTGAAGAATTTATACCATGAGACATATGGTGTGATAATTTCCAAAATTATTCCCAAGGGAATGAAAATAAGGAGCATTATCATATATGTGGTTGATACAAGAGCCTTTCCTTTTTTGATGTCTCCTATGGCTATTGCCTCTGTAAGCTTATTCTTAAGTCCAAGCGTAAACCCGACATCAAAATACTGAATCATCATCAATAGAGATGATAGTATGAGCCAGATGCCATATAACTCTTCGGATACATACCCTAACGTGATGGGGACAAGAAAAAAGGTGACTGCAATACTTACACCCTTAATTCCAAGAGACGCGATAAAGTTCTTTTTTACCTTAACACTACGTTCGTTTCCTGTAGTTATCCTCTTTATTATATTTCCAATTTTCAACGACATTTTTTATAGTTCGAATATAAAAATAAAATCTTAGAGTATGTTTACTTGTAAACCAAATTAAACATTAGTGGCACGAAAAAACCTCAATCAGAGTGTCGAAAGGAGAAAAAAGGGTTTATCATGCATATATAACTTTCTCCTATCATACACATCTGATCGAGGGTCATTGGTCTTATATAAACAAAGTATTCTTTGAAAATGATTGCAAACTCCGCAAATTGTGTATACGTGGGCTACAGCCTTATGGCCACTGTTTCTTAAATGGAAAGTTCTTGTAGAAGTTACATCTGCGGCCAGAAAGTCGCAGTGCCATGGGCAAGGCCTGTGTGTGGGGCTATTCGTGTGAATTATCACCCAATGGGTGGGAAACGCATGCTACTATTCCCTGTAAGGACGAGGAGGGGTGTATCGAGAATTCGAGACAATCCCGCTCCGTGCGGAATGTGGAAGAGAGAAGAAGTTCTTCCTTTTGGGGCTCGGCATTATCAAGAGCATGAGTCTGCTGATATTTGTGCAGCCTGTCAAATGCGATTGTTTTGAGATTATCGTCAGATGGGCATCTGTCGGCCATTGTTGACCTTAATTCCCTGAACTGCTCACTATTGAGGACGGATCTCAATACCTCTCCAAACGACTCGTCGCTTATATCTGAATCGACCACACTCCATGTGCGACGTATCTTCCTGTCGGCCTTTTCTTTCGATTTAGGCTCAAACTTCAATAACGTGACCTTAGGAAGATTATGCCTTATCGTGTCGACATCGGTGTTTCTTACATATATGATGTCGTTGGAGTTAATGCTGGCGTATTGCATGGAATTCCCCTTGACTACGTATCTTGACAATGATCTGATCTCCTCTTGAGATATTCCATTGTAAGACTGAATCGGATCTTTTGGCAGTTTGATCTTGACTGTAGCCGGATAGGAATTGTCCACACTGCCGGCGCAAACCACTCTTTCGGAACTTAATGCATCTTTTTTGGCATGGTTGATTCCTATCGTGGCTATAACCAGGATAATTCCAAGTAAAAATATGCCAATCCAAAATAATGTGGTAGAAATCATATCTTAATTTTTTATTGGATTCTGTTTTTATAAATTCTGATTCTATTATAACAATCCGCGTGAACCTAAAGATTTGATGAAACGGATTATATAGATTCTGGTATGTCGTATCCGGCAGGGATTTTAAATTTATCGATTGATGCGACAGTGTGATGCAGGCCTGTCTTGGCGCAAAACAGTATTGCCACATATAGAAGCAACTGGTAACCTCCACCCATGGCCATAAATCCGAATGGAAAGGCTATGATCATAAAAGGGACTGTCCGGCACTGGAGCTTAAAGGAATGATCGGGCTCAACATAATATTCCGTAAGTGAAAGGCATATGTCCCAATACATAAGTAGCAACTCAAAGAGAAGCGCTATGTTGAAAGCCGATGCGAACTTTAAAACAACCGACCACACGGTAGAAAGACTGTCGGTGTCAAGTTTCAATGTGATGACGAAAGATATTACCCATACCAGTCCCATCAATATGGGTATGACTTTTAGTCTTAGATTATCATTCGAAATCATTTAATGTTTGAAAATAGGAGATGTACTCGTCAAGCGATATGTCTCCGTCGATTTCGGTTAAGAATGCATCATTTACTTCTTTCAAGACCTCTTTAGATTTAGAGGCTGTCGTGAAGAAGTTATTTAGATTGGTTATGATTGTGGATGAGTCCATTCGTAATCATATTTCCAGACATTGTTGAAAGGATATCGTGGCGCTGCACGGAGGCTTTATGCCGGGATGTGTCTTTCTTCCCCTTCTATCTCTTTGAGGCAGCGGGGAATAGATGATTTTGGGTTGTAAGGGTCGTCTTCATTTCTGTCTTTGGGACTTGTGATGACGGTTGTGTTGTCTGCAAAGATAGTGATTTCGGGGGAGATGGCAAAATTTTTTTGCAAAGTTTTTCTCTGAGTGGGGTGGGTGTTGTCTGTTTTTCAGTTGTCAGTTTTCAGTTGTCAGTTTTCAGTTATCAGTTTTCAGTTTTCAGTTATCGGTTTTCAGCTGTCGGTTTTTAACTGTCGGTTTTCGGACGGGGGCTTTGCCCATGGGGCTGCGGCTTAACCAATGCATAATGCATAATTATCTTCGTTCAAGCTAGAGCAAGTCATAATGCATAATTCGTCCACAGAGGGAGTTCTATGGGTAACGCCTGTGATGGATTATACAAACTTATGGAGTTTCTTGGATGTATTCTCGTATTGCGTATCTGCATGGGAGAGAGTCTGATTTTTCCATAAGTTTTGTGGCCGTTTCGATATGGACGGAGTCCATGAGGGATATGCGTTTCATTTACAGAAGAATGATTTTAAAAGTTCCGGGGCACATCTGGGTCGGTCTGGGCCGATCTGCGATTCTATTCTTATCAGGCTCGCACAATGTCAATTTCATATCTAAGGGATGCATATAGATACATGCACTGTGATTTCGACTTGGAACGGTATCATAGTGGAAGAGGTCTGGGTAGGGTGATCTTAGAGATGGAATGCTTGCTGATGTCTGCGGCCAGAAGGCCGCAGTTCCATGGGCAAAGCCAAAGGGGACTCGGGCGGGTGAGTCGGAGGGGGAATTGGGGATGTGAGACGGTTTTTTAGGTTGAAAATGTGGGGGTATGTTAAGGACGCGGCGGGATGCGTTAAATATGTTTAATTCGCTTGCGTATTTGGGGAAGTCGTTATAACTTTGCGCGTGGCTCTCCGATATATCGTATATAGCGGGTGGCTGAATTATTCAAACAACTTGACAGACATGAAAACTTTGATGATATACTGCGTGATGGCTGTGCTGGCTGCGGGAATGACCGCGGCGGGACAGACGCGGCGTGTGTCGTTGGCCGACGGGGGTAATGAGTGCCGGATGGTAAGGGAGGTTTTCGAGTATGATTTTGTCGACAGTAAGCCGTCGTTTCCGGGAGGACGAGAAGCGCTTATGGAGTTTGTCAACAAGACGCGCCGTTATCCTGCTGATGCTTATCAGAGGGGTATCGAGGGGCGTGTGACATGCAGTTTCATTATTGACGAGGATGGACGCGTAACTAACGTGCAGGTGATAAAGGCGGCTGACAGGTCGCTCAATGAGGAGGCCCTCCGCATACTCTGCGAGATGCCCGACTGGCAGCCGGGAAGGCATTCCGGTGTCGCGGTGCCGGTGAGGGTGGTGCACTGCATTCCATTCAGACGCTGACATTGCCAATGCCGGCGGCTATCCGTTAATGACGGATAAGGCAATAATAGGGCGATGGAAGACGTTACTATCTTATGAGATTAATTTTTGACATCGCTTTCAGAACTTTTTCTGCCGTCATACTGGCTGTCGCGGTTTCCCTCGGGGCTTTCGCTCAACCGGGCAATAATGCGTATTCCTTTCTTGAGATCGCGGAGTCGCCGCGAAGTCTTGCGCTTGGCGGGTATGCTCCGGCGCTTGTGGCGTCGCAGCATATGGTGGCGGAGCAGAATCCGGCGTTGCTCGGTGCTGAGGTGGAAAGGGTTGCTGGTCTCGCCTATATGCGCTATTACGGGTCGGCCAATCTGGCGACGCTTCGTTTCTCACATTCTGCAGGCGAACGGGGGGCATATTCGCTCGGTATCCGCTATCTTGATTATGGCACTATAGAGGGCTATGATCCGAGTGGAAATGCGATCGGTTCGTTCAAGCCTAACGACTTGCTGGTGCAGGGATCCTATTCGTATGATTTCAACGACCGTCTTCGTGGCGGCATAACCGCGAAGGCTGTCTTCAGCAACTATCACGATTATTCAGCCGTGGCTCTTGCCGCCGACCTTGGCATCAATTACTATGATGATGAGCATGATCTTTCGCTATCCGCTGTAATCAGGAATGCAGGCGGACAGGTTAAACGGTTCGCGGATGAGTACGACCATCTGCCGTTTGACATCCTGCTCGGATATATGCAGGGACTTGGTAACGGACCGTTCTCGCTGTCGATTACCGCGCATCATCTGACGCGATGGCATCTCCCATATTACAAACATTCCGGTTCTTCTACCACCGGCGGTGACGCGGAAGAAGAAGGACCGTCTGACGGTAAGTTTTTCACCAAACTTTTCAGACATCTTACTTTCGGTCTGCAATACATGCCGTCAGACCGTTTCTGGCTTGCGGCAGGATATGACTACAAGACTCGTACCGACATGTCGGCCTACCGGCGTAATTTCTTTTCCGGCATCTCGCTTGGAGCGGGAGTGAGCGTCAGTGCCTTTGACGTGAGCGTCAGCTATTCACAGCCTCATGCCTCTGCCGCATGCCTGGCTCTTGAGCTGGACTGGTGGTTCTGAAAGAATTTTGAATTTTGAATTTTGACACAGAGGCTTTGCCCATGGCGCTGAGGCCTTCCGGCCTCAGTCCCGGAGCCTGGCTTTACATTGACCCGGGACTTTCCATTGGCTCGGCTTTGCATTGACTCGGTCTGCGGCCGGAAGGCCGCAGTTCCATGGGCAAAGCCATTGATGGACGTGGGGCTTACAGCCTACTGGAATGTCGAATTCCGATACAGAGGCTTTGCCCATGGTGCTGAGGCCTTCCGGCCTCAGTCCCGGAGCCTGGCTTTGCATTTACTCTGGCTTTACATAGACTCGGTCTGCGGCCGGAAGGCCGCAGTTCCATGGGCAAAGCCATTGGTGGACGAATGGGACGGGGATGACGTTTTTTTTGATATGATCTGGCCTCTTTATGGATTTCCTTGACAAGCATGCGCCAATTGACGTAACACATGGAAGTTATCTGCCGCATTGGGAACAGGATGGAAATTATCAGTTTGTGACATTCCGTCTTGCTGATTCCTTGCCTCAAGACAGGATAAGGGAATTAAAGGCGATGTCTGATAATTTTTTGAAACAGCATCCGAAACCATGGAATCGTGATACTGAAATCTCATATTGGCGTATAATAGGGCCTATTGAGCAACGGCTGCTTGATGCAGGTATGGGCAGTTGCCTTCTGCGTAGCCCAGATGTGCGTGCTGTGGTGTCGGATGCTTTGCGACATTATGACGAGGTCAGATATGTGGTCATGGCATATGTCATAATGCCTAATCATGTGCATTTGCTTGTAAAGGGTGTTGACGGTTACTCTGTCAAGGAGACAATGAAATCTGTCAAAGGATTCACGGGAAAGGTTATAAATAGGATCTGTCAAAAACAAGGCGTGTTATGGGCGGAATCCTATGACAGACAGATTAGAAATGAGGATCATCTCAAATATACTATAAATTATATATTGCGTAATCCGAGATTCCTTCGGAGCGATGAGTATGAGATATATCTTAAAGATTGGGGAAGATAGTGTGTTGACCTTGTCTTTGCCTATGAGGTTTCGGCCCTGCCATGGTGTGAGGCTTTGCCCATGGTGCTGAGGCCTTCCGGCCTCAGACGAGGTCTCGGATTCACTTTGATATAGGATTTACGTTGACTTGGGCTGCGGCCGGAAGGCCGCAGTACCATGGGCAACGCCCTTGAGGCAAAAGTAATTGGCGACGCCTTGCGATGCGTCGCGAGAATACGGGACAAGGTGTAGAATTAGGTTGCTTTTTTATTTGGGGAATTGGGGAATTTTTGGTAAATTTGCGGTCGGAATAGTAATAAAGTGGCGGACGGCTCCGTAGAGGGGCGGCGGTCTGCCGCACAATCATCAATATATGAACAAGAAAGCATTACTGATTATCCTTGACGGATACGGAATCGGCGACCATAAGAAGGATGACGCCATTTTCAACACCCCGACTCCTTTTATCGACAGCCTCGTGGCTGAATATCCCCATTCTAAACTCCAGGCTTCAGGCGAGAACGTAGGTCTGCCCGACGGACAGATGGGCAACTCGGAAGTGGGTCACCTCAATATCGGCGCGGGCCGTGTCGTATATCAGGACCTGGTGAAGATCAACCGCGCTATCGCCGACGGCAGTTTCATGCAGAATCCTGAGATCAAGAGCGCGTTCGGATATGCCAAAGCGCACGGTGTGCCTATCCATTTCATGGGCCTCACCTCAGCCGGCGGCGTTCACTCGAGCCTCGGACATCTTTATGCACTCTGCGACACCGCCAAGGAATACGGTCTTGACAAGGTCTTCATCCATGCCTTCATGGACGGTCGCGACACCGATCCCAAGTCAGGCGCCGGATTCCTCAAGGAAGTAGAGGAGCACTGCTCCAAGAGCGCCGGCAAGATCGCCAGCGTCATCGGCCGTTACTATGCCATGGACCGCGACAAGAACTGGGACCGCGTGAAGGAGGCCTACAACCTGCTTATCTACGGCACCGGCAAGGAGACATCCGACGTAGTCAAGGCTGTCGAGGAATCATACGAGGCCGGTGTGACCGACGAGTTCATGAAACCGATTGTCAACGATACGGTCGACGGCCGCATCGGTGCAGGCCATGTGGTGATTTTCTTCAACTACCGCAATGACCGCGCCAAAGAACTGACCACAGTGCTGACACAGCACTCCGAGGGCGGAATGAATCCCATACCCGATCTGCAGTACTACTGCATGACTCCCTACGACAGCAGTTTCACAGGCGTTCATATCCTGTTCCCGAAGGAAGACGTTGACAATACGCTTGCCGAATTCCTCTCGCAGAAGCAGATCAAGCAGCTCCACATCGCGGAGACCGAGAAATACGCTCACGTGACATTCTTCTTCAATGGCGGACGCGAGGCTCCCTTCGATGGTGAGGACCGCATTCTGGTGCCTTCGCCGAAGGTGGCTACCTACGACCTTCAGCCTGAGATGTCGGCTCCGGAAGTGACCGATAAACTCGTGGCTGCTATCGACAGCGAGAAGTACGGCTTCATCGTGGTCAATTTCGCCAATGGCGACATGGTGGGCCATACAGGTGTCTACACTGCCATCCAGAAGGCGGTCGAGACTCTCGACGAGTGCGTGAAGAAGGTGATCACAGCCGCTCTCGCCCACGGATATGAGAGCATCATAATCGCTGACCATGGCAATGCCGACCACGCCCTTAACGAGGACGGTACCCCCAACACCGCGCATTCGCTCAATCCCGTACCTTTCATCTATGTGGGTGACAAGAGCGCTACGGTAAAGGACGGACGTCTGGCCGACGTGGCACCCTCGCTGCTCCACATCATGGGTCTGCAGCAGCCTGCAGAGATGACCGGCGAAGACCTTATCAGGAATTGAGGATTTTGAATTCTGACACAAAGGCTTAGCCCATGGCGCTGAGGCCTTCCGGCCTCAGACGAAGTCTACGGCAGTCTTGACCCGGGCTGCGGCCTGAAGGCCGCAGTGCCATGGGCAAAGCCATTGAGGACAAGGGCAAGGCTTTTGGGGATTGTAATTTTGGAAAATAGGTATATATGAAAGCAATCCTATTGGCGATAATATGTGTGGCGGCGGCTTTTGGGGCCGCCGCCCGCGATTTGGTGATACTGCATACCAATGATACTCATTCGGCCATACTTCCCGACAAGAACGGTGCCGGAGGGGTGATGCAGCGCAAGGCGGTAATCGACTCCGTAAAGGCCGAGAACCGCGATGTGATCGTGGTGGATGCCGGCGACAAGGTGCAGGGTACGCTCTATTTCAAGTTTTTCAAGGGTGATGTGGAATACAATCTGCAGAATCTCCTCGGCACGGATATCAATATCCTGGGCAACCATGAGTTTGACAACGGTCTGGAGGCGCTTGCGGAGAAAGAACGGATACTGAAGTCGGACCGCATATCTACGAACTACAACTTTACCGGCACTCCCGCCGAGGGGCTATTCAAGCCGTACTCGATACGCAAGGTGGCCGGAAAGAAGATCGGCTTCATCGGACTCAACATCGACCCTGAGTCGATCATAGCCGGAGCCAACTATGCCGGAATGAAATGGCGCGACGTGATAGAGTCCGCCAACGAGACCGCCTCCTATCTCAAGCATAAGAAGGGATGTGACCTGGTGGTGGCTGTCACGCATATCGGATATACGAAAGGGAACCATAAGACGACGGATCCCGAACTTGCGGCGGCTTCGAAAGATATCGACATAATCATCGGAGGTCACAGCCATACTCTCATCGACCCGTCTGCTCCGGAGAAATATCCTTCAGTGGTCAGCAACTCCGAAGGGCGTCCGGTACTGATAGCACAATGCGGAAAGGCAGGAAGATACATGGGGCAGATCCGTATAGACCTTGACCGCCTCGGATCCACTACGCCGGCTGACTATGAGTATTCACTGATATCGGTCAACGACCGTTTCCCGAAGGAGAGGCTTGATCCGGCTATCGGGTCGTTTCTCGCTCCTTATACGGCCGCTCTCGATTCTGTAGACCATGTGATACTCGGCTATGCGGTGCAGGATCTTGACGACAATAAGCGTACCGGGGCTTTCCCCAACTGGGCTGCAGACTTCGGCCGCTGGTATGGTGATCTTGTCCTTGACTCACTGCGACGGAATAATCCGGATACCCCGAAACTCGATCTTGCCATAATGAATGTAGGCGGTATCCGTAATCCGATACCTGCCGGACCGGTGAGCGTAGGACAGATACTCAACTGCTTCCCATTCTCCAACCGTTATGTGATCATGACGATTTCCGGCAAGGACCTTCTCGCGACCCTGAAGGTGGCGGCCCGAAAGGGCGGCGAGGCGGTAAGCCGGAATGTGCTTGTGGAGAGTGATGCCGACGGTACGCTGAAGCGCGCCACTGTCGACATGAAGGAGATAGATCCTGATCGGATGTACACGGTCGGAACCATCGACTATGTGGCCTGGGGCAATGATGACATGACGAGCATGGCCAACGGAGAGTGGATCTATACGGATGCTGTGGAACTGTGTGCTCCGGTAGTGCGTTATGTCAAGTATCTCGACAGCCATGGACTGCCGGTGGCAGGGGATCCGAGGGAAAGGTTCGTGAGGAATTAAGAACGACAGAATGCCTCTGAATTAATTCTGAATGATTAAGCCCTGACCCCCTAAGCGAAAATAAAACTCATAACCAATAAACAGTCTGACCGGTAAGACTTAAAATCTTGACGGAGGTGGGAAGGAAGATTCTGATATTCATGTCGGTGATAAGCGTGCTGGTGGCCGGATGCGGTGGCCGGATGCCTGTCGCCGGCATTGGCGACAGTTCAGTCGCGCGGGAAGAATTATCAGATACGTGCGGAAACGGCCAGGCTATAGAGATCGACAGTCTGCTTGACTGCATGACGGTGGAGGAACTTGCCGGTCAGGTCGTGATGCCTGCCCTTTATGCCGACGACTCCGAGATTACCGTGAGGCGTGTGAGGGAATATGCCGGCAACTGGCATATAGGGGGAGTGGTGCTTCTCAAGGGCACGGTGGAGGGAGCGAGGATCATCGGAGATACACTTGCGGCATGCGTGTCGGCATATTCACCCTCGGCCGGACCGTTGATAGCCATCGATGCCGAATGGGGCCTTGCCATGCGGCTGAAAGATACCCAGCTGTATCCGCGCAACGGCAGGATATCGCCCGATGCGGAAGAGACTCTGCTCTATGAATACGGTCGAGAGGTGGCACGCGAGTGTCGTCTTGCCGGTATCAACATGGTGCTTGGTCCTGTGCTCGACGTGCTTCCTCCCGGCAAGGATGGTGTGTCGATACGCGAAGGCGCGGGAATAGGCAACCGGTCGTTTGGCAGCGATGCGAGGAGAGTGGCACGTCTTGGCACCGCCTATGCCCGCGGACTCGAGGAGGGAGGCGTCATGAGCGTGGCAAAGCATTTCCCCGGTCATGGGTCGGCGAGCGGAGACTCGCATCGTGGACTGCCTGCGGTGGTCAAGACGAGGGCCGCTCTCGACACTACCGACCTGCTTCCTTTCAGGGAGTATGTGGAGGCAGGACTGAGTGGAATGATGGCCGGACATCTGAGTGTCGCGGCGCTTGACGACAGCGGTGTGCCCGTTACGGCATCGCATCGCGTCCTCACGGGACTGCTAAGGGAAGAGATGGGATTTGACGGCCTTATCGTGACGGATGCCATGAACATGGCTGGGGCTGACGGACACACATGCGTAGACGCTCTGCTAGCAGGAGCCGACATCGTGCTGGCACCGGGCGACACCGACAGGGAACTCCGCGGCATAGTGGACGCGGTAAGGAGCGGGCGTCTGCCTGCCTCCGTGCTTCGCGATCGGGTGAGGCGTGTGCTTTCATTCAAGGTGCTGTTCGGCCGCAGGGTGGCGGGGGAGATGGAAAGCGGCATCCACAATCAGGAACTGGCTCTGAGACTCGGGGGAAAGTGATATGCCGCAATATCCCGCACGATTCATGGCGAAAATGGGTCTTATGAACTTTTTGCGAGGAAAATTGTTGAATAGGTAACTGATGAGGTGAGTTATCGCCTCTGCTGTTGCTAAAACAAAGAGATAACGGCTGGCGAATCGCAAATGTGATTCATTGGCAGATTAATTTTATATAAGATGAACATAGAGTCAATCGGAACATGGGCCGGTGAAGTCTACAAGGCCCTCGAAAACGCGGAGGCAAACTGCCTCGGCATGAAACAACTTAAGAAAGTCACCAAACTGAAGAAAGACGAGCTTATGGCTGCTATCGGCTGGCTTGGCCGCGAGGGAAAACTCGACCTCTCGATGAATGATGAGGAAGTGCTGGTGAAACTTGTCTGATATTCAGTTGCCGATATAAGTATTATAGCATACTTATCACGAAATCCGGTCGGGAAGCGCAGTCCGCTTTCCGATTTTTTTGCATGAATTTTAAAGTGAAGCGGTGTAAATCCAAATCAAATCATTATCTTTGCAGTCAGAAAAACAAAAAATCAGAAATCGTATGTTTTCACCGGAAACCTATATCGGGCGTCGCTCCGAACTGAAAAAGCGGCTTGGAAAGGGTCTCGTGCTCCTGCTCGGCAATGACTATGTGGGCAAGAACTATCATGACAATGAGTATGAGTTTCGTCAGGACTCTACATTCCTGTATTATTTCGGACTTAAGAACGACGGACTCACTGCCATTATCGACATCGACAATGACCGGGATGTGGTTTTCGGCGATGAACTGACTATCGACTCCATCGTATGGACCGGCAATCAGCCGACCCTTCATGAACTCGCGGCCCGCGCCGGAGTTACCGACGTGCGTCCTGTGTCTGAACTGAAGCCATATCTCGACAGGGCCCGTGCCGCGGCAGTGCCTGTACATTATATACCCTATTACCGTGCCGAGCATGACCTGAAGCTGATGGATCTGCTCGATGTGCGTCCAGGCGGTGCTGTAGCGTCGATTCCGCTGATCAGGGCGGTGGTGGACATGCGCAACCATAAGAGCGCCGAGGAGATCGCGGAGATAGAGAAGGCCTGCGCCGTGACCGCGGAGATGCATAAGGCTGCCATAAGGGCGGCACGCCCCGGAATGACGGAATATCAGATGAAGGCCATAGTGGAGAAGACCGCCATGGAGAACGGCATGCGCCTGTCATTCCCGACTATCGCTACTGTTCACGGCGAGATACTGCACAATCATTCATATGACAATGTTCTCGAGTCGGGACGGCTCTTCCTCCTCGATGCCGGGGCGGAGACGGCTATGGGATATGCCGGCGACATGTCGTCGACCTGTCCGGTAGATCCGAAATATACCGACCGCCAGAAGGCCATCTACGACCTGCAGCAGGCTGCCTCTCGCGCTGCCGTTGCCATGCTGCGTCCAGGAGTGCCATTCTTCGACGTGCACATGCAGGCGGCACGTACCATTGCCACCGGACTGAAGGAGATGGGAATCATGAAAGGCGACATCGAGGAGGCCATCAGCGCTGGAGCGCATGCGATGTTCTTCCCTACGGGACTCGGCCACATGATGGGACTCGACGTGCACGACATGGAGAATTTCGGAGAGGTCTGGGTAGGATATGACGGTAAGCCAAAATCCACCGTGTTCGGTTTCAAGTCGCTGCGGCTGGCACGTCCGCTTGAGGAAGGCTTCGTGTTTACCATCGAGCCGGGCATCTATTTCATGCCGGAACTTACCGAACTCTGGAAGAGCGAGGGAAGACACAAGGACTTCATCAATTTCGCGGAAGCCGAGAAATGGCTTGGATTCGGCGGCGTACGCAACGAGGAGGATTATCTCGTGACAGCCGACGGCCACAGGAGACTTGGCCCCGGTATTCCCATGACCACCGAGGATGTAGAGAGGCTGAGAGAGTCTTAATGTCGGGTTTTCAATGTGGAATGTTGAATTAACCCAAAACTCCCATCTTACATCTTACAATTCCCAACCATTGACCACACAATGCCTACCGACAACAGATATCAGAACAACCGACAGAAGAAACCGGCTGCGCCCATGACGGACGTGACCGGTAAACTGCCTCCGCGCGACACCGACCTCGAGGAGGCGGTGCTGGGTGCGATAATGATCGAGAAAGACGCCTATATGAACGTCTGCGACATACTGAGCGCAGAAAGTTTCTATGATCCGGGCAATCAGAAGATTTATAATGCCATCTCACAGCTCGGACTCTCTCAGCGTCCTATCGACATGCTGACCGTGGTAGAGCAGTTGCGTGCCAATGGCGATCTGGAGGAGGTGGGAGGTCCGATCAGGATCACGCAGCTGACAAGTAACGTGTATTCGGCTGCCAACGTCGAATATCATGCCAAGATTGTGGCGCAGAAGTTTCTCGCGCGCCGCCTCATCACATATGCCACCAATATCGAGACCAAGGCTTTCGACGAGGGAAACGACATCGACGACCTTCTGCAGGAAGCCGAGGCCCTGCTTTTCGATATCTCGCAAAACCAGATAAAGCGTGAGGTGACGCAGATTGACCCTGTGATCAATCTTGCCATAGAGCAGATACAGAATGCCGCCAACTCGTCGTCGGGTCTTTCCGGCCTGCAGACGGGATATACCGAGCTCGACAAGATGACGTCGGGCTGGCAGAACTCCGACCTCATAATCATAGCCGCACGTCCTGCCATGGGTAAGACGGCGTTCGTGCTCTCGATGGCAAAGGAGATGACTGTGACGTTCAATATCCCGGTGGCTATCTTCACCCTTGAGATGGCCAACGTGCAGCTTGTGAAGCGTCTTCTGTCAAATGTGGCAAGTCTCGAGGGCGAGAAGATAAAGAGCGGCCAGTTGAGCAACGAGGAGTGGGACCGCCTCAACGCCTGCTTGAAAAACATCTACAACGCCCCCCTGTATCTCGATGAGACTCCGGGCCTCAGCATCACCGAGTTGCGCACCAAGGCGCGTCGCCTCGTGAGAGAGCATGGTGTAAGGATGATAATGATCGACTACCTGCAGCTTATGAACGCCGGAGGCCTCAAGCTCGGCAGCCGTGAGCAGGAGGTGTCGACCATATCGCGCTCGCTCAAGGCACTCGCCAAGGAACTCAACATACCAATAATCGCGCTCTCGCAGCTGAACCGAAGCACTGAGACGCGCGAGGACAAGCGTCCCGTGCTTAGCAACCTCCGAGAGTCGGGTGCCATAGAGCAGGACGCCGATATCGTATGCTTTATCCATCGCCCGGAGTACTATACGAAGAGCGGCGAGGATGCGCAGGGTAATGACATACGCGGACTTGCCGAACTTATAGTGGCAAAGCACCGTAGCGGTGCGGTCGGCGACGTGAAACTGCGTTTTGTGTCGAAGTACGCCAAATTCGAGAACTGGCAGGAAGGCTACAATGCAGTCAGGAGCGCTATCGGCGAGGTCGGCGAGGGAAAGAAAATGGAATTCCAGTCTAAGATGAATTCAGGAGCCGGAGCCGGTGACTCTGTGGCCTCGAAATTCTCGCAGGGTGGCACCAATTTCTCGTTTGCAGCCGATCCGATGCCCGGAGCGGGCACGAATCCCGACATAATGCCTGACGGAGCGGGAGATACCGTGCCGTTCTGATTTGCTCATTCCTCACCATTATACCAGGTTAGGACCTCTTAAATGTTAAAAATATGTTCTACAGCATATTTTTAACATTGTTTTTAGAACTTTTTGCGCAGCAGTGCGTTTTATAGTTAAAGATTGTTATTAAGGAAAGGCTCCGGAGGGAGCCGGAAATTGTTTAGGTAACTTTGTTTTATTAATTAAAGACACACTATTATGAACAAGATCGGAAGAAAAGCGGTACGCATGTTCCGCACGGTCAATCATTGTCTGGCAAGCGCCGAGGTATACCTCTCGATGGCACCCCGCCGCAGATAAGACCGACACCTACAGGTGAAAACACACAGGTAAAGATCAAATTTCAGACGCGTTCCTTAAGTCATTAAGGGGCGTTTTTTTTGAACCATAACCGTGGTGTCAACGTTATGTTTATAAACTGAAAAACACACTAAAAAGTATGAATTATGGATACTAATGAAAAAGACGCACGTCGTCAGGAAATGGAAGACAAGGCTTTCGAGGAAATGCGTAAAGCCGGTGAGATGCGGAAAGAAGACCGTCATATTCGCAATGAGGTCGAGAAAAGAAAAACCAGTAATCTATGGGTATGGCTTGGAGTGCTTGTCCTTGTGTTTATCCTTATCTACTGGCTCTTCGCAATCGGAACATTCGGGGATCTTGCCAACTGGTTTAACGGATAAGCCAATCGGGAGTGCGAGACCACAATCACATTCGTCAGCACTCACACGGTTTTGACTTTATAGACACTCTCTCTTAATCATATGGCTGCAGACACTACGGTGACTGTGGCCATTTTCCTGCTCTTTATGGTCAGTTGAGGCGTCCGCGGTCTGCGTAGGAGTAATAGCCGGCCACTGTGACTATCACATGGTCGAGCATACGGATGTCGAGTGCCCGGCATGCCTCGTGAAGGCGGCGGGTGATATTGTCGTCCTGCGGCGACGGCATGAGATTGCCCGACGGATGGTTGTGACACATCACAAGGCCGCAGGCATCCTCAAGAAGCGCCCGCTTCAGTATCATTCTGGAATCAAATACCGACGCTGTGGCGCTCCCGCTCGTGACGCGGAACTCCTTCACGACCACATTGCGCCTGTTGAGAAGAAGAATCCATATCTCCTCATGATCGAGATTGGCTATTCTGGAGCGCATGCGCTGATATATATTGTCGGATGCGCTTATCGGGTCGATCTGCCTGGTAGAGGCGTCGATCGCCTCCCTCATATGGCGTCGCATCAGTTCCATCATGGCCTCTATCTGCAGGGCCTTGGCGGCACCGATTCCTTTTGTCAGCATCAGTTCCTTTCTTGAGCGCCGCTCAAGTTTCAGGAGGGAGTTGTCGTTGTCGCCCATAAGCTGGCGGCATAGCTCGGTGACCGGAAGTCCGGGCTGCCCGGTACGCAGGATAATGGCGAGGAGTTCAGCGCTTGTCAGTGATTCTATACCGAAGAGCATAGCCCGTTCACGCGGACGCTCCTCCGAAGTCATCTGCTTTACGGTGAGTGTCGGCACTGCCTCACTCCCTTCCGGCTCGCGGACCTCAAGTCCGAAATCTTCCCGTGTCATTTTCCTTTTCTCATTTCCACTTCCTGCTGCTCGTCGCGACCGTGGCGCAGGAGTATTTTCCAGATATAGGCGCGCAGAAAGCCTGTGCCGTAGCCGAACAGCTGCACCATCGACGCGGCCACGGCAAGCGTGCCTACCTTCAGGCTGCGGGTAGAGATGGAGGCGGAGACCCAAAGGGCAAGAATATAGAAGGCGAGAGGCAGAAGGCAAAGAAGACTGAAGAAAGATCCTATGACCATGGCGATGACTCCGAGCACGAAGATGGCGGGAGCCCAGTGCACGGCTTTCATGCTGCCGGGATAGAGAAGCTGCAGTGTGATGCGCGACATGCCGAATACGTGCACCTGTCGCCAGAACTTGGCCAGCGAACCGCGGCGTTTGTGGTAAACCTTCACATCGCGTATGAGTTCCGGAGAGTATCCGGCGAGGCGTATGCGGGTCGACATGTCGATATCTTCCGAGAACATTTCACGGAAACCTCCTACCGTCTCGTAAACCTTACGCGAGAATCCCATGTTGAACGTGCGCGGCACGAACTTCTCCATCTGCACCTTGCCGCCACGAATGCCGCCGGTGGTGAGGAAGGACGTCATGGCGAAGTTGATGGCTTTCTGTGTGTCGGTGAATGAAGAATGGGCGTCGTCGGGGCCGCCGAAGCAGTCTCTCCAGCGTGTGGCAAGCGCGTGGCGAAGGCTGGCTATGTAGTCGGGGGGGAGGATACAGTCGGAATCCACGAAAATGAAGTAGTCGCCGCGGGCATGGTCCATACCGAAATTGCGGGCTGGCGACCGGCCTTCGTTGTCCTTGTAGAAATACTGCAAGGCGACTTCCGGGGCATAAGCCTCGGCAGCCGCCTTGCAGGGTATCGTGCTTCCGTCTTCCACTATCACGGCCTCGAAGCCCTTGTCGGTCTGTCCGGCAAGGCTTGCCATGAGTTCCCTGACCTCGTCGGGCCTGTTGAAGACCGGGACGATGATGGAAAACAGAATGTCCATATCGGTATTATGTGAGAATCGTGTTCCTTTCAGGCTTTTACACGGCCTACGTAGGAACCGTCGCGTGTGTCTACCTCGATAATCTCGCCTTCGTTGATGAAGAGGGGCACGCGTACTTCCGCGCCTGTCTCTACGGTAGCGGGCTTCAGGGTGTTGGTGGCGGTGTCGCCTTTCAGTCCCGGCTCGGTGTATGTGATCTTGAGCTTGGTCTTGGTGGGCATCTCGGCGAAGAGCACGGTGTCGGTCGATGCGTCGCGTACCACTTCCACGGTGTCGCCTTCCTTCATGTAGTCAGCACCTGTCACGAGGTCTTTCTTGATGGGCACCTGGTCGTAGGTCTCGTTGTCCATGAAGATATCGTCCTCACCGTCCTGATAGAGATACTGGTAGGGGCGACGCTCCACGCGTACGTCCTCGAGCTTTTCGCCGATGTTGAAGCGGCGTTCGAGCACGCGGCCGTCAACCACGTTCTTGAGCTTTGTGCGCATGAATGTGTTGCCCTTGCCGGGTTTCACGTGAAGGAATTCGATTACGAAATAGAGCTGGCCGTCCATGCGGATGCATGTGCCGTTCTTGATGTCTTGAGCGTTCATCATATCTGTTGAAGTTTTGTATATTTCAAATTATAGTGCAAAATTACAAAAAAAACCTGAGATAGCGTTGTTCCGGGGCTTAAAAGATACGAATTTAATGGTATAGATGCGAAAAAAGGGGATTTTTTTTGGCTATTTCAAATAGATTTCCTAATTTTGCAGTCCGAAAGGTAATCTATACCCAAAAGAAATAATTAAAACACCATAATAACATGAAAAGAACATTCCAGCCTTCCAACCGCAGAAGAATCAACAAGCACGGCTTCCGTGAAAGAATGGCAACAGCCGATGGCCGCAAGGTTCTGGCCCGTCGTCGTGCCAAAGGTCGCTACTCACTTACAGTTTCTGACCACATCGCAAGCAAGTAAGCAGTTACTTCCTGAATGAAAGAATACGGGGAATCGCTTTTGGCGATTCCCTTTTTCGTTTCCGCATCCTCCCGATCTATTCCACTTAATAATAACTGTATAACCCGCTCACGACTTTGTCATGGGCGGGATATACACAAAATCTCAAGACCTGTGGT
>X108_Striped_Desert_Hamster__coassemble_143_pt1 | contig 19947 bp, 12 predicted proteins | sample X108_Striped_Desert_Hamster__metabat2_low_PE_001 | metagenome-assembled genome bin X108_Striped_Desert_Hamster | reverse complement strand
TTGATTTGGCTGCCATAAAAATTTTATTGAATCAAATTTAAACAGTTTCTAAGTTTTTTACCGGACTTGGCATATCCGTAGAGAAAACGAATGCGAATTATCCTTGGGTCGCTTCTGTTTTTGCTCAGGGTCGAAGCGATTTTAAATTTGGCAAGTTCACTCCTTTTGCCGATATAAGGATAGGTTGCAATTTGAGTTCCGGTTGTGGAGTGTATTTTTCTCCATCCATCGGATATAGGTTTGATTGCGGAAGGAAAGTCGGAATAAATATTGGTCTTGGTTATACTCTGCTCGGTTATAAAGTGGATTCATATGAATTGGCATTTAAAGAAATAGAGTCCTGATTGTGGTGGATTGATTGTAATTATCTGGGTACATCTAATAGAAATGTGTCCTTTATGTCTTTTCGTTTAGGTTTTGATTTCTGAGATATTCGGCATGGAAGACAAGAATTTGAAATTTGTTGTGGAGCATTATCAGGATGATGTATTCAATCGTAAGAGGTCCTGGATGCGACTGGGTCTTGGAAAAGGTCTGTTATGGAGCAGGATTAAGATAGTTGCGAGTGTGGCGCTGATAATTGCGATTTCCGCTACTGCCACAGTCCTGATTAATAAAGGCTATTTTATCTCGGATCATGAAGATGATGACATGACGGTGCCGACGGCGGTTTTATCGCCTGCCGATGTGGTAAGAACTATCGAGTTTGACAATGCTTCTCTTCCGGATGTTCTTGACGATATACGCATCGTATATGGTGTGGAGATAACCAATGTACCGGCAGATGCCGATCAGTATCATATCACACTGAGGTATGAAGGCAGTGCACGAGACCTTGTGGATGCAATCAATGACTTACTTGACCTTAAACTAATTGTAGAGGAATGAGACGACAGTTTATTTTGTTGTCTGTGGCTGCAATGTGTGCTGTCACAGCCATGGCGCAGAATGTCACCATTGAAGCACAAGATCGTCCGGCGGAAGAGGTATTCAAGCAACTGATGTCGCAGACCGGAAAGAATTTCATTTACTCTTCAGATATACTTTCTGGTGTCAGGGTAAATGTTAAGGCTGATAAGAAACCGCTGAAGAAGGTACTCCGTCAGATGTTTGAGGATACTGATATTGAATACAGAATCAAGGGTGACAAGGTGATGCTAAAGAAAAAGAAGGCAAAGAAGCATAAAAAGAAAATAAAGGCCGAAGTGTCAGTTGTGCAGTATTCCATACCGGATACTGTGCTGCCACGCATGCTTGATGAGGTTGAGGTAGTTTCGCGTCTTGATATTCCTGCTGTCTACACTGTAGAGATCGGTGCTCAGAAACTTACTGCAAGTGATATCAATGATACTCCGGTGCTTTTCGGTGAGGCCGATGTGGTAAAGACACTCCAATTGCAGCCCGGCGTCAGCGATGGTGTGGAGGGAATGGCCGGCATGCACGTGCATGGAGGAGACTCAGACGAAAACCTTTTTATGCTTGACAATGTGCCTCTTTATCAGGCTAACCATTTTGCAGGTCTGTTTTCGCCCTTTAATGTTGATGCAGTAAAACATATAGATTTCTATAAGTCATCATTTCCGGCAAGGTATGACGGAAGGGTATCTTCTGTCATGGATGTGAGAACTATTGACGGAAATACTGACGGCCATCATGGATCTGTGAAACTCGGACTGATATCGGGTGCATTCAACATTAATGGACCGATTGGTAGGAAAACCACTTATTCTGTGGCTTTGAGGCGTTCATGGTATGATGTGTTGACTATACCTTTATTTGCTATCATAAGTGCAAAAAATGAAGATGACAATATTAAGTTTAACTATTCCTTCTTGGATCTCAATGCAAAAATAACACATCGTTTCAGTAGACGTTCATCCGGTTTCGCAAGTTTCTATTTTGGAAATGACCGATTGATCCGAGGCGAAAAGCATTGGGGTTATGCAGACGGATATTCATATGAAGACAATACAAAAAGCCAATGGGGTAATCTGGTCGCTCAGGTAGGGTTCCTGCATTATCTCTCGGATGTTATGACAGCTGAATTTACAGTTGCATTTACCCGTTTTTTCAGCGGCATGAGATATGAGGATAAATCATACTTGAAAAAAGAGGGAATCACTTCGTTTTACTCAGAAATGATATCGAAATATGATAATGCGGTGAATGACTGGATTGGACGTGGTGACTTTAAATGGGAGCCCAATGACAGGAATGTGGTACGTTTTGGCGGAGGTTACACTTTTCATTCATATCGTCCGGCTCGAAATCGGTATGAGTATGACTCTAACGGCACGATATTGCAGCAACTGGATACAATAAGAAGTTACAGCGCTCATGAATTGAATGCCTACATTGAGGATGACTGGAAGGTGACCGACAGGTTAAGGGCGAATGCCGGGTTACACCTCTCGATGTTCAATACAGGCAATGATACTTTTTATGGTGTCTCTCCGCGTCTTTCGATTAGTTACAGGGTAAATGACATGTGGGCTGTAAAGTCTGCATATAGCCGAATGGTGCAGTACTCACATCAGTTGTCACAGAGTTATCTTTCACTGCCTACGGACCAATGGATACCGGTAGGAGGAGGATTACGTCCCGAAATTGCGGACAAGGTTTCAGCCGGAGTTTACTGGCAGTCTGATAATGGTGGATACTCCGCTTATATCGAAGGATATTGGAAAGAAATGCGGAATATAGTGGATTATAGCGATTACTATTATGTTCGTCCGGAAAATGACCTCAGAAACTCTCAGTTGACTTCAGGGAGAGGCACTGCGAAGGGAATTGATGTTAAGTTTTCTAAAAATACTGGAAAAATCACCGGTCATGTCGCATATAGTCTTGCCTGGGCTGACCGTACTTATGCAGAAAAGAATGACGGCAGGCCTTATCCGGCCTATTTTGACAACAGACATACAATCAATGTACTGCTCAATTGGAATATAAGCGATAAAGTCTCGCTGAATGCCGCCTGGACAGGCCATTCCGGCAACAGGATTACTTTTGCGACTCAGGTTTGGAGGCCTGAATGTGACTTGAATATTTGGGATGATATTGCACTCAAGACTACATTGAACAATTATCAACTTCCATTTTATCATCGCCTTGACCTGAGCCTGACGGTAAAAAACAGACGCGGATACTGGAATTTTTCCATCTACAATGCATATTGCAATATGAACACTATTGGTATTCGCTATGGCTCAAAGGAAGTGAAAGTACCTGTAACTGCTTCCGGCGTCACCGGATCATCGGTCATGAGCATACCGGTTTTCCAGAAAATAACACTTCTTCCTATAATTCCATCCTTTTCATACACATGGCTGTTCTGAATAAAATATATTTGTGTTGTATAGCGATTTTACTGACCGGTTGCATCAGGGATATAACTCCTGATATGGTTATGAAACCGGTATTATGTCTCAATTCTGTCATTACGGCAGGAAGTCCTGTAGAGGTGAAAGTGTCCCATACCTGGCTTTACTCCGATGTCGATGGTGCTGAAAACACAGCTGTTGATGATGCGGATGTATTGATATATGCCAATGGCGTGATACAGAAGGATTCATATATCGCCAGAGAGGGAGATGTGATAAGGATAGAGGCTTCAAGTCCGGTTTACGGTTATGCAGAGGCTGAAGTGACCGTACCGTATGCAGTAGCGAGACCGGAGGTGGTCATAAAGCCTGAGGCGGATGAGGTAAATCTGGATATTTATAATGATATGAGCCGATTGAGAGTGTACTTTGGTATGGATCTGGATGTTAATGTTAAGGATAATCCGGGCAAAAGAAACTATTATAGATACTCAATGAAGAGTATATATAATGGTGACAGTGAGTTTTACTGCAACGGAGACACGTTGTATAATTATATCAATAGCGGTTATTTTCGGTATGAGACGGAACCCGTTTTCAATGAGCATGTAGATACCTTTGAGTATATCGGAGGAGGCAGTGGAGCCGGATTCACGTTTTTTACCGACAGCTGGTTCTCCGACAAATCATATACATTGACTGTAGGTTATTATGATGCTCGCGCCTGTGTCAATACAGACGGAAATCTCGAGGATGTTCTTGATTTTGAGGTTGAGGTGTCGATAGAGTCAGTGTGTGAGGAATATTATAAGGCGGCGGTATTCATATGGCAGCTCAATTATGGAGTAATAGAAGATCTTAATGACATGGGACTTGCTGATAATGTCCGGACATACAGCAATGTATCGAGTGGTGCGGGACTTGTGGTTGCGAGGTCAATATCCACCGCACGTGTTTCTCTGCGTGACTTCATGCTTGCTTGCCTTCAGGATGCTTGCGGCCCGAATGGCGATTGATGATCGGGTATTGGTTTCGAGATTAAGCAGGCCCCATTTGTTTGAGAAATGGGGCCTGCTGCTTTAATCGTCGTCTCCCTGGTCTTGTGGTGTCTTAGGCAGGGATATGTTAAGGAACAGCCATCCTAAGAATCCTGCCAGCAAAGATCCTATGAGGATACCGAGTTTGGCATTGTTGAGGATTTGTGACAGATATGGGTCTCCGGTGCCAAACGTAAGGTTGGCAATGAAGAGAGAAACGGTGAAACCGATGCCTCCGAGTATTGAAACAGCAGCAAGCTGAGCCCAGTTGCTTCCTTCCGGCATGGGTGCCCATTTAAGTTTTATGCATATCCAGCTGAACGCGAATATTCCAATGAATTTACCGAGTACAAGGCCGGCGATAATAGCCAGTGATATCCCTTGGAATACAGCAGCGATCTCTATGTCGCCGAGCCATATGCCGGCATTGGCAAAGGCAAAAAGCGGAACGATCATGTAGTTGACCACAGGATGCAGGGAGTCCTCAAGGTCCTGAAGAGGAGATATGACCTTATCTGACGCCGACTCAATCTCTTTCAGCCAGTTGGTCTGTTGTTTGCTCAGGATTCCTCTTGTAGTGAGTTCCTCTTCGTCTGCCTCAGAGAAATGACTGATATTCTTTCTGATCGTCTTGATATAGTTCTTGACAGCATATACCGGTTTGGCTGGCACACAGAATGCTACAATAACCCCTGCTATGGTCGGGTGTATTCCCGATTGAAGAAACAGGAACCATACGAAAATGCCGAGTGTGACATAGAATGTCTTCATCTGTACTCCGGCAAGGGCTCCGATGATCAATGCCGCTATCAGGCTGGCCGCCCATAGAAGGGCTACATAATCTATGTGAGAGGAATAGAATATGGCGATCACAAGTATACCGCCGATATCGTCGACCACAGCAAGAGTGGTAAGAAAGATCTTGAGTCCTATCGGTACCCTTTTTCCGAGCATGGCGAGCACTCCGAGAGAGAAGGCAATGTCTGTAGCCATTGGAATCGCAGCGCCTTGTATATAATCGGTGCCACGTCCAAGCATGAAGAAAATCAGTACCGGTATGGCCATTCCGCCGATTGCCGCCACTATCGGCAATAGTGCCTGACGGAAGGAGGATAGCTCGCCCACAAGGACCTCACGCTTGATTTCAAGGCCTACGGAAAAGAAAAACACTGCCATCAAGGCATCGTTGATAAAAGCCATTACCGACATAGGATGACCGTGATGGCTGAATAGGTTGAATCCCCCCACCTGAAGGGCTATCTCATGGGTCCAAAGACCATTGTAGAAATCATGGAGAAAAGGCAGGTTGACCACAAGAAGCGCAAGGGCGGTGGCCGCCATAAGCACGGTGCCTCCATTGGTATGGTTCCTGATTGTCTTTCTCGAAATAAAGAATACGTTTGACATAATTGAAGTGTTAACAATACATAAAATATTAACAATATTTTGCGCTGAATGGTTGAATTTTCGGTATATGGGTGTTTTGTATAATGAAAAATAAGACTGTTTCAATTTTTTTTATTAAATTTGCACCGAATATGTCCATACTGCATTTCGGTCCACGCATCCGGAATAACGACTCAGGCATATATCAGGGGGATTGAGATCGGTGTACTTTTGAACTGAAATTATTTACAAACATAATATTTTTCAATTATGAGTTTAAATATCATTGTGCTTGCAAAGCAGGTACCTGATACGAGAAACGTCGGAAAAGATGCGATGAAAGAAGACGGCACTGTAAATCGCGCCGCTCTTCCCGCTATCTTCAATCCCGAAGATCTCAACGCGCTCGAACAGGCTCTAAGGCTGAAGGATATGTATCCCGGCACTAAAGTGACACTTCTCACTATGGGTCCCGCACGAGCTGCTGAAATCATCCGAGAAGGCCTTTACAGAGGTGCTGACAATGGTGTCGTGCTTTCTGACCGTGCGTTTGCCGGCTCTGACACTCTTGCCACTTCCTATGCACTTAGTGCCGCTATCAGGAAAATTGGAAATTACGACCTTATAATCGGCGGTCGCCAGGCTATCGACGGTGATACCGCCCAGGTTGGCCCGCAGGTGGCTGAGAAACTTGGTCTGCCTACCGTGACATATGCCGAGGAAATCATCAATGCCGACGGTGGCCATGTAGTGGTGAAGCGTCGTATTGAGTCAGGTGTGGAGACAGTGAAGGCTCCCATGCCTCTCGTGGTGACTGTCAATGGAAGTGCCGCTGACTGCCGTCCCCGCAATGCTAAATGCCTGCAGAAGTACAAATACGCTGCCGTTCCTTCAGAAGTCGCTGCTGATGAAAAGAAGCAGGCTCTTATTGAAAAACGTCCGTACCTCAGCATCGGTGAGTGGAATGCTTCTACAGTCGAGGCTGATCTCTCTCAGTGCGGTCTTGCCGGTAGCCCCACTAAGGTAAAGAGCATTGAGAATGTGGTCTTCACTGCAAAAGAGGCCCGCAAGGTAGAGAATACCGACGAGGCTATCGAGGACCTTATCAAAGAATTATTCGCTAACCACACTATCGGCTAATATATATTCAATTATGGCAGACAAGAACAATCTTATCGTATATCTTGAATACGAAGAAGGCAAAGTCGCTGACGTGAGCCTTGAACTGCTCACCAAGGGACGCCAGCTGGCCGACAAGCTGGGTATCAAACTCGAGGCTGTAGTGGCTGGCGATAATCTTAAGGATATCGAGAAGCAGGTGATGCCCTACGGAGTGGATACTCTTTATAAGGTGGAGGACAAGCGTCTTTATCCTTATACTTCACTTCCTCACAGCAGCATTCTCATCAATCTGTTTAAGGAAATCGAGCCGCGTATCGCATTTATGGGTGCAACCTCGATAGGCCGTGACCTTGGTCCTCGTGTGTCAAGCGCGCTTCACAGCGGATTGACTGCAGACTGTACTTCTCTTGAGATCGGTGACTACTCGGATGCTAAGAGCGGTACTGAATATAAAGATCTTCTTTATCAGATTCGTCCTGCATTCGGTGGCAATATCGTTGCGACTATCGTCAATCCGGACTGTCGTCCCCAGATGGCTACTGTACGTGAGGGCGTGATGAAGAAAGAGGTGTACAATTCCAACTATATGGGAAAGGTCGTAGACCTTGATGTCAACAAATATACCGAGTCTTCCGACTTTGTGGTTGAAATCATCGACCGTCATGTAGAGAAATCCAAGGTCAATCTCAAGGGCAGTCCTATCGTAGTGGCCGGAGGTTATGGTGTAGGAAGCAAGGAGAATTTTGATATCCTCCAGCAGCTTGCAGATATTCTCGGTGCCGAGGTGGGTGCAAGCCGTGCCGCTGTCGATGCCGGATGGGTCGACCATGACCGTCAGATCGGCCAGACAGGTGTGACTGTACGTCCTAAACTCTACATCGCATGTGGTATTTCCGGACAGATCCAGCACATCGCCGGTATGCAGGAATCCAGCCTCATCATCTCGATCAACTCTGATCCCGAGGCTCCTATCAATGCCATCGCCGATATCGTGATAACCGGCAGGACGGAAGATGTAGTGCCTAAGTTAATCAAGTATTACAAAAAGAATTCGAAATAAGCCATGGCTAATTTTTATACAGACAATCCGAATCTAAAATCCCATCTTCAGCATCCTTTGATGAAGAAGATTGTGGAACTCAAGGAAAGAAATTTTGCCGACGCCGACAAATATGACTACGCACCTCTCGATTTCGAGGATGCCATGGACTCCTACGACAAGGTGCTCGAAGTAGTAGGCGAGATTTGTGGCGACGTAATTGCGGAAAACGCTGAAAGCGTTGACCACGAAGGTCCCCGCGTGGAAAACAACCGCGTGATCTACGCCGAAGGCACTAAGAAGAATCTTGAGGCATGCCGTAAGGCCGGTCTCATGGGAATGGCTATGCCTCGCCGTCTCGGTGGTCTTAACTTTCCCATTACTCCCTACATCATGGCTGCTGACATAGTAAGCCGGGCAGATGCAGGTTTCGAGAATCTCTGGGGCCTTCAGGATTGTGCAGAGACTATTTATGAATTTGCAGATGACGACCAGAAGGAGCGCTTCATAAAGCGTGTCAGCGAGGGTGAGACCATGAGTATGGACCTTACCGAGCCTGATGCCGGCTCAGACCTTCAGAGCGTGATGCTTAAGGCTACACAGAAGGAAGATGGAAGCTGGGTTCTCAACGGCGTGAAACGTTTTATCACAAACGGTGACTCGGATATCCACCTTGTGCTTGCACGTTCGGAGGAGGGTACCCGTGACGGTCGTGGCCTTTCGATGTTTATCTATGACAAACGTAATGGTGGTGTCAATGTGCGTCGCATCGAGAATAAGATGGGTATCAAGGGAAGCCCGACATGTGAACTTGTATACAAGGACGCTCCTGCTGAACTTTGTGGTAGCCGTAAACTTGGTCTTATCAAGTATGTGATGGCACTTATGAATGGTGCTCGTCTTGGTATCGCTGCCCAGAGTGTCGGTCTTTCAGAAGCCGCTTACCGTGAGGCTCTTGACTATGCTAAAGACCGTAAGCAGTTTGGCAAGGCTATCATCGAGTTTCCGGCTGTGGCTGAGATTCTCAGCGTGATGAAGGCAAAACTTGATGCAAGCCGTGCGCTTCTTTACGCATGTGCGCGCTTTGTGGATATTTATAAGATCTATGATGATATCGCCAAAGAGCGTGCTCTCACGAAAGAGGAAAAGCTCGAGGCCAAGGCTTATAGCAAACTGGCTGACGCATTCACTCCGCTTGCCAAGGGACTTGGTTCGGAATTCTGTAATCAGAATACATATGACTGTATCCAGATTCATGGCGGTAGCGGCTTCATGAAGGACTATCGCTGCGAGCGTCTGTATCGCGATGCGCGCATCACAAGCATCTATGAGGGTACTACACAGCTTCAGGTAGTAGCAGCCATCCGCCACGTGACCACCGGCTCGTATCTTAACTTCATCAAGGAGTCTCTCGCTTCGGAAGTGTCTGAAAAGCACGCAGCCTGCAAGGCCGTGCTTGAGGAAATGGCCGCCAAGTATGAGACAGCTGTAGCCGCAGTGCTCGATGCCAAGGATTCGTCCTACACGGATTTCATGGCACGTCGACTTGTAGAGATGGCAGGACACACCGTCATGGGATGTCTGCTTCTCGATGAGGCTGGACGCAACGAGGCTTTCGACAAGTCGCTTGAGGTGTATGTGAAGTATGGTCAGGCAGAATGTACCAAGCATGCTGATTTCATTGCCAACTTCAAGGTAGAGGAGATGCAGGCATATACTTTCTGACATTCATAAAAACGACATTTATACGTCAGGTGTCGGCCATCGTGCCGACACCTGACTTTTGTGTTTATTATTTTGTGTATTTCCTTTTTTTTATATAATTTTGCACTGAAATTGACGAGGCTTATTTAATTATTGGTCTTTCGCCTGATAATTGAATGTCAGGGTAGGAAGCTGGATGTAAGTGTCATGAAGTGATGATGGATTCACGATTTAATGGATTATCATCAAGGAGTAGATAGGATCGTTATATTTCAGATTAAATCAGGAGGATTTCAATAGCCGGAGTTTTCCGGAAATAACTTAAAAATTATAAGATGTCTGATCTAAGGTTCAAAAGCGTTGAGGTGGCTTCCTCACGCAAGCCGGTAGAAGTCAAACTTCCCATAGAGAGCGTAGAAAAATACTATGCCAAACAGGTATTCAACCGACAGAAGATGTTCGAATACCTGCCTCAGTCAACCTTCCAGGCACTTGTAGATGCCATTGACAACAAGAAACCGCTTAGCCTGTCGCTCGCCGACAGTGTGGCTGACGGCATGAAGAGATGGGCTATCGACAATGGTGCCAGACACTACACTCACTGGTTTCATCCGCTGACCGGAGGCACAGCGGAGAAACATGATTCCTTCATCAATCACAATGGTGAGGGCGGAGTAGTGGAGGAATTTTCCGGTAAACTTCTCGTCCAGCAGGAACCTGATGCATCATCTTTCCCTAACGGTGGTATCCGCAACACATTTGAGGCTCGTGGTTATTCGGCCTGGGATATCTCGTCGCCTGCGTTTATTCTTAACGACACACTCTGTATCCCTACGGTATTTATTTCCTATACCGGCGAGAGCCTTGACTATAAGACACCTCTGCTGAAGGCCTTGAATTCCGTAGATAAGGCTGCTACACGTGTGGCAAGATACTTTGACAAGGAGGTGAACCATGTCAAGACTTATCTCGGATGGGAGCAGGAATATTTTCTTGTAGACGAGGCCTTGTATGACGCTCGTCCGGATCTCGTGATGACGGGCCGTACTCTTATGGGACATGAATCGGCTAAAAACCAGCAGCTTGAGGACCATTATTTTGGTTCCATACCGACTCGAGTGGCGGCTTTTATGCTTGATCTTGAGACTGAATGTCATAAACTCGGCATACCCGCTAAAACGCGACACAATGAGGTTGCGCCCAATCAGTTTGAGCTTGCTCCTATCTTTGAGGAGGCCAATCTTGCGAATGATCATAACCAGCTTCTCATGAGTCTTATGACAGAAGTGGCACGTAAGCACAATTTCCGCGTACTTCTTCATGAGAAACCGTTTGCCGGAATAAATGGCTCGGGAAAACACAATAACTGGAGTCTCGGCACCGATAAGGGCGTGCTTCTCTTTGCTCCCGGCAAGACTCCTGAGCAGAATCTTCAGTTCATAGCATTTGTGGCAAATGTCATGGCTGCTGTCCACAGACATAATGCTCTTCTTAAGGCATCGATAATGACTGCTACCAACGCCCATCGTCTTGGTGCGAATGAGGCTCCTCCGGCAATCATATCCATGTTCCTCGGATCCCAGTTGAGCCAGATTCTCGAATCGATCGAGTCTACAGAGGATGACGCCGAGATAAGTCTCAATGGAAAGGACAAGGTCAATCTTGACATCGCCCAGATTCCTGAACTGATGATAGACAATACGGACCGTAACCGTACAAGTCCATTTGCCTTTACAGGCAACAGATTTGAATATCGTGCAGTAGGTAGCACTGCCAACTGTGCGTCTGCCATGATCGCGCTCAACGCTGCGGTGGCTGACCAGCTTAATCAGTTTGCCGACAAGGTGGATGCGCGTGTGGCAGCCGGAGAACAGCTTAATCAGGCTATATTCAGGGAAATGCGACAGTTGATTATTGCGGCGAGGTCTATACATTTCGATGGAAACGGATATAGCGATGAGTGGAAGATCGAGGCTGAGAAGCGAGGCCTTGATGTAGAGTCAAGCGCACCGTTGATGTATGATGCATATACTCGCCCTGAATCTTTAGAGATGTTCAGCCGTACAGGCGTACTGTCGCCAAAGGAAATCGAGGCCCGCAATGAAGTGAAGTGGGAGATGTATAGTAAGAAGGTTCAGATCGAGAGCCGTGTGCTTGCCGATCTTGCGATAAACCACATCATACCTGCCGCAACACGTTATCAGAGCCTTCTTCTTGACAACGTATACAAAATCAAGGAACTTTTCAAGGGAGATAAGATGGATAAGATTGCAGGCCATGACCTGCATGCTATAGAAAAGATGTCGGAGTATATCGCCTCGATACGTTCAGGTGTCGATGATATGGTGGCCAAACGCCACGTCGCAAACCGTAAGGAGGACGAGCGAAGCAAGGCTATAGCATATCACGATGAAATCGTTCCTGCTATGGAAGAGATAAGGAACAGCATAGATGCTCTTGAACTTATGGTGGATAATGAAATCTGGCCTCTCCCAAAATATAGGGAACTTCTGTTTATCCGCTGATTAATACACTCAATATTTATGATCCGGAATCGCCCTTATGGTGATTCCGGATATTTTTATATGTTTTTTGACATATGTCTTGATTTTATCGGGTATTTTTCTTATTTTTGCATCAGAGAACTCAATTATCTTCGGTCAGCGACCGCCATTATTTACAAACTGATCTGATACATGAAAATCAAGAAACTCCTTTTAGGCGATGAAGCCTTCGCTCTCGGAGCCATAAATGCCGGATTGAGCGGTGCGTATGGCTATCCCGGTACCCCTTCCACCGAAATTATGGAATTTGTGCAGGCAAGTCCTGTAGTAAAAGACAGAGGCATACACTCTCATTGGTCGGCCAATGAGAAGACTGCGTATGAAGAGGCTCTCGGAATGTCATATGCCGGTAAACGCTCGATTGTGACCATGAAGCATGTCGGGCTAAATGCATCGGCTGATGCTTTTGTCAATTCCGGCATGACGGGAGCCAATGGCGGCATGCTTGTGGCTGTGGCTGATGATCCGTCGATGCATTCCTCGCAGAATGAGCAGGATTCCCGCTTTTATGGTGATTTCGCCTTCATCCCCGTTCTTGAGCCGTCATGTCAGCAGGATGCCTATGATATGGCTGAGTATGGTTTTCGTCTGTCGGAGAAATTCGAGATTCCTGTGATTGTCAGAATGGTGACGCGTCTAAGTCATTCTCGCGCTACGGTCGAGGTGGATGACAGCGCAGCATCAGAGAATAATCTGCATTTCCCCGACGACGGGCGGCGATGGGTTCTGATGCCTGCCAATTCGCGTCGCAGGTATGTCGAGCTTCTTGACGTGTACGAGCGTCTTGAGAAGGAATCGGAGACATCTCCGTTCAACCGTTACACTCCAGGCAGTGACAGATCGCTTGGTATAGTGGTTAGCGGAATCGCGGCTAACTATCTTGATGAACTATTTCCTGACGGATGTCCATTCCCGGTCGTGAGAATATCTCAGTATCCACTGCCGAAAGAAATGCTCCGAAGACTTGCGAAAGAGTGTAAGGAAATCATTGTGATAGAAGAGGGGCAGCCCTTCATTGAGAAGGCCATGCGTGGCATACTTGATGATTCTGTCAGGATATACGGACGGCTTGACGGAATTGTAGTCAGGACAGGCGAACTGAATCCTGACAATGTAAGGATTGCGTTGTCTCGTGTGCGTCCTGACCTCGATTCTCTGTCGGTTCCCGAACCAAGGGTGGCAAGCAGCACTACTGTGCCGCGTCCGCCGTCGCTGTGCAAGGGTTGTGGACACAGGGATGTCTACAAGGCCCTTAACGAGGCACTTGCAGAATATGATGGTTCACGGGTGTTCGGAGACATTGGCTGCTACACTCTCGGATATCTTGCTCCCTTCAATGCCTTGCATACTGTGCTCGACATGGGAGCGTCGATCACGATGGCCAAGGGGGCCTCGGAAGCAGGCGTACATCCGGCTGTGGCGGTCATAGGTGACTCTACTTTTACTCATTCCGGCCTGTCTGGACTGCTTGATGCCGTAAATGAGGACAGCAATATACTTGTCATCATATCAGACAACCTGACTACGGGAATGACCGGAGGTCAGGATTCGCAGGGTACCGGCAAGATCGAGGAAATATGTCTTGGTCTCGGTGTAGATTCAGAACATCTGCATACTATTGACGCCTTGCCGAAGAACCACGAGAATATGGTGTCGCTGTTTAAGAATGCTATCAACCATAAAGGCCTGTCGGTTATCGTATCACGCCGTGAATGTATACAGACCGCGCGTCGTCATGGTGCCCACAGAGGTCCGAAGAATACGGACTGACCACTCCATATACATAGACAGTCAAGTAAAAATCCAATCCTTAAAAAGTCAAAAAGAGTGAAAACAGATATAGTACTTGCCGGTGTCGGCGGTCAGGGTATACTCAGTGTGGCCACGATTCTCGGAGCTGCATCCCTGAAAGAGGGACTCAATATCAAACAGGCGGAAGTGCACGGCATGAGCCAGCGTGGCGGTGATGTGCAGTCTAATCTGCGCATCTCGTCGGAGCGCATAGCCTCCGATCTTATACCTACAGGGAAGGCAGACCTTATCGTTAGCCTTGAGCCGATGGAGGCTCTGCGCTATCTGCAGTATCTTTCTCCCGATGGATGGGTGGTGACTTCCACCGCACCTTTCGTCAACATTCCTAACTATCCTGATATGGAAGTTGTGGAGGCGGAACTCAGAAACGCGGGCAACGTAATCGCTTTCGATATGGAGGAGATGGCGAAAGGCATCGCGTCACCCAGGTCGAGCAATATGGTGCTTCTTGGAGCGGCCTCTCCGTTCATAGGTATCTCACCGGATAAGATCGAGGCTGCGATTAGAAGCGTGTTCGCTGCCAAGGGAGATGCTATCGTGGAAAGCAACATAAAGGCTTTTCGGGCGGGCAGGGAAAAAGCCCTTGACCAATGTGAGAAGTAAGATGAGGTGTAACATCTAACAAAAACTGAAATGTTTCCTATATCACAAAACACCTTAGACAGGGTTAGTTCCGAACTTGGAATCCTGGACATCTCTACCGCTACGATACGTCAGATTGTCTCGTTGTCGGTCGCTCTTGAGCAGGAGGCAAAAGAGAAGTTCGTTCATCTTGAACTGGGTAATCCGGGTCTACCGGCATCCGAGATCGGTGTAGAGGCTGAAATCCAGGCTCTACGCAATGGTGTGGCCAATACATATCCGGCTGTCAATGGAATTCCTGTGTTGAAAAAAGCCGGAGCCAGATTCGTGAAGGCATTCATGGATATCGACATTCCTGAAAAGGCAATCATACCTACTGTAGGATCAATGCAGGCCTGCTTTACGCTTGAACTGCTTTTGAGCCAGAGAGAGCCTGGAAAGGATTCTATTCTGTTCTTTAATCCGGGATTCCCGGCCCAGCGACATCAGGCAAAGGTGCTCGGAATCGGTATCCGTCAGTTTGACATATATCAGTATCGAGGAAAGGCTCTTGAGGCTAAGCTCGACGAGATGCTATCCAAAGGGGACATCACCGCGATGATCTATTCTAATCCCAATAATCCTTCTTGGATCAATCTTACCGAAGAGGAACTTGAGATAATAGGACGTCTTGCTACTCGTCATGACGTAGTAGTGGTAGAGGATCTCGCATATCTCGGCATGGATTTTCGTACGGATTTCAGTCATCCTTATGAGGCACCATATATTCCGAGTGTAGGCAAGTATACCGACAATTTTATAATGCTGCTTTCAGGCTCCAAGATTTTCAGTTATGCCGGGCAGCGTATAGCGGTGGTAGCCATGAGCAGGAGTGTATATGAGAGACAGTATGATTCTTTACGTAAGTTCTATGAAATGCCTGCCTTTGGCGATGCATACGTGTTTGGAGTGCTGTATACTGCAAGTTCCGGTACCTCTCATTCTGCACAATATGCTCTTGCCGCCATGATGGATGCGGCAGCGGATGGTCGGCTTGATTTCGTTAAAGAAACTTCCGAATATGGCCGTAGGGCTGAAATCATGAAGAAGGCTTTCACTGACCACGGGTTTCACATAGTCTACGATATGGACGGCGACAAGCCAATTTCAGACGGCTTTTTCTTTACCGTAGGATATGAAGGCATAGATGGAAAGACACTGCAGGCCGAGATGATGCGTTATGGTATTTCAGCTATAACGTTGTCTTCTACCGGTTCTGAGCAGGAAGGATTGAGGGTATGTGTCTCCACCTTGTCTGGCAGTAATGATTTCGATATGTTGAATGAACGACTAAAATCCTTCAGGAATGAACATTAATCCACAATATATGACGGCTTCTGAGGCTGTCAGACTGATTGAGAACGGCGATCATGTATATATTCAGGGCAGCACTTCCACACCGGAAGTGCTTTGCCGTGCTTTGGCAGACCGGGGCAATGAACTGCGTGATGTCACGCTGTATTCAGCATTTGCGGTCAATGCCGGTGAGGCTCCATATTGTCGTCCTGAATATAAGGATGCCTTCAATGTTCAGAGCTTTTTTGTAGCCAACGGTGTGCGCCGCTGGATTCAGGAAGGATATGGAAGCACTATACCACGTTTTCTCGGGGAAGTTCCTGCACTGATGCGCGATGGTACCTGCCGGGTGGATGTCGCGTTGCTTAATTGCTCCATGCCAAATGAGGAAGGACTTGTGAGTTTTGGTGTTTCGGCCGATCTTGCTACGGCTGCAGTGGAATGTGCAGACCGTGTCATAGCACAGATAAACCCTCATATGCCGTTCAGTTATGGGGATCCGGTCATTCACATTGATCGTCTGTCGGCTGCCGTGATGGTGGATGAGCCGCTTGTCGAGGTGCCTACGGCGACTCCGACTGAGGCTGAGATACGAATAGGTAATTATATCGCTGAAATGATTCCTGATGGTGCTACACTACAGATTGGAGTTGGCGGTATACCTAATGCGGTGATACGTGCGCTCGGTGACCACAGGCATCTTGGCCTTCATACTGAGGCTATGACTGACGGGGTTCTTCCATTGCTTGAGTCAGGCGTTATCGATAACAGCATGAAAAGTGTGATGCCCGGCAAATCTGTAGCTTCGCTTGCATTGGGTTCAAGAAAGCTCTATGACTACATGGATGGAAATCCCGATATAATCTTCAAGGATGTGGCATGGACCAACAATCCGTTTATAATCGCACAGAATCCAAAGGTAGTAAGCATCAATTCTTGTCTTGAGATAGACCTTACAGGTCAGATATGCGCTGATTCTATTGGTACGAGAATTTTCTCAGGAATCGGAGGTCAGCATGATTTTGTATATGGTTCGCAACTCTCTGAAGGTGGCATGTCGTTTCTCGCAATGCTTTCCACCACGGCAAAGGGCCTTAACAAGATAAAGCCAGTGCTGACTGAAGGCGCCGGAGTGGTGACAACCAGGTTCCAGACAAATTATGTCGTTACGGAATACGGTGCAGTAGATCTGCGAGGCAAGGACCTTGCACAGCGTGCCAAACTTCTTATATCGATTGCGGCTCCTCAGTTCAGGGAGGAACTTGAGCGTGCGGCCGCATCCCGCTTTGGCTACTCATTCCTTCGTTTGAAATAAACCAAACTGTCATGCCGCTCTTCCTTTCTTCTCGTTTTTACTTAAATACTTTTGTTAAATACCTATTTATTAATCCTTTAAATATTTTATAAAATGGCATCCTATCACGGACAACCGGATTTTTGGCTTGAAATCAGAAAAGAGTATATTATTGAGAATTTTGAAAAACTGTTGAATTACATAAGGCGTTATCAGTATTCTGGCGATAAGGATGCAGGCGTATTTTTAACTACATGTCGTTATCTTGTTGATCTTGCTGTTGAACTATCGGAATATTCTTGTACCGGATCATTTATTAATTTTCCACAATTTAAGTTGTCAGGTTCGGAGATGGTAGTTCCTGATGCTTTGGCATTCCGCATAATGGTAGCGGCTATTATTGCATCTCAAAAGATTGGAAAGGACGAGCATTTGATATTGTGCAGGCTTGTCAATTTACTGGTTGTGTCTCATAAGATGCCTCAGACCGACATAGCAGAGGATCTGGTGAATGTTGTAAACAATTGTGTACGTCGTTCTCCTATTCAGTCTTTGGGCATGAACTGGGACGATATTGAGAGTCCTGATGCATTCAGTCCAATAAGACTTCTTCATAATATTTGCCGCACCAAGTTTTATGGCAGTGGAGGTTGTGATTGTGGTTTTGAGGGTAAGGGTACCGTTATTTTTTCAGACGGACTTATATTGGCGGCTCCGGTCAATAAGACAGACTTCCTGAGAGGTAATCTTGTAGAATATCTTTCAATAGGCAAAAATATTAAGGTGCTTCTTCCAAAGAGTGATCATATGCGGACTCCGGATTCTGTGGATGATGTCGTGGATGGAATGACTTTCATGACCAGGGCGCAAGGCGGCGTAAAGGCAAGTCCTGTGGAATCGAAACGGAAGTATACTGCCGGTGCAGTGATACCGGTGGTTATAAAGTCCTGCTGGGGAGTCAAGGTCGAGGCTGCCTCGATTGATCCGTCGTATGTGTGCCTGACAGGCAAGGTAAATATCAGCCTTGCGGAATCCTTGCGATATGTCGATAGTTATCGAGCGTCTTCCTGTTTCAAGGCAGGTATGGTTTTGAATGTGGAATACACGCCCGACGATTCAGAGTTCATGTTCCGTCTGCGTGGCGGTTTCGATCAGTTTTATCATGAATACGCGGATCAGGTGCGTGGCGAAAAGTTGCCGGCTGTATATTATGGCGACTATTCTGCAGGTACCCAGTGGTTGACTGATGAAGGCTTTCTCGTGAATGTGATGGGTCGCATCACTAATGATGATATATTGTATGCCATGGAGCAGCATATTCCCATTCAGATTCGTATCAACAATACAAAAGAGATGAACGGCAATGTGCTCGTTAATGGCGAGATAGATCTCTATGATGTTGAGAATTTCGAACTTGATGAGCCGGTAATGGACATTGAGTCGTATCAATACGATTGCTTCTCCTATATGTTTGGCGAATTTGTGAAGTATTCTACAGAAAGTGCTCCATCCGTAGATGCCGGGGAAAGTCTTAAAGAAGTGGGAGCTGAGGGAGTGATCGCCGTAAGTAATATTCTTGTGGAGCATCAGAGGCGTCTGTCGGATACCATGCCTCGTCTTGCAGGCCTGCAGGCGGCTCTAATGCTCGCGATAGCAGCCGGTGATTATATCGTAGGTGCTTATATTCGTCATGAACTGGAGTATCAGATAGCCATAGCAAAGTTTGCAGGTGGAGCATCTCCTATGTCGATAACACTGTCGCATGGTCCAAATCTTGACGGTATTCCGGAAGTTGAGAAGCATGAGCGAATCATATCCATGATCCGAAATTACAGAGAGCCTGAGATAGGTCGCGCTGCTGAGAGGATAACTACTGATGAGAATGTAGAGGACACTGTAGATGGGCTTATCGATGCCTCAAACCGTCTTCTCGGAAAGATTGATGACCGTGAGATCTCGCGTATCAAGTTTGAACTTGCACGTACTCTTGATGTCGATGACCAGTTCAAGAGTTCGGATCAGACTACATACTATGGTGTGGAAAGCGACACTCTGGAATTCAAATCATCGGCTGTATGCCCTCCGAAGAATCGGCTTAAGGGTTATGCCGAATACGAACCGGAAACGCAGAAATGGGCTATTTTAAAGACTATATGCGGCTTTCTTAATTCTGCCAACGGAGGAGATCTGCTCATAGGCGTGCGAGATAATGGTCTTGCCATCGGTATCGCGCATGATTATGAGCTCCTTTATGATGACCGAAGGATACCGGAAGCCAATTCTGACCGTTATCGTACATATCTGAAAAATATCATAGATAATTCCTTCATGGCATATAAGTCGAGGGCCGAGAAGCATAGCATCACGACAGCATATGTCACATACGTCATAGAGAAGAACGACGAAGGTCTGGAAATACTGCGTATTCATGTCGACAGTTATAGAGGTGACATGGTTCATTTTCATCCCGATTGTCAGCGTCCTGAAGATATTCAGGAGGCATATATCCGTACCAGTGGTGCGACGGTGCCGATGAATCGTTCTGTGCGTGATCAGACTCTTATCAAGAAGTATAAAAAGGCAGGAGATCAGGAAGCTTTCGGAATGGCGGCTATCTACGAAGCGCGAAATTCAAAGAAGCGTGTGCTTCTGAAGGATTATACCTCGCGAAATGGTGTAAGGGATCGCGAGATTGAGGTTTTTCAGGTTTTTCCCGAATCAAAATGTATTCTTGCCTACGATACTGATG
>X108_Striped_Desert_Hamster__coassemble_142_pt1 | contig 20198 bp, 14 predicted proteins | sample X108_Striped_Desert_Hamster__metabat2_low_PE_001 | metagenome-assembled genome bin X108_Striped_Desert_Hamster | reverse complement strand
CTCATACCCGTGGCTCGTTCTCTTTCGCCGATGCGGCGGAGGGAGGCATGATCAATAACACATATCCCTCAACGCTTCTCAATTTCGAGGAGGGATGCAGGCTTGCGGGCGTTCCGGTCATCTCGCACGAGACGGCCCAGTTCCAGTCTTACCCCGATTTCGATGAGATAAGCAAGTATACCGGTGCGCTTTATCCCTGCAATATGGAGGAGTTCCGTCAGCGTCTCGATTCTGCAGGCATGCTCGACCAGGTGAAGGATTTCCACGAGGCAAGTGGCAAATGGGCGCTTCAACTCTATAAGCAGGATATCGAGATGGACCTCCGCACTCCCGACATGGCGGGCTTCCAACTTCTCGACCTTCAGGACTATCCCGGGCAGGGGAGTGCCTATGTCGGTATTCTTGATGCGTTTCTCGACTCCAAGGGCTACTGCAGCGAGGAGGAGTGGAGGCAGTGGTGCTCTCCGGTGGTACCGTTGATGATCGCCGACCGTTTCTGCTTTACGTCTGATGAGAAGTTTAATGCCTCTATCAGGATTGCCAATTATTCCGGAGGATCGCTTAAGGGCAGGCAACTGAAATGGTCGCTTGCCGGACGCAGTGGAGTTCTCGACATTCCCGACGGCGAGGGCCTGATAGATGTAGGGAATATATCTGTGGATTTTACTGATTCCGAAGCCCCGGCTGCCCTGCGTCTGACGCTTGACATTCCCGGTACCGATTACCGCAATTCTTACAGCATCTGGGTCTATGAGCCGGGCATTGATATAAACCGTCATAAGAAGGATGTCCTTGTCACCGATACCCTCAGCGCCGATGTGCTCCGGTCGCTGGCCGATGGCGCCGATGTGCTTTATATGCCCGGAATGTCCTCCCTGACGGTCGGGCCGTTGTTCCAGACTGACTACTGGAACTACCGCATGTTCAAGACCATAAGCGAGAACAACGGCAAGAGTGTATCGCCCGGTACTCTCGGTATACTCACCGATCCCGCACATCCGCTGTTCGGAAGATTCCCTACTGAAAAGCACACCGACTGGCAATGGTATCCCGTGATTAAGAACAGCAATCCGTTTATTCTCGACAATACGGAAAAGAATTACCGTCCGATAGTGCAGGTCATCGACAATATCGAGCGCAATCATAAGCTCGGACTTGTTTTCGAGTTCGCGGTGGGCCGCGGACGGCTGCTCTGTGTGGCTTCCGACCTTGCGAAGGCGGCTGAGTATCCTGAGGGCAGGCAGTTTTATGTCTCGGTGCTCGACTATATGAACTCCGACAGTTTCAGTCCGTCAACTCGCCTCACCCCAGATGAACTTGTCAGCCTCTTCAATACCTCTGTCGAGGAGAGGACTCTGGAGCAGCTTAACAATATCTCGCCATATTAAGACAGTGATGCGTAATGAACAGGAAAGGTATATATTTGATGATCCTCATGACTCTGGCAGGGAGTGCTGTCGTGAGGTCGCAGGATGTGGAACGTCCTCGTCCTGCTGAATGGAATGACCTTGTCGAGGGTGGCAGGTTTATGGACAGGTTCTTGCCGATGACTAATATGCAGTCACAGTCAAAAGATGCCGCGTGGGGTGCGCCGGGTGTCAGAAACAGATATATTGATAATGGCATAGAGGTCGACAATCTGTCGATATGGGGAGGAAACATACTCAGGAATGACGATGGCAAGTATCATCTTTTCGTATGCGGATGGAATGAGAGTGCTTCAAAGGGGCATATGTCTTGGTGGGATTCTACCGTGTTTCATGCCACCGGCGATTCACTTGCCGGTCCCTACCGGCTACATGGCACTGTCGGCCGGGGACATAATCCCGAGGCTTTCAGGCTTGACGATGGTAGGACTGTGGTCTATGTGATCGACGGCTATTATATCTCGGATAAGGTACATGATGATATATGGGTCTATGACAAGTTCAGTTTTGATGCCCGTGGAAGAAAGATAATAGATGGCTTGTCGAATCTTACCTTTGCGCGCCGTAAGGACGGATCCCGTCTGATGGTATGCCGTGGAGGCGGGGTTTGGGTCAGCAGGAACGGTCTGTCGGTCTACAGGCAGATAAGCGACGGAAGCATTTATCCCGATGTGGATGGAGACTTCGAGGATCCGGTCTTATGGCGCGACAGCGTGCAGTATAATCTGATAGTCAATGACTGGCGAGGACGCATTGCCTTCTACATGCGCTCTCCCGACGGTATTGAGTGGATTACTGAGCCGGGTGAGGCTTATGTGCCCGGCATAGCCCGCCACGGCGACGGAACGGTTGAGGAATGGTATAAGTTTGAGCGTCCTAAAGTTTTTCAGGATGAGCATGGTCGTGCCGTCCAGATGAATTTTGCGGTCATAGATACATTGAAATACTGTGATTTGCCTTATGACCATCATAGTTCCAAGAACATTACCATCCCTCTCAACAAGGGTCTTCTGCTTGAGATCTTGAATAAAGGCAGGATAGGAACTTCTGTCAAGGGGATTGATGTGCGTATCAGGGCGGAGGAAGGATTTGACCCGAATTCTGATATCAACGTCGGTTCGCTGCGTTTCGGATCGTACAGCGAGGTGAATTTCGGAAGAGGAGGCAAGGCCGTGAGGACACGTAAGGATGGCCAGGACCTCATAGTGACTTTCGACGGCAGGAATTCCGGAGTGGACGAGAGGGAATTTGCTCCGAAACTGATTGGCAGGAAGAAAGACGGGTCGATGGTTTTCGGCTATGCGAAAATGCCGGGGTATAGATATGACAGGCCGGTATTGTCGGCAAATATAATCGCAGGCGATGGGGCTGATGTTGATACTGTAGCCGAAATCGAGAATTTCGGTCTGTCGCGGTCGGATACCGTGATGGCAGCGGTATCTCTTAATGGCAAGGTGATCAGGGAAATTACGGTCCCCGCGCTGCAGCCTTATGAAAAGATGACATTTACATTGCCGTCTGTGGGCAATGACGATTTATATTCCATATCTTTCAAGAATACATGCAATTATGAAAAAAACTGAACGTTTTATGGCGCTATTTGCGTCTGCCATTGTCGCGGCAGGGGCTGTGCCGTTACGGTGCCGCTGGGAGGCGGCTCGCTCGACGTGGATTTCCTTAAGGAGAATGCCGTGAGGATAAGGCAGGTTCCGGTGGTGCAGTCACCGCTGCAGGAACTCCTCTATGTGAAAAAATACGATGTAGATAATGTCAGGACAGAAAAGCCGTCGAGGGGTGTGACAAGGATTTCGGCCCCGGGGCTTACGGTGATACTCGATTCGATAGATAACTCTATAGCCATTCTCGGCGAGTCCGGCGACACTCTGCTGCGTACCGAGGAGATGGTGCTGGCTCGCAGGTCGGATCCTTCCGTCAGGCTGAAGTGGCGCAATAAGGAGTCGGAACATCTTTATGGACTCGGCCAGTTTCAGGACGGGTATCTTGATGTCAGCAATCTTTCGCGGCGTCTTACTCAGGTAAATACGCAGATTGCCATTCCTTTCCTGCAGTCAGACCGGGGATACGGTATATTATGGAACAATTATGGCCTTACGGAGTTCAATCCGTCAGACACCGGGATTGACCTTGTCAGGACTGACGGCAAGGGTGAGGTGGAGGAGGTCAATGCGACATCCACCGAGGGCAACAGGAAAGAACTAAGGGAGTCAAATGTCTTCACCGGCAGGCTCGTCGTGCCTGAGAGCGGTAGATATGCCCTGCTGCTCGATGTCGGGCAGAAGATGGCGAGACGACACGATCTTGTCATCGACGGCAGGAAGGTGATAGACATGAGGAATGTCTGGTTGCCTCCCACGGCTTCAACTATAGTGGATCTCGAGGCAGGCGAGCACGAGATAGAGGCGTCGCTCGAGAAGGATGACCGTCCTCATCTCTATTACCGCAAAGTGGACGATACCTCGACATTCATGTCGCCTGTGGCTGACGGTCTGGACTTTACTATTTTTGCCGGAACTCCCGACGAGGTCACCTCTGCCTATCATGACGTCACCGGCAACGTGCCGATGCTTCCACGGTGGCTTGCAGGATATGTGCACTGCCGCGAGCGTTTCCACTCGCAGAAGGAACTTCTCGACGTGGCCTCTACGTTCAGGAAGAAAAGCATTCCTGTCGACGTGATCGTGCAGGACTGGCAGTACTGGGGTGAGCATGGCTGGAACGCAATGACTTTCGACAGGAAGAACTATGAGGATCCCGCCGGTATGGTCAAGAGTCTTCATGACCTCGACATGAGGCTTATGATATCGGTATGGGCTAAGCTTGGTTCCGACACCGAGGTAGGCAAGGAGGCGAGGGAGAAAGGATACATAATCCCCGAGACCGAATGGGTGGATTTCTTCAATCCGGAGGCAGCCGGTTTCTATTGGTCGAAATTCAGTTCGCGGATGCTAAGGCCTTACGGTATCGACGCATGGTGGCAGGATGCTACCGAACCGGAAAACGATGATCTTGACGGACGCATGGTTAATGACGGCCGTCTTTCAGGCAACCGTGTGAGGAATGTATTCCCCCTTATGGTAAACAATACCGTCTACAATGGACTGCGAAGCGATGATCCGGAACGGCGCACCGCTATCATGACGAGGAGCGGCGCGCCCGGAATACAGCGTTATGGAGTCATCCTCTGGAGCGGTGACGTTGGCAACGACTGGGAGACGCTGCGCCGCCAGATTACTGGCGGTCTCGGACTGATGGCCTCGGGTCATCCTTGGTGGACATATGATGCCGGAGGCTTTTTCCGTCCCGGCAACCAGTATGACGACAAGGACTACATTGAGCGTCTGATCCGATGGGTACAGGTATCGGCCTTCCTCCCGGTAATGCGTATCCACGGATACATGAGCGATACTGAGCCATGGAACTATGGCCCGGAGGCTGAGAGGATAATCGGCAATTCGATTGCTTTGCGCTATAGCCTGCTTCCCTACATCTATTCCGGAATGGCGCAGGTCTCCGGTAGCGGACAGATGCTCATGCGCCCCCTGCTGTTTGATTTCCCGAAAGACGATCGTGCGCTCGACCGTAAATATGAATACATGTTTGGCAAGTCTCTCCTTGTGTGTCCTGTGACGGAAAGTCTCCCCGCTTCTGTAGAGACGTATCTTCCTTCCTGTAGAGGAGGATGGTATGACTTCTATACGGGAACCCGTTATAACGGAGGACAGACGTTGAGGATTGATGCCGATCTTGAGAGGATTCCCGTTTTTGCCAAAGGAGGCAGCATAGTTCCGGTCTGCACCGGATTGCAGTCAACCGAAGACATGGACGATGCCGTCGTGACCATCAATGTCTATCCCGGTGATGACGCGGTTTTCGACCTTTATGAGGATCAGGGCAAGGATTACGGATATGCAGGCGGCGAGTATTCGGTAATCGGCCTCTCATGGAACGACAGCGACAATACATTTGTCATAGGAGAGAGAAAAGGATCATATCCGGGCATGCGCTCCTCAAGGGATTTTATTGTAAGGACCCCTGCCGGAGAAAAGAGAGTCCGCTATGACGGATCTGAGATAAAGGTGGCTTTCGATTGAGTTACTGATAGCAAGAAATCTCGCCCCCGTCCTCAAGATAAGAAAGTAGCGGCACTGATTCTCTTTTTACACTCGAACTAATTAAATCTAAAATACATCGACATTATGACTAATTTCATTATCTTTGTTCTCATGTCGTTGGTATCGTTGTCGGTCTTTGCCGACACACATCCAATGATAACCAACGTACCGAACAGAACGACTACTTCTCTTGATGGAACATGGAGAATAATTCCGGACCTTTATGGCACGGGAGGAAGCGCCAAGGGTGGCGGCTTCGGCTATTGGAAAGACAAGGCATATGACAACAGGAACTATCTTCAGGAATATGATTTCAATCAGTCTGCGGTCATGAATGTTCCCGGCGACTGGAATACGCAGGACGATAAATTCTATTATTTTGAGGGTGTGATGTGGTATAGACGCCATTTCCCTGTAAGTAAGACAGAAGGCAACCGTTATTTCCTCCATTTCGAGGGCGCTAATTATGAGACTTCTGTTTTTGTCAATGGTAAACCATTGGGCACTCATACCGGAGGTTTTACTCCCTTCACCTTTGAAGTTACGAACGTTATTGCCGATGGCGACAATTCAGTAGTGGCAAGAGTCGATGCGGAGCGTAGACCCGATGGCGTGCCGACGAAAGTCAGTGACTGGTGGAATTATGGCGGAATCACCCGCTCGGTGCACCTTATTGAGACTCCATCGACTTTTATCAGGGATCATTATCTTCAGCTTGATAAAGACAGCAAGAATGTCCTGAATGGTTCGGTGATTCTCGATGGCGACCGTCTTGAGCAGAAAATCACTATCGAGATTCCCGAACTCAAGGTTAGAAAGACGGTGGTATCAGACCATAACGGTGTCGCTGAGTTTAAGATCAATGCAAGGCCTGAATTATGGTCACCCGATAATCCAAGACTCTATGACGTAAGGATTACTGCCGAGACAGACAGCCTCGATGATGAGATCGGATTCAGGACGATCCGCACGGAGGGATCAAAAATTTATCTTAACGACAAGGAACTGTTCTGTCGTGGAATCAATATTCATGAGGAGGCTCCGTTTGCAGGAGGCAGGGCGTTCAGTCAGGAGCAGGCCGAGGTTCTTCTTGGCTGGGCCAAGGATCTTGGTTGTAACTTCGTGCGTCTTGCGCATTATCCGCATAATGAGGCAATGGTGCGTGAAGCCGAACGAAAAGGTCTTCTTGTATGGTCGGAGGTTCCGGTATACTGGGGTATCGACTGGGACAACGACAAGACTTATAAGAATGCTGAGAATCAGCTTTCCGAAATGATTATGCGCGATAAAAACCGTTGCAACGTGATTATCTGGTCGATCGCCAATGAGACGGCTGTAAGGGATAACCGCATGAGATTCCTTACCAGACTTGCGGAGAAAGCCAGAGAACTTGATAATACACGACTCATCGCTGCGGCCATGCAGAATAAGGAGGTGTCGCCGGGTCGTATGGTCGTGAATGATCCTCTTTCAGAAGTGATTGATGTTATGAGTTTCAATGAGTATGTCGGATGGTACGATGGAACTAAGGATAAATGCGATTCGATGACCTGGGAGTTCAAGACTGATAAGCCTGTCATAATCAGTGAATATGGAGGATGTGCTCAGGCTGGGCTTCATGGAAGTGATGATGAATTCTATACGGAAGAGTATCAGGCCGATCTTTACAGGCATCAGATCAGAATGCTTGAGCGTATGCCGGGTCTTGCCGGTTCTGTGCCATGGATTCTTGTAGATTTCAGGTCGCCGCGTCGTCAGCTCGGAGTGGTACAGAATGACTACAACCGGAAAGGTCTGATTTCAGAATACGGACAGAAGAAGCAGGCCTTTTATGTACTAAGGGATTGGTATGATGACCTGAAAAGAAAGTATAAATAAATCGGATCTAAATTCTATTCGCCAGACGATTGATTCCCTCTCATCGGTCAAGCACCGTAATGCTTCCCGGTGAGAGGGAAATCCATATCACACGCAGACGTAGGCAATGATGATCTATAAGATCGTAGTATGAACATTCAGACCTAAAGTCACAGGTACTCCTTACAGAACAGACCCAATGGAAATCTTGTTATTATATAGGTAAGTGGTTCGGAAAATTATCGATATGATAAATGCGAGTTGATTTTGAGCCGGATTGGCCAAAATCAGTCGTGGTTATCATGTCAGGACCATATCGGATACTATGTTTACATATGTCGTTTGTTTTTGTGAACTGCTTGCATCATCATTTATTAAATCGACTGGCTACTTATGATTAAGGCTCTTTTCTTTGATATCGACGGAACTCTCGTCAGTTTCAATACTCATTCCATACCGCAATCCACTATCGACGCTCTTACAAAGGCAAAAGCCAATGGAGTGGGTATATACATTTCTACAGGCAGACCATATCCGATCATCAACAATCTCGGTGCCATAAGACATCTGATCGACGGATATGTCACCACCAACGGCGCGTTCTGCTTCATAGGTGACAAGGTGATATCACGTAGTCCGATCGCTCCGGAAGATGTGGACCTGGTCATCGGCAAGGCGAAGGAAGCGGGTTTCCCGTGTATGGTTGTCGGAGAGAAGACCCTTACCATGTTCAATACAGAGTCTGATCCGGAGATTGTAATGAAGGTGGTGAGAATGCTCAATGTTCCCGGAATCGAGAATGAACTGCCGCTTGGCGATGTTCTCGGTCAGGGCATCCTGCAGCTTACTCCCTTTATAAGCGAGGAGCAGGAGCGTCGTTACTTCTCTAACCTTGACGGTATAGAATCAGGACGGTGGATCCCAGACTTTGCCGATTTCACGGCCAAGGGAGTCTGCAAGGCTAAAGGACTCAGGGAGATTGCCGCATATAAGGGATTGGACATAGCCGAGACTATGGCTTTCGGCGACGGAGGCAATGACCTTTCGATAATAAAGGCGGCGGGTATAGGAGTTGCGATGGGAAATGCCAATCCGGTGCTTAAGGAGAACGCCGATTATATCACGACATCGGTTGATGACGACGGCGTATACAATGCGCTCAGGCATTTTAATGTGATCTGACATTGCTGCGGTATGACGCGTCGTGAGTTATTGAACATTACGAAAAGTCAGATTGTTACAATTGCAGTTGTTTCGACATGTTTCTTTGTTAACCGCGATGGCGGCAATCATATGCTTAATACTTAATTCTCAATATAATGAAAAGGATACTTATCATGGGTGCCTCGTCGGGCATAGGACTCGCGGTGGCGGAGGCATTCGCTTCGCGTGGAGTCATGACGGGGCTTGCCGCACGACACACTACAGCACTCAGGGCATTGAAGGAAAAATATCCCGGTTGTGTGGAATACGAGTCGATCGACATCACGCATGCCGATGCTCCAAAGAAGATGCTGGAACTTATAGAAAAGATGGGCGGCATGGATATATATTTCCATGTCTCCGGAATCGGATATGACAACCCGGATCTTGATCCACAGCGGGAGGTGGACGTAATTGCTACCAATGCCGGTGGTTTCGCACGGATGATCAGTGCTGCCTACGGCTATTTCCGCGATCATGGAGGCAAAGGCAGGATTGTGGCTGTCACAAGTGTGGCCGGTACCAATGGCCTTGCCCGACTTTCCGCATATTCCGCCTCCAAGAAATGCGCCCAGACGTATCTGGTGGCTCTTGAGCAGTTGGCTCATGCCGAGAAGTCCGATGTGTCGTTTACTGATATCCGTCCAGGCTGGATCCGTACTCCCTTGCTTCATGAAGATTCAGAATACCCCATGGAAATGACACTCGACTACGCGTTGCCACAGATAATACGCGCTATAGTCCGGCATCCGAGAGTGGCATACATCGATTGCCGTTGGGGCGCGGTCTGCACATTGTGGAAAATGATTCCCGACTGCATCTGGACCCGTCTCGACATACCGGTCTCCAAAAAGGTATAAGCCGGAATATACATGTCATAAAAAGCACATTAAGGAAAAGGAGGAATACGGTTTGCGTGTTCCTCTTTTGCATGTTTGATGCAAATGTATTAAATTTGCATCATGAATCGAGGCGGCATCCGCATCGCGCCGCCCATGCTAAAACCTATATCATGAAAATCGGAAAAATATTCCTGTCGGCAATCGTTCTATTGTGTGCGGCACCGGGCGCGTTAGGTGCCGAATACAAGCGTCAGATAACTGTGGCGGCCGATGGCAGCGGTGATTTCAAGACTATAACCGAAGCGCTGGAGGCTATACGAGCCTATATGGACTACAGGGTCACGGTCAATATCAAGAACGGTGTGTACCATGAGAAAGTCATAATACCCTCATGGCTTGAGAATGTGGACTTTATCGGTGAGAATCCCGACAGCACCATAATCACGAGCAATGATTACGCGGCCCTCGGAAATATGGGTACATTCCGTACATACACCGTAAGGGTGGACGGATGCGACATGACTTTCCGTAACATTACGATACAGAACAATGCCGGTCGTGTAGGCCAGGCTGTGGCGCTGCATACGGAAGGTACAGGACTGACATTTGAAAACTGCAGGTTTCTCGGAAACCAGGACACCCTGTTTCTTGCAGGCCATGATGCGAAACTCGTTTTTGATGACTGCTACATAGAGGGAACCACCGATTATATTTTCGGTCCGGCAACGGTATGGTTTGAAGACTGCACCATCCATAGCAAGAGCGATTCGTACGTCACTGCCGCGTCCACTCCGGCCGACGTGGAATTCGGATATGTATTCAAGGATTGTCGACTGACCGCTGATCCGGATGTGAGCAAGGTCTATCTCGGCCGCCCGTGGCGTCCGTATGCATATACTTGTTTTATCGATTGCGAGCTCGGTGGCCATATAGTTCCGCAAGGCTGGAACAACTGGCGTAACCCCGACAATGAGAAGACTGCCCGCTATGGCGAGTACCGTAGTAAAGGAAACGGTGCCGCGCCCGCAGCGAGGGCGCTCTGGAGCAGGACGCTCAGCGATGCGGAGGCGGCAGCCATAACGCGAGAGAGGGTAATCGGCACTGGCCGGTAGCCATGGTTCATTCCTGTCAGTCGGAATGTCCCGGTACCTTGCATGAATCCTGTGATTTGATCAGGTATGCTATGAGAGAGTCATTGTTGCATATGATCTCGTCAAGATTCTTGCGGTAGGCATTCATGTCGACAATGGTCTTGCGGGCCACTCCCGACTGCTTTGCGGCTTCTATCACGGCCGGAGCCACTACTGTAAGGAGACGCTGGTCAAACGGTTTCGGCAGTATATAGCCGGGGCCGAATGTCAGTTCTTTCTGACCATATGCGCTAAGGATCTTATCGGGCACCGGTTGCTCGGCAAGCGAGGCTATTGCTTTTGCCGCCGCTACCTTCATCTCCTCATTGATCTCGGTGGCTCCGCAGTCAAGGGCTCCACGGAAGATATACGGGAATCCGAGCACATTATTGATCTGATTGGGGTAGTCGCTGCGTCCGGTGGCGAAGATAATGTCGGGACGTGTAGCCATGGCGAGTTCATAGGCTATTTCCGGCGAGGGATTGGCGAGGGCGAAGACTATAGGACGTTCCGCCATCGACATTACCATTTCCGGAGTGACCACATCAGCCACAGATAGACCCAAGAATATGTCGGCGTCCTTCATGGCGTCGGCAAGGGTGTGTATGTCGCGATCCGTGGCGAATTCCTTCTTTGCGGAGTTGAGGTTTTCCCTGTTTCTGCGTATGACTCCCCTGCTGTCGCACATCACGATGTTCTCATGGCGAAGTCCCATCGCGCAGTATAGCTTAGTGCATGCGATGGCGGCCGCTCCTGCTCCGTTGACCACAAGACGGACCTTTTCTATATCCTTACCTTGCAGTTTTAATGCGTTGATCAGCGCTGCCGATGAGATTATGGCGGTGCCGTGCTGGTCATCGTGCATCACCGGTATGTCGAGATCCCTGCGGAGTGCGTTTTCTATCTCAAAGCATTCCGGAGCCTTGATGTCCTCGAGGTTTATACCGCCGAAGGTAGGGGATAGTCGGGCTACTGTCTTGATGAATTCCTGCGGGTCGGTCTCGTCGATCTCTATGTCGAAGGCATCGAGCCCCGCGAAGATCTTGAAGAGAAGAGCCTTTCCTTCCATCACCGGTTTCGATGCCTTGGCTCCGATGTTGCCGAGGCCGAGCACTGCGGTGCCGTTGGAGATGACGGCCACGAGGTTTCTCTTATTTGTATAATCGAAGATCCTGTCGGGACTGTCCTTGATGGCGAGGCACGGATATGCCACGCCGGGAGAGTAGGCGAGTGATAGGTCTTCGGGTGTGTCATAGGGTTTGGTAGGCACTACTTCCGTTTTGCCTGGACGCGGATAGCGGTGATAGTTTAGTGCCGCCTTTTCAAGATTGTTTGCCATAGTATTATAATATTGTATCTTCAGAAGTATATAGAAGTATATATTAGAAGAGCGGTTTCTTCAGAAACGATGTGGAAGATCTTATAGACTCTTTAAAGATACAACACCCGTAGAGTGATAGTGTTTGAGGCCGGGTGTTTTTTCACTGCTGAAGATATATGCGCCCGGCCTTGATATAGTCGAGCACTGCTGGAGGGACAAGGTCTTTAAGCGTCTCTGCCGACGATTGTGGATTGCCAGAAAGCATATGGCGTATCTGTGTCGATGAGACCTGCATCTGCGGGGCTCCGTTGAGGATTGTTACTCCTTCGGGTGGATCGGGTATGTTTTCACCGGGGCGTGGATATACTATGACTCCAAACTCCCGCCTTATGAGGTCGGGATTGCGCCATCTGTCAAATCCCGCCCAGTTGTCGCCCCCTATGATGAGACTGAAACTGCAGTCCGGATATGATTCGCGCAGTCTTGTGAGCGTAAGCCATGAGTAGGAAGGTACGGGCAGCGAAAACTCGAAATCGCTTACGCGGATTCCTCTCATGCCTTCCACGGCCAGACGCGCCATGTCGAGGCGCTGGCTGTCTGAGGCTACCGGTCCGGTAGTCTTCAGCGGGTTGCGTGGCGACACCATGAGCCATACCTCATCGAGTCCGGCATGAGTGAGAGCATATTCGGCAAGTCTGACGTGTCCGTAATGTATGGGGTCAAAACTGCCGCCAAATATTCCGACCTTCTTCATTTTTTCTTACGTACGGAGAATCCGAAGCCACCTATCAGGTCGCCCAGTGAGAAATACTGCCCATGACTGTAGACAAGCATGCCTGCATTCTCGAGTTCCAGTTTGCCGGTCTCCTCGTTGAGAAAGCGGCTGTCAGCCCTTACGTTGATAACTTCGGCGATAAACATGTCGTGGCTGCCGAGCCTTGTGACAGACTTGACGCGACACTCTATGCTGACAGGCGACTCCTCGATCGACGGACATCGCACCATCTCTCCGTCCACGGGATGCAGACCCGTTTCCTTCCATTTGTCGTAGTCGCGACCGGAGCGTACGCCGATCCAGTCGGTGGCGCGGGCCATTTCGGTTGTCGTGAGATTGATTGTAAACTCCATGCATTTCATCAGCATGGCGTGAGAGTGGCGTTCCGGACGAACCGATATATAACACATAGCGGGGTCGGAACAGATAGTTCCGACCCACGCCACTGTGATTAGATTGCTCTCTTCCGTAGATTCACCGCACGTGACGATTACCGCTGGAAGAGGATATATCATGGTTCCCGGTCTCCAGGAAACTTTCATATATCTGTCTGTTTGTTTCGCTAATGGATTATACGTTGAGGTCTTTGAGTACCTGGTCGATATGGGCGTCAGCCTTCTTTACCACTTCCTCGTATTTGTCCTTATCGGGGAAATCCTCGCGAACCTCTACATAGAACTTGATCTTCGGCTCTGTGCCTGAAGGACGGATCGATACCTTGTCGCCAGACTCGGTGAAGAACTGGAGTACGTTGCTGGTAGTCGGGAAGTCCATCTTTGTCACCTCGCCGGTCTTGAGGTTGCGGCAGTTGAGGTCGGCATAATCCTTCACGATTACAACGTCGCTGCCTGCTATCTGCTTCGGGGGATTCTCGCGGAAGTTCTTCATCATGGCCACGATCTCCTCTGCGCCTGTCTTGCCCGGGCGAACCACGCTTACACCACGCTCGCGGCTGAAGCCGATCTCGAAATAGATCTGCTTGAGGAGCGAGTAGAGGTCCATGCCCTTGTCTGCTGCCCATGCTGCGATCTCGCACATGAGGGGCACTGCGGAGATGGAGTCCTTGTCGCGAACGAAGGTCTCTGCCAGGAAGCCGTAGCTTTCCTCGCCGCCACCGAGATAGCGCTCCTTGCCCTCGAGCTGGCGCATTACGTTGGCAATCCACTTGAAGCCGGTGAATACGTCATACATCTTGACGTTGTTCTTGTCGGCGATTCTCTTGACAGCCTCTGTCGACACGATGGTCTTCACTACATATTCATTACCCTTCATGAGTCCGAGCTCGTTGTTGCGGGTCATAAGGTAGTAGAGGAAGATCATCAGGATCTGGTTGCCGTTGACGAGCTGGTATTCGCCGTTGCCGTCGCGAACCACGAGACCTACACGGTCAGCGTCGGGGTCGGATGCGAGCACGAGGCTTGCGCCTACTTCGCGTGCCTTTGCGATACCCATCGCCATGGCTTCGGGATTCTCGGGGTTGGGAGATACTACTGTCGGGAAGTCGCCTGACTGTACGTCCTGCTCGGGAACGTGGATCACATTCTCGAAGCCCCACATCTTGAGCGAGTCATACATGAGCATGGAGCCTGTGCCGTGGATCGGGGTGTAGACGATCTTCATGTCGGAGTGGCGCTTGTTCGACTCCGGTGAGAGCGAGAGGCCGTGGATCTCTTTCAGGTAAGGCTCGTCGACATCCTTGCCGATGATCTGGATCAGGTCCTTGTTGGGAGTGAACTTGATCTGGTCGAGCGAGGTGATGGCGTTTACATATGCGATGGTCTCCACGTCGTGGGGGGCGATCATCTGGGCGCCGTCGCTCCAGTATGCCTTGTAGCCGTTGTATTCCTTCGGATTGTGGCTTGCAGTCACCATTACGCCGCTCTGGCAGCCGAGGTGACGGATGGCATAGCTGACCTCGGGAGTAGGACGGCATGCGTCGAAGAGATATACCTTGATGCCGTTGGCCGAGAAGATGTCGGCGGTCAGTTCGGCAAACTTGCGTGAGTTGTTGCGCACGTCATGGCCGATTGCCACTGAGATCTGGGGAAGGTCCTTGAAGCAGTCTTTCAGGTAGTTGGCGAGGCCCTGTGTGGCGGCGCCTACTGTGTATATGTTCATTCTGTTGCTGCCCGGGCCCATGATGCCGCGCAGTCCGCCTGTACCGAATTCGAGATCTTTGTAGAACGCGTCGATGAGTTCTGTCTTGTCTTCTGCGTCGAGAAGCTGCTTTACAGCCGCGCGTGTCTCTTCATCGTATTGGGGACCAAGCCATTTCTCGGCTTTGGCAACTACTGATTTCAACAATTCTTCGTTGTTCATTGTAATGATTTTTGGGTTATGTTGTGTTATAAGATTTCCATGTTTCTGAAATCAGACGCAAATATAATTAAATTACCCGATAATGTCAAGTCTTTTTAAAGAATATTTGCCGTTGTGGCGAATAATAATTAACTTTGCATACTGAAACTCCACTGTTTCCTTCCTATGGACTAAAACAACAATACCACTTCTGACATGATATACTCAATGACAGGGTTTGGCCGTGGCACATCGGCAGCGCCCAACAAGAAAATCACAGTCGAGATCAAAAGCCTCAATTCCAAGCAGCTCGACCTCAGCATGAGGGTGCCGGGCTATTTCCGCGAACTCGAGGTGGAACTCCGCAACTCGCTTATGCAGAAACTCGAGCGGGGCAAGGTTGAACTTAATGTCATAGTAGAGAATACCGCGCCCGAGGCGCCTGCAAGTGTCAATGTGGAGGTGCTCGCGGCTTATAAGAGGCAGATTGAGGATGCCGCTGCTCATCTTGGTGTGGCCGCGCCCGAAGACTGGTTTAAAATTCTTATGCGTATGCCTGAAGCCATGAAGACGCAGCTCCAGACTCTCGACGAGGAGGATGTCCGCGCATTCAGGGAGGCATGTGCCGATGCAGCACGTCATCTTACAGAATTTCGTGCCGACGAGGGGCGTAAGCTGTATGCATTCTTCAGAGAGAAGACCGGAAACATCGCGGCTTTGCTCGAGAGAGTGGAGCCATTCGAGAAAGACAGAATCGTCAAGATTCGTGAGAGGCTCGAGAGCCAGCTATCGCGCATGACCACTATTGAATACGACAAGGGACGTCTGGAGCAGGAACTCATATTCTATATTGAGAAACTCGATGTCGCTGAAGAGAAGACACGTCTGCGCAGCCATATCAACTATTTCATGGAGACAATGGGAGCGGAGGATGAACGTCCGGCTTCCGGACAGGGTAAGAAACTCGGATTCATCGCGCAGGAGATGGGACGCGAGATCAACACGCTCGGCTCCAAGTCTAACGACGCCGAGATGCAGAAGATCGTAGTGATGATGAAGGATGAGCTTGAGCAGATAAAGGAGCAGGTACTCAATGTGCTCTGACCAAACAGCGGCACGGCATAAGATAGTAGTGAGGATGAATGATGAACTCGAGCAGATCAAGGAGCAGGTGCTCAATGTGCTTTGACTTGACATCGACACGGCATAAGATAGTAGTGAAGATGAATGATGAACTCGGGCAGATCAAGGCTCAATTTACTCTCACCTAATTACGACATGACATGAAGAAAGGCAAGATAATAGTATTGTCCGCTCCAAGCGGAACCGGCAAATCGTCAATAATAAAGAAATTGATGGAATATCCCGAGCTCAACCTCGGATTCTCCGTATCAGCCACATCGAGGGCGCCTCGAGGCGAGGAGAAACATGGTGTGGAGTATTATTTCATTACTCATGAGGAATTCATGCGCCGGGCCGCCGACGGCGAGTTTGTCGAGTGGGAAGAGGTATATGCCGGCACATGCTACGGCACACTCCGCAGCGAGGTGGAGCGAGTGATAGATGCAGGCAAGAACCTCATCATGGACATAGATGTGAAGGGTGGCCTCAACGTCAAGAAGTGCTTTGGCGATCAGGCCCTGACAATCTTCATATTGCCGCCAAGCAAGGAAGAACTCGAGAGAAGGCTCCGCGGACGCGCAACAGATGCCGATGACGTCATCCGCAAACGCCTCGACAAAGCCGACTACGAACTCAGTTTCGCCCCCGACTTCGATGTCCGCGTAGTCAACGACGACCTCGACCGCGCAGTCTCCGAAGTCCGCGACCTGATCCTCGGCCACTGACCCGCCCGGTGGCATCCTCAATGCTGCATCCCCAAGGCAGCACCCCATGGGCGCGTCCTCAATGCAGCATTCCCATAGCGTCGTCCTCAAGGCGATATTCTACGATTTATCATGATTAATCATAAAAATCCTGATTAATCATGATAAATCATAACACCCCCCCCCGAAACTCCCTCTCCCCCAGAAATAATCATCTCAACCCCCGACAAAAACAACAACCCCGACAAAAACAATAATATGCCCCCAGCCTCAATCCTCTTCCTCCCAGCCATATGCCATAATGTCATAAATCCGGAAAAGCCATGGGCGTCAACATACAGTTCTCACAGTCCTATCATTGGCTGAATTCCTGGATATTAGCCAATATAATCCAACTTGCGACGCAGGACTTCTGTGACCGTTTCGTTGATTACCGTATGGATCCCGGACGCCGTCTTTACGACCAGATGGTGATGGCTGCCCGTTGTGGAGTGGCAAATATAGCGGAAGGCTCTGCCCGACATTCAACATCCGTCGAAACGGAAATGAGACTGCTCGATGTGGCCCGTGCAAGCTTCGACGAACTGCAAGGCGACCTATTCAATTTCCTACTGCGCAAAAGGGCCGAAATCTGGGCTATAGGAAACTCCGATCGCGAGGCAATCTGGAAAATGAGTCTCGACACACCCCATTATACCAACAGTTATCTGAGCGATGCCGCCAGACATATCCTCGCCCAGAAAGGCAAGTTCGACCGCTGGCTAACAGACGACAACCCCGAGGTGGTAGCCAATACTCTGCTTGTACTATGCCTGAGAGAGAACAGGATGCTGCACTCTCAGATTCAGAGCCAACTCGAAGTCTTCAGGCATAATGGCGGCTTCACGGAGAACATGACCGTGGAGCGACTAGAGGCAAGAAAGGCCCGGTCTATAGCAACCGGTGCTCCCGAATGCCCCATATGCGGCAAACCGATGCTCAAACGAATGCAGAAGAAGGGCCAGATGCAAGGCCGAGAGTTTTGGGGCTGCAGCGCCTACCCGCAATGCACCGGCACGCGCCCGATCAATAATCCGCCCCAATCCTGATAATCCAAGCCCGACAGAAACTCCCGCCCGCCCCGGCGGGCAAACTCCTGTCGCATCTGCCGGAATCCGGCTCCGGTATGATAAGTCATGATAAATCATGATTAATCATGAATAGTCATGAATTATCATGACCAATCAAAATCCCCCCCCCTATAAATCCCAAATCAAAATATCAAGGCGCCACCTCCCCGGGAAGGTGACGCCTTGCTTCTGTATTGTCGAGCATTGTGCTGCCGTATCAGTCGTTCTGTGCGTAGTAGTTCTTGTGTGAGCCGTAGTTGCCGTAGCTGCCTCCGCTCTCTGTGCCGTTGAGAAGGAGCGACATGTTTTTGTATTCCTTGCTGCGGTAGACATGCTCAAGTTCCGACAGAAGTCCGCGCTCGAAGAGGCCGGCGCGTATCACGAAGATGGTATTGGTGCAGACCGTGCTGAAGATTCTGCCGTCAGCGATCATCTGGATCGGCGCATTGTCGATGAAGATGAGGTCATACTCTTCGCGAAGTTGCTCGATCATGGGTGTGAGACGTCCGTTCTCGAGAAGTTCTGTCGGGTTGGGAGGTGTCTTTCCGCCGGGCAACATGTCGAGGTTCTCCTGAAGCTGTCCCTTGACTATTGCGTCAGTCGGATTCTTGACCTTGCCCGTCAGGCATTGTGCAAGACCCGTGTCAGGATTGCCGACATATGCCGATGAGGAGTTGCGCCTCATGTCGCCGTCTATCACCAGCACCTTCTTGCCGCGTATGGCGAGCGACATAGCGAGGTTGATGGTCACGAAACTCTTGCCGGAGCCGGGATTGAAACTTGTCACCATCACTACAGGACACTTCTCCTGCTCGTCAAGCATGAAATTGAGGTTTGTGCGCACCACCCGGTATGCCTCGTTGACCACGTTGCGGTTACCAGGATTGACTACAACCATATGGTCCTTGTCATCATATTTCTTGGTGTTGACTTTCGGTATCTCGCCAAGGAACGGTATGCTGAGCCCCTTGAGGTCGTTCTTGTCGCGCACTTTGGTGTTGGATACCTCGCGAACGTATATCACGCCAATGGGCACCGCAAGTCCGAGCAGGAATGCCAGTGCGAGTATGGTGGCCGGTTTGGGAGAGGTCGGTTTCTGATCACCGTTGGGGCGAGCTATTATGCGTGTGTTATAGGCCGTGAATGCCTGGTTGAGCTGGTTCTCTTCCTTCTTCTGGAGAAGATACAGGTAGAGAGATTCCTTTACTTTCTGCTGGCGTTCGACGCTAAGGAGGAAACGTGCCTGTTCGGGATTGGATGAGATGTTTTTCTCAACTGCACGTTTTTCCTTGGATATGTTCTGAATCTGTGAAGCCAGCAGCTTTATCTGGTTGTCGACAGCGGTCAATATGGTTTTTCTTGAGTCGGCCAGCTGTGAGTCGAACGATTCGATTATCGGGTTCTCTTCCGATGAGTTGGCTGCCATTGAGTTGCGGTTGATCACCATATTGTTGTAGTTGGCGATCTGGGTCTCGAGAATCTGGCTCTGTATTCCTGAGTTGACAGGTATTACCTTGTTCTTGCCGTCTTCTCGCTCGATATAGTCTTTCAGGAAGCGCGCCATCTGCAACTGATTGTTAAGGTCAAGCAGTGTCTGGCGTGCCATCTGTTCTTCAGTAAGGTTGATGGAGGCGCTTGCCATGAGGTCGGGAATCTGGTTTTCCGACTTGTAGTCCGAAATGTCGGAATCCACATCTGATAGTTCCTTGCTGAGAGACTGGAGACGCTCGTCGATAAAATCGGAGGAGGCGAGTGCCACCTCGTTCTTATTCTGAATCCAGTCATCGTTGTATATCTGAATCATTGCGTTCAGCACGTCTTCGGCGCGACGTGCCGATCCGTCACGGATGGTAAGTTCCGCAATCGAAGCCTCCTTGCGGAGTTCGTTGACAGCGAGTTTAGAAAGCCATGCCTCTGTTGCGCTTTTTACAGATGAGCGTATCACTCCGATCTTGTAGCTTTTGTCATCGTCCTCTTCCTTGTCTTGTCCGAAGTAAGGAGTCTTCTCTATCTTTATCTTTCCGAGCGGAGTCATCACGGATTCTCCGAAATGAATGGGTTTCTTCTGCTCGAAATCGATCTTGTCCTTCTTTACCTTGAATTTGTCAAGAAAGATCTGTTCTTTTTCATCGATCTTCATTCTGAAACTTCCGCCGATGTTGGGTGCAAGAGTCTCGAATGTCACTTTCACCGGCTGGTTGGAGCCGTAGAGCACCGTAGAGCGGAGACCTTTGCGCATCACATAGTTGGTACGGAGTCCGAGACGTTCGATCACCT
>X108_Striped_Desert_Hamster__coassemble_140_pt1 | contig 20538 bp, 17 predicted proteins | sample X108_Striped_Desert_Hamster__metabat2_low_PE_001 | metagenome-assembled genome bin X108_Striped_Desert_Hamster | reverse complement strand
GCGGAGTATCTGCTATATATGTGGCAGATTGAGGATCTGATTCGGGCATATGGTCTGGATCTTGACCGTATACGGGAGAATATAGTAGACCGTCATGCGGGTCTTTCTGATGAGCAGCGCCGTGATATGACAGAATGGTATGAGTCACTGATCGATATGATGCGGCGTGAAGGTGTAGTGGAAAAAGGACACCTTCAGATCAATAAGAACGTGATAATAGCGCTTGATGACCTTAACGCCCGCCTTGTAAATGATCCCAAGTATGCCAAATATGCGGCTGAGTATTACAAGATACTTCCACTGATTGTGGAAATAAGGTCCAAGGCCGGGGAAAACAAGTCGGGAGAAATGGAGACTCTTTTCAATTTTCTGTATGGAATCCTGATGCTCAGGATCCAGGGCAAGGAGATTTCCAAGGAGACACAGGAGGCTATGGCCGAGATATCGCACTTCCTCGGTACACTCGCGCATTATTATAAAAAGGACTTTAACAACGAACTTGATCTGGATTGATTTTGCGGATCTATATATACAGGTAAGACATGTCTGAAGAACTTAACAGGGAAATTGCGCGTCGCCGCACTTTCGCTATCATATCGCACCCTGACGCCGGTAAGACCACACTGACTGAAAAACTTCTGCTCTTCGGTGGCGCTATCCATGTGGCAGGTGCCGTGAAAAGCAATAAGATAAAGAAGACCGCGACCTCCGACTGGATGGAGATTGAGAAGCAGAGAGGTATCTCTGTGGCCACGTCGGTGATGGGTTTCAACTATAAGGACTACAAGATAAACATTCTCGATACACCAGGCCACCAGGACTTCGCTGAAGACACCTTCCGCACACTGACTGCGGTAGACTCCGTAATCATAGTCGTCGACGTGGCGAAGGGCGTTGAGACCCAGACCCGCAGGCTAATGGAGGTCTGCCGTATGAGAAAGACTCCGGTCATCATATTTGTAAACAAACTCGACCGTGAGGGGCGTGATCCGTTTGATATCCTTGACGAACTGGAGCAGGAACTGAAGATTTCTGTAAGGCCGCTTTCTTGGCCCATCAATATCGGTGAGAAGTTCAAGGGTGTCTACAATATATACGAGCATGGGCTTGACCTCTTTACTCCTTCCAAGCAGACTGTAAGCGAGCGAGTAGAGATAGAAGATGTCAACTCTCCCGAGGTAGACAGGCTTGTCGGTGAAACTGATGCTGCCAAACTTCGTGAGGACCTTGAGCTTATAGAAGGTGTCTATCCGGAATTTGACAAGAATGCATATCTTAGAGGAGAAGTGGCTCCTGTATTTTTCGGATCCGCGCTTAATACATTTGGCGTCAAGGAACTTCTTGACTGTTTCTGTGAGATAGCGCCCGCTCCCCCTCCCATTGAGGCGGAAGAGCGTAAGGTATGTCCTGAAGAAGAGGGTTTCACTGGATTTGTATTTAAAATCCATGCCAATATGGATCCCAACCACCGCAGTTGTATTGCTTTTGTGAAGATATGCAGTGGCAAGTTTGAGCGTAACGTGAATTACAAGCAGGTACGTCAGAACAAGATGATGAAGTTTGCCGCACCTACTGCATTTATGGCGCAGAAGAAGAATATCGTAGACGAGGCATATCCGGGTGACATTGTCGGAATACCGGATACCGGTAACTTCAAGATCGGTGATACACTTACGTCCGGTGAACTGTTGCATTTCAAGGGTCTCCCCTCCTTCTCTCCTGAAATGTTCAAGTATCTTGAGAATGCCGATCCCATGAAGGCCAAGCAGCTCGACAAAGGTATCAATCAGCTCATGGATGAAGGTGTGGCCCAGATGTTCACTAATCAGTTCAACGGTCGAAAGATTATCGGTACGGTAGGTCAGCTTCAGTTTGAGGTCATACAATACCGTTTGCTTCATGAGTATGGAGCGCAGTGTCGCTGGGAACCGATCAGCCTTTACAAGGCATGCTGGATTGAAAGTGACGACGAGCAGGCTCTTGAGGCCTTCAAGAAGCGCAAATACCAGTTCATGGCAAAGGACAAGGATGGCCGTGATGTCTTCATGGCTGACAGCAACTATGTGCTCCAGATGGCTCAGTCAGATTTTCCCAAGATTCGGTTTCATTTTTCAAGTGAGTTTTAACTAATTGATTATTAATTAGTTAATTAAAACAATAGCAATTTAATCATGATGATATGAAAAAATTAGGATTGGTAAACTTTATACTTCTGGTGATGGCGGTCGTGTCATTATCATCATGTGGTGGAGACGACCGTCATGATGATGAGCCGGAAATTTATTACGTGCGCTATTCAATCGGAGTTGAGCCGGGATGTGATGCCATGATCAGTTACTCTGATGTCGACGGCAATAATACTATCAGGCAGATATGTCATTCCGGCAGCATCGAGGTGACTGTCGGACCGGTCATGCGAGGATTTGATGCAGATGTCACTGGAAACCAGATTATTGATGACGAATATAAGTTTCCTCAATGGATGCGAATTGATGTCAGCCGTAATGGAAAGCCATTTGTGATGAAAAAATATCGTTCAGAAGCGGTTTCTCTTAACTATACCGTGGGAGACTGATCTACATGAGAAAACTGATTTGAAATCAGAAAGTTTGTTACAGTCATATAGGACAAGCATATACAAAAAAAACGCGTCCTGCCGTTCTCCGGCAGGACGCGTTTTTTGATTCTGGTTACCAGTTGTCAGTGCGGAACGGTATGAGGGGTAGATAGTTGCCGGCATGAAGGTTACCCGGCATGAAGTCTCGCCAGCAGTAGCGCACCGCTACCGGATCTGGAACATCTTTGCTTGAAACTACCATCTCGTTGGTCTGCCCGTGGAGCCATACGGAGTCGGCGGGATGGAATACTTTGTCAGGACCTGCTACCTCGAAACCTTCTATCATATAGTTGCGGCATATACCGTCGGACGGTGAGTCGATGGCAACCCATGCTGCACCGTCCTTGAAGGTATGGCTTTTATAGCGCGGACTTTCTACAGGGAACTGTTTTTTGCCGTAAGTCTTGTTGAGGGCAAGGTCGCAGAGACGTTTGCCTACCGCTTCCTTATTTCCGGGATGGATGTTGTTGCGCTCATACTCCTCTACGAGATCGTTGATTGAGATCATGCCGCTGTTAGGAATCATCTCGATAGCCTTCCATTGAGCCTCGCGCAGTAGAGGAGCCTTCCCCTTTTCTGACGGATCTCCATACTCGTAAGGCGCTATTTCTACAGCATAGAAAGGAATATCGCCTATTCCGATTTCGTCTCGCCATCGTTCTACCATTGCTGCAAGACGTTCGGCATATGTGTTATATGTCGCTACGTTTGAGCAGCCCTGATACCATATTATGCCATCGTATGAATAATTCTTGATAGGGTTAAACATGGCATTATACATCAGCATCGGACGGTGGTAGTGCACCATCGGCTCGATATCTTTAGGATCGAGAGATATGTCGGAATACTTTTCAAGCATGTCGCGTGGTGTCCAGCTCTCGACCTTTGCACCTCCATAGGCGGCGCTCACAATACCGACAGGTACATCGAGCACATCCGACATGCGTTTTGCAAAATGCCAGGCCACTGCGCTGTATTCGGGAGATGTTTCCGGAGAAGGCACAGTCCATGTGGCAGGCACCGTGTCGAGTGGTGTATAGCTTTGCATCAGTGGTACGGTAAAGAACCGTATCTTGCCGGCCTCGTCGCGTGATGACGCGATTTCGTCATATCCACCGAGCGTACAGCATCCGGGGAAACCCTTGAGTGGCATCTGCATGTTTGACTGTCCGGAGGCAAGCCAGACCTCACCTATCAGCACATTGCTGACAGTCAGTGGGTCTCCGTCTGAAATGGTGATGCTGTATGGCTTAAAACTGCCGGATGGAGTCTCTACAGCCAGCGACCAGGCTCCGGTTCGGTCGGCAGTGGTGGAATAGGTCTTGTCGTTCCATGATGGAGTGACTGTCACTTTCGTTCCAGGATCGGCAGTGCCGAAAATCCGGGCATTCGCATTTTGCGGAAGCACCATATTGTCGCTTATCATCGACGATGGTGTCACTTTCGCGTCAGTCACGGCAAAGCCTCCCAATGCCATGGCTAAAAAGAGAATCGATTTTTTCATGATATATCATTCTTTGGCTCGCCGTCGCGTCAGGCGGCGTCACTGTAAACAGATTGCAAATGTAGCGAAAAAATACAATATTTCCAAGTATATTTATGTGTCGCAGTGTTAACGGACTCCACTTAAGACAATCTCGGAGATGTCGGCTATTATCTTTTCGGTCTCAGCCATATCGTAGGCGGAATCTGCTACGAAGACGGCTATGGCATATGAGTGACCGTTTGGCAATGTCACGTAGCCTGCATCGTTTACACCTATTATGCGTCCCTGTGAATTGCGGTCACCGGTGCCTGTCTTGTGTGCGATCGTAGCATTAGTCGGAAGGAGTGGAGCGGGAAGACGTCCGTTGCCGGTATTGCATGACAGCATCATTGATCCAATTGCATCATGCACTGGTGAACTGTATCTCATTCCGAGTCGGTAGAAACTGTCGAAAAGGCGTGCCATCTCTATTGGTGTGGAACGGTTCAGATAACAAAGATAGATGTCCTCATGCATATCTTCTTCAGTAGATTCTATGACAATATCATTAAACCCCATTGTTTTCATCAGGCTGTCGGCAGCCTGCGTTCCTCCGGTCAGTCTGAAAAGAATGTCGCAGGCGTTGTTATCGCTTTTCTGCAATGAATATTCAAGCAGTTCGGAAATCGGAAGAGTCAAGTCTCTTATTCCGTATCTATCACGCATCGGACTCCAAGTGTCTGGCTTGATCTCGCCGGCACTTATCTGTACGGAATCTGAAATTGATATTCCGTGTCGCGTGCAGTAGTCTGCCACATTAAGCGCCTGTGGAAACTTATATACGCTTAGCATTGGAAAGTCCCGTTGACCGTTGACCGATATGGTGTCCTTCCCGTCTATGATGACGGCTATGCCTATTCTTGCGTCTTTATCCGCTATGTATGCTTTAAGACCGGCCTCTATTATTTCAAAGGACTGCATCATATTGCCAGAGTGATCGATGTAGAACCAATCTGGACTCACCCATCTGTGATACTCCCCTTCCGAGACCGACTCTCCTTCATAAGTGGCTTTAGACATTCCGTTTTCAAATGGAAAAGCGAAAGCGTATTGAGGCGTTATGATTACCTTTCCTTTTTGATCAGCAAATCCTATTTTACCCTCTTTATTTACGATACGTTGTAATCCCTCTTTGAAATAGTCATCACCATTATCATACTGGAAGATGGAATATCTGTTGCTTCGGCATCCTGTAGCCGAAATTATTATCGCTACTATATAAGGAATATATTTGTAAAGTCTCATTTATTTAAGTTTTTGAGGTTGAGGGATTGATGATTACTCATGGTTCTCAATGCCTGGTTGTTATTCTTTCATGGTTTTCCAATGCCCATCCTATTATACTCTCTATGTGCGGCATGAGGCTTCTTCCAAGATCAGTCAGGCTGTATTCTACTTTTGGTGGTATCTCGGAATACATTTTTCTTGAAATCAAACCGTCAGATTCAAGACTCTTCAATGTCTCGGTCAATACTTTGGGAGATATATCCGGAATCGCTTTTCCGATTTCGTTGAATCTGGTAGACTCGTTTACTGATATTACGCACAATACGAGCATAGACCACATGCCGGAAAAACGGGCTATGATGTTTCTTATCGGGCACGAATCTATGTCGGTAAATTTCTTTAAATTTTCGTTGAGTGTTAACTTCTTCATATTCAGTTATTGCTTACAGAGAGGTAAGTAAGTTTCATTTGCGTAACGTCTTGCAGAGTGTAAGAAATCATATTAACTTTGCACTATCAAAACGAAAGCGGCTTTCTTCCGCAAAGTTAATAAACATTATTCAGATATCATAATATGAACGAAGTTAAGATTCTAAATTCGGGCGAGAAATTCGCTCATGTATCAGTCGGAACTTTAAGTGGTTTCGAGGGAAAGCAGTTCGTAAAGGATGCTACGGGCGCTACATCTTGTGAAATATCATTCGGTACGCTCCCCTCCGGAGCCTCAGTCCCGTTTTTTCACAGTCATAAGGATAATGAGGAGAACTACATAATCCTCTCAGGTTCCGGTAGGTTTCAGGTCAACGATGATGTTTTCGACATAGCCGAAGGTTCGGTAATCCGTGTGTCTACAGGATGCGACCGTAATCTGAAATGCACGTCATCAGAACCGATGACATACATATGCGTCCAGGCAAAGGAAGGAAGTCTCGGCGGCTACACCATGTCCGATGCCGAAATGACCGAACGCAATAATCTCCTTTGATATTACACCGTTGATATACACGGTAAACAAATCTCCGTCCTGCTTACATAGATTCGGGTAAGCAGGACGGAGTTATTATACGGGAGTATTTATTATTTCGGAATTATTTCAGTTGCTGGCCGTCGTGGAAGGCGTTTCCTACGCAGCGGCCTAATGCTATGTAGCCGTTGTGGATCGGGTCGAATGTGATCAGGTTCATTTTCTCTACATCAGGTTTACCGTCTGCTGCAAGATAGTTTTCGTCGCAGATGATGTTGACGATTTCTGCCACAATGTAGTAACCGGTCTCTGATTCATATAATTTTTCCTTTATACGGCATTCCATCGTCATAGGAAAGCATTTGAATACCGGTGCGTTGACGTTATCGGCTTTCGATGACTCCCAACCGGTCTTCTTCATTTTACCGGGATGGGTCTTTTCGCTGACAATTCCTACATAGTCAGCCGCCACCATTGTCTCTACAGTGGCGAATGCAACGGTAAAGTCACCGCATCGGTTGAGATTCTCTGTGGTGGCATGAGAACCCATGGATATCATTATCTCGTTGGCGTCCCATTGACCGCTCCACGCGGCATTCATGGCATTGGATGTGCCGTCAGCATTATAAGTGCCGATGATAATCACCGGCTGAGGAAGCATCCAGGCTTTCGGTTTGAAACTTTTCATTATTGATAAGGGTTAATTATTTAAGAGTAATGTGTAGATGGCTGTGTATGTACTGCTTTTGTTTTATGATTGCATAAGCCATTACACAACATTAGAACAATGCTCCGGACTTGAAGTTTAAAAAGTAGTTTGAAGTTTTAGGATATACATGATATGATTGAGACATCACGCCTATATCTGAGACCATGGAAAGAGACCGATGCTGAGTCGCTTTATAGGTATGCATCCGAAGAAAAAGTATCGGAAATGGCTCTTTGGCCCCGTCATACATCAGTAGATATGAGCCGACAGGTCATAAGGGACTTTTTTATGCCTAATCCTGCGACATTCGCCATGGTGGATAAGGAAACCAACCTGCCGATCGGCTGCATAGGACTTGTACCGGCCGGAGAAGAGCATTTCACTACGTCTGCAAAAGAGCGAGAGGTCGGATACTGGATCGGACTTCCATATTGGGGGCGTGGCCTGACTACCGAGGCACTTAACGCACTGACTGGATTATGTCGTGAATCTAAGGATATTGAGTCATTGCTGATCACTACTGACGTGCGGAATGTAGCCTCACAGCGAGTGGCCGAGAAATGCGGTTTCATGTTCATTGCAGACTATGTATCTGACGGTATACCGAGCAAGGCCTATAGGCTTTGTGTAAGCAGTGTAATGATTATTCAATAAATCCTCATAAAAGTATGCATATCTCAAAATTTTATTGTAATTTTGTGTGCTGATAAACATATTCACAGCATGGAAACAAAATACATTTTTGTTACCGGAGGCGTGGTTTCCTCTCTCGGCAAAGGAATCATATCCTCCTCTCTTGCCTGTCTGCTCAACGCACACGGCTACCGGGTCACAATCCAGAAGTTTGATCCTTATATCAACATTGACCCCGGAACACTTAATCCCTACGAACACGGTGAATGCTATGTGACAGCCGATGGTCATGAGGCTGATCTTGATCTCGGACACTACGAGCGCTTCACCAACATTCCTACTTCAAAGGCCAACAATGTGACTACCGGCAGGATATATCGCAACGTCATAGAGAAAGAGCGCAGGGGAGACTATCTTGGTAAGACCGTGCAGATCATACCGCATATCACAGACGAGATAAAGCGTAATGTAAGGCTTCTCGGTGATACGGGACGTTTCGATTTTATTATCACGGAAATAGGCGGAACGGTCGGCGATATAGAGTCACTTCCGTTTCTTGAGGCTGTCAGGCAGTTGCGATGGGAACTCGGAAGCAACGCGCTGTGCATACATCTGACTTATGTGCCTTATCTTCATGCGGCGAAGGAGCTGAAGACAAAACCAACGCAGCATTCCGTCAAGGAACTCCAGCAGCTCGGAATACAGCCGGATCTTCTTGTGCTACGTACGGAGCATGATATTCCTGAGAGTATGAGGACAAAAATCGCACAGTTCTGTAATGTCACCCACGATGCGGTTATCCAGTCGCAGGACTGTCCCAGCATTTATGAGGTTCCTATAATGCTTCATGCGCAGCATATGGACGAGATTGTACTCCGAAAGATGAATGCCCCGATCGAAGGAGAGCCTCATATGCAGCCCTGGCTTGATTTTGTCGATAGGATACATGAGGCGAAAGAGGAGGTGACAATCGGACTCGTAGGTAAATATGTGGAACTTCAGGATGCATACAAATCCATCAATGAGGCATTGTTTCAGGCTGCCACATACAGCGGTCATAAGTTGAGTCTTAGATATATCCACAGCGAGAAACTCACAGAGGAGAACGCTGATGAGATGATGGAAGGTCTTGATGGGGTGGTGATCGCACCCGGTTTCGGATCACGAGGCATAGAAGGTAAATTCGTGGCTCTTCGCCGATGCCGTATGAACGATATACCGACTTTCGGCATATGTCTCGGCATGCAGTGCATGGTTATCGAGTTTGCACGCAACGTCCTTGGTTATGAGGATGCCAACAGCACTGAAATGAATCCGTCAGTCACTCACAACGTGATTGACATGATGGAGGAACAGAAACATATATCCGACATGGGCGGCACTATGCGTCTCGGCGCATATGATTGCCATCTTGCAGCCGACAGTCTTGCCGCCGAGGCATATGGAAAGACAGAGGTAAGCGAGCGTCATAGACATCGCTACGAATTTAACGATACATACCGCAGGGAATTCGAGAATGCCGGCATGCGTTGTGTAGGTGAGAATCCGCAGTCGCATCTTGTCGAGGTAGTGGAGATTCCCGGTAAGAGATGGATGATAGGCACTCAGTATCATCCGGAGTATTCCAGTACTGTGCTCTCCCCTCACCCTTTGTTCCTGTCGTTTGTAAAGGCTGCAATAGAATATCATAATGAAAAACAACTATCATGAATAAACGATTTTTGCTGACAGCAGCCACTCTGCTTGCCATGACATGCGGATTCGCTGCAGAACCTTTCTGGCTGGGCGGAGACATATCCGGAACCACTGCAAATGAGGCTCATGGGCATTTCACCAAAAATACGCAAGGAGAAGTGACCGGAACCACTAAACTTATGAAAGATTACGGTATGAACTCTACCCGTCTAAGGGTCTGGGTCGATCCCAAAGGTGGATTCTCATCGCCTGAGGATGTATTGAAAATGGCGAAACGCTCTCAGGCTCTCGGTATGCCTGTGATGATAGATTTCCATTACTCAGACTGGTGGGCCGATCCAGGGAAGCAGAATCCACCTAAGGCATGGGAAGGCTTAACGCTCGAAGAGACAGCCAAAGCACTCGCTGACCATACCAGGAACACTCTTCAGCTTCTCAAGGATAACGGTATCGATGTGAGATGGGTACAGGTAGGCAATGAGACTACACACGGTTTCCTCTGGCCTATGGGAAAATTTGAAGACAATCCGCAGAATTACGCATATCTTACCAAGGCGGGATGCAAGGCAGTGAAGGAAGTGTATCCTGAAGCAAAGACCATTATACATCTCGACAATGGGTTTGATCAGGCCCTGTATGACCGTGTGTTTGACTCGTTGAAGGCCAATGGAGTGGAATGGGACATAATCGGCATGAGCGTATACCCCTACTGGGCTATGGAAGGAAAGAGGGAGGATAGCGAGATAATGACTCTTGTAGACGCAATAGCAAACATCAATCACCTCAAAAAGAAATATGGCTCTGAAATCATGATTGTCGAGACCGGTGTGGATGCTCGCGAACCTGAAAAAGGCAAGCTGTTTATCGACGCCCTTATCAAGGCATCGAAAAAACTGACCGACGGTGCATGTACAGGAGTATTCTACTGGGCTCCCGAGATCGATGCGGATGCCGCGTATCATCTCGGCGCGTTTTCCAATGGTATGCCCACCGTGATAATGGATGCTTTCAAGGAAGCCGCACAATAACATAAGATCAATATATGGTAAGTGTCAACGACCTGACGATGGAGTTTTCCGCTCGTCCGATATTCTCTAACGTCAGTTTTGTAGTAAATAAATCAGATAAGATAGGACTTGCCGGCAAGAATGGTGCCGGCAAGTCTACATTGCTTAAAATAATATCAGGACTGCAGCAGCCGACTTCAGGCACAGTCTCAAAACCTTCGGAAGTCACTATCGGCTATCTGCCGCAGCAGATGAAACTCGCTGACGACACTTCCATAATCAACGAGGCACGCAAGGCATTCGCGCACTTGGATGACCATAGGGCAAGGCTGGAGGAACTCAACAACCAACTCGCTACCCGTACGGATTATGAGAGTGAGTCTTATGCCCGGCTTATTGAGGATATAGAGTATCTCAATGACCGTCTTGACATGGAAGGGGCTGACAATATGGAGGCCGAGGTTGAAAAGACCCTTATTGGTCTTGGCTTCAGCAGGGATGATTTTGAACGCCCGACATCAGAGTTTTCCGGAGGCTGGCGCATGCGTGTCGAACTCGCAAAAATCCTTCTTCAGAAACCGGATCTTCTGCTTCTTGACGAGCCGACCAACCATCTTGACATAGAGTCGATACAATGGCTCGAACAGTTTCTGCAGACAAAGGCTCGTGCTGTGATGCTCGTGAGTCATGACCGTGCATTCCTCGATAATGTAACCAAAAGGACCATAGAGATCTCATGCGGCAAGATATATGACTATAAGGTAAGTTATACTCCCTATACGGAACTTCGCAAAGAACGCGTGGAGCAGCAGATGCGTGCTTATGAGAACCAGCAGAAACAGATAGCCGATATCAAGGCTTTCATTGACAGGTTCCGTTATCAGGCCACCAAGGCCATACAGGTACAGAGCCGTATAAAGCAGCTTGAGAAAATAGTACCTATTGAGGTGGACGATGTCGATACGGCCAGACTCCGACTCAAGTTTCCGCCGGCACCGAGATCCGGCGATTTCCCTCTGATACTTGAGGATGTAGGAAAGGCCTACGGTGACCATCAGGTGTTTGATCATGCTGAGTTCAGGATAAGAAGAGGTGAGAAAGTGGCTTTTGTCGGTAAGAACGGCGAGGGAAAGTCGACTCTCGTGAAATGTATCATGGGAGAGATAGATCACACGGGAATGCTTAAGCTAGGTCATAACGTCAAAATAGGTTATTTTGCACAGAATCAGGCTCAGCTTCTTGATGAGAACCTGACCGTATTTGAGACCATCGATAATGTGGCCGTAGGAGACATCCGCCTAAAGATTCGTGATATACTTGGAGCATTCATGTTTGGCGGCGAGGCTTCTGATAAAAAGGTGAAGGTCCTTTCCGGTGGTGAGAAGACTCGACTTGCTATGATTAAGCTACTGCTTGAGCCGGTGAATTTCCTCATTCTCGACGAACCTACCAATCATCTTGACCTCAAGACAAAGGATATACTGAAAGATGCCATAAAGGATTTTGACGGAACTGTCATAGTAGTCAGCCACGACCGAGATTTTCTGGATGGACTTGTCGAGAAGGTTTATGAGTTCGGCGGTGGCCGTGTGAGAGAGAATCTTGGAGGCATATATGATTTCCTGCGCTCAAAGAATCTTGAAACCCTTCGCGAACTCGAACTGACCAAGTCGCCTACAGGAAAGCAAAAGAATCAGAGTGTGGAAACAGAAAACGCGGCGCTCTCTGTCAATCAAGAATCCGTAAAGAACCAGTCGAGTACTCCTAAGCTTACTTATGCCGAACAGAAAGCACGAGAGAAGATTGTCAAGAAAGCCGAACGGAAAGTCAAGGATGCTGAAGCGGAAATAGCCCGTCTCGAGACTCTGCAAAAAGAGATTGAGGATAAGATAGCGGCCGGAGATACGTCGCAGCAGACTCTTGATGCATATGCCAAGGCTCAGAAGGATCTTGAGAACGGAATGTCGCTTTGGGAGCTTGCCACAATTGAACTTGAAGAATTATCGGCAACACAATAACTGCTCGTTTGTACTGACAAATCGGGCATAGCACTACAAAACAATAAGATGATGACTGACATAAAACATGGTATAGATACCGCCAATCTTGATCTGACTGTCTCGCCGCGAGATGATTTTTACCGTTATGCTTGCGGTGGCTGGATGAAGGCCCACCCGCTCACACCGGAATATTCCCGTTTCGGTATGTTTGATTTGTTGCGTGAGAATGCCCGTGAGCAACTGAAGGATCTTATACTGAATCTTTCCAGACATGAAGATGCAGGAATCCCGGGAACCGTGGCCCAAAAGGTAAGTGACCTGTATGCAATGGGCATGGATGAAAAGCGCCTTAATGAAGAGGGTGCTGCACCGTTGCGGCCATTGCTTGACAGGGTTGCAGAAGCGGAAGCGGATCACATGGAATCTCTTCTTGCATGGCAGCATACTGGGGTAGGAAGCAGTTTTTTCGGTAGTGGTGTCGGGACCGATGCCATGGATTCCAACATGAATATACTGCATATCGGAGAAGTCGGGCTCGGACTTGGAGACCGGGACTATTATCTTGAGGAGAACGAGCAGAATGCCCGCATTCTTGAGGCATATGGCAAATATGTGATGCGGCTGATGGAACTTATAGGTTACGACGAGAATGCCCAAAAGAGGGTTCGTGACGCAGTAATAAGAATAGAGACAGAGTTCGCACGCCATAAAATGACGAGAGAACAGCGTCGGGATCCGCATGCCAGATACAATATATTGACCATCGATGAGATAAAGGAGAGATATCCAAGTTTTAACTGGGATGTCTATTTCAGTGGAATTGGACTTGAGAATGTCGATAAGGCAAACTTTTCTAATCCGGCTTTCTCTGATTTCCTATATCCTTATATAAAGACTCTTTCCAATCAGGAAATAAGGGATTACATGACGTTTGAGACCGTCAACGACGCTACGAATCTTCTAAGTGATGATTTCATAAATGCAAGTTTTGAGTTATATGACCGAGTGATGTGCGGGAAAGAGGAACTTGAGCCTCGCTGGAAAAGAGCGATGGCTATTCCCAACTCCATGCTCGGGGAGGCTGTAGGCCGTCTATATGTCGAGAAGTATTTCCCGGAAGAAAACAAGAGGTATATGAAGACTCTTGTCGGGAATCTTCAGAAGGCGCTTGGACTGCATATAGAACGTCTGCCATGGATGAGCGACGAGACAAAGGCTAAGGCACTCGAGAAACTGTCTACTTTTACGGTAAAAATAGGATATCCTGATAAATGGAAGGATTATTCCGGTATCACTATAGATCCTGAGAAATCATATCATGCCAATGTGCTTGAGGCTTCCAGATGGTATGTAAGGGACAATTATGCAAAATTCAACAAACCTGTTGACAAAGAAGAGTGGCATATGACGCCCCAGACGGTCAATGCCTATTATAATCCCACCACAAATGAGGTCTGTTTTCCTGCAGCCATACTTCAACCTCCATATTTTGATCCTGCAGCGGATGATGCTCAGAATTATGGTGCAATCGGTGTCGTGATAGGACATGAGATGACCCATGGCTTCGATGACAGTGGAAGGCAATTCGACAAGAACGGAAATCTCGAGGATTGGTGGACCAAAGATGATGCAGACCGCTTCAAGTCTCTGGCCGACCGCCTTGTGGCTCAGTTCGATGCCATTGAACTTCTTTCGGGAGTGTATGCCAATGGCAGGTACACGCTTGGAGAGAATATCGCGGATCAGGGTGGTCTGCGTGTCGCCCTTACCGCTTATAAGGAATCTGTCAAGGGTAAGGCCCCTGTCGACATAGAAGGATTCTCTCCATTGCAGCGTTTCTATATAGCATATGCCAATGTCTGGGCAGGTAATATCCGAGATGAGGAGATTCGCGTGCGTGTAAAAAGTGATCCTCATTCGCTCGGCCGCCAGCGTACAAACGCCACCCTTCGCAACATAGACCCATTCTTCGAGGCTTTTGACATAAAGGAAGGTGATCCGATGTGGAGGACTCCTGAAGACAGAGTCATAATATGGTGATTATATATTTGCAAGAAACACATCTATCTGAATACAGGCAATGACAGAATACGGGCTTATCGGTAAGGTAATAGGACATTCTTTTTCGGCAAGGTATTTCAACGACAAGTTTAAAAACGAAGGTATACCTGCTCGCTACGACCTTTATCCGTTGGAAAACATAGATATGCTCCCCGATCTTATAAGGGAGCATCCAAAACTCATTGGTCTGAACGTGACAATTCCTTACAAGGTCGAAGTCATGAAGTATCTTGATGCTCTTAGCGATGAAGCCAAGGGTATCGGGGCTGTCAACGTAATAAAGATTACCCGTGATGGAGACATTTGTTCTTTAAAAGGATTTAATTCGGATGCTTATGGTTTTACCGAGTCGATCAAGAATGTGCTTGCCAAGGCCGGAATACCTGCCGATGCCGGACAATGCAGATCAAATGCACTTGTACTTGGCACCGGCGGGGCTTCAAGGGCAGTGGTCTGGTCACTTGGCCGTCTTGGATTTACAACACAGCTTGTCGGGCGTACTCACCGTAAAGACTGTCTTGCTTATGACGAACTGACTCCGGAGACAGTCTATGACGCAAAGGTTATAGTAAATTGTACTCCACTCGGCACAAGTCCGGATATCAACAGTGCTGCTCCGTTCCCTTATCAGTATCTGCATGGAGGACAGATCTGTTTTGACCTTGTCTACAATCCTGCTGAAACTCTCTTTATGCGTATTGCAAAGGCTCATGGATGTGTCGTCAGCAATGGTCTTGAGATGCTTCATCTGCAGGCTATGGGTGCTTGGAAAATATGGAATGAATAGACGGTATTTCCGCAATGACTCGAATCGGACCATTACTCCCTCTGATGTCGATTGCCATGGGAATTGCGATCTCATCGGCTGCTAATTTATCATGGCTATGTGGTATTCTTCCGATTGTGTCGGCCATTGCCGTTTATTATGTATTAATGACTAAATCAGGCAATCCGGTTGCCGCTTATCGTCTCAACAGGTGGCATAACTTATGGATTGTCGCTCTTTTCTCAGGAATAGGAATGATTGATGAGGGGCTGTCTCGTCCGCGCACTCTTGAAGATGTCTATGATGGGAACATTCCCGTTCTTTTACAGTGTGAGGTGACGGGAATACAGACCGCGACACATGGTGACCGCATTGAGGTCATGATAGACAACACGAACGGTGCATATGCGCAGGTGCGCTCGGGTGCTGTTGCCCTTTCACCTGGTGATATCGTTACGGTACCGTCTTCAGGACTGATTCGTCTGTCGGCAGATACTACGGAGATCAGCAGGCGTATCGCCCCCATGCTCATGGCAAAAGGTATATTGTATTCCGGATGGATTTCTCCCGATGACATGGCCATCATCGGTCATGTCTGTTCGCTACGCTCTTTTTTTCATGATATCAGGGAATCGATAGAGATTGAAATAGAGAGAAGCAATCTACGAAAACGCACGGCCGACTTCCTGAAGGCGATTCTCATGGGTGACAAGACAGGACTTGATGAGAACGTGCGCATGACATTCGTGAATGGAGGTACTGCACATATGCTTGCGCTCAGTGGCCTGCATATGGGCATAATCGCGGGTTTGATGATGTGGCTGATGTGGCCTGTCAAGGCCATTGGAAGATATAAATGGGGATATGGCGCCATGTTGCCGATACTGTGGTGTTATGTGCTTCTTTCAGGAATGTCTCCATCAGCCGTCAGGGCATGCATCATGATTTCATTTGCATTTGTGGCTATAATAATGGAGCGCCGGAACTCTATCGCATCGGCCTTGTGTTCCGCATGTCTGCTTATATTGCTGTTTGATCCGATGACTCTGTTTGATGCCGGATTTCAGTTGAGTGTCACTTGCGTCGCATCCCTTATAGCATTTGCTTCCAGACTCAATCCAATGGATCGAAGGAAGCATCCATTGCTTTACGGTATCTGCGGAGCCATATTAGCCACATTGGTCGCGACCGGGGCATCATGGGCTTTGACATCATTCTATTTTGGTCAGATTCCACTTATGTTCCTGCCAACAAACCTGCTTCTTATTCCGTTGCTCCCCATTTATATAGCGATAGGAGTGGTATTCGTGACGTTTATCTGCTGCGGACTGGAAGTAGAGTGGTTAGGTGTGATTCTTGATCACGGCTATGACTTCATGATATGGGCAACGCATACGCTATCGGCAGATGAAGAATTTGTGGTAAGTTATCAGATACCGTTGTGGGCACTTGCGGCATGGATATTCATGCTTTGTGTATCCGCATGGGCCTTAAACCGACAGACATCATGAAAGCAGACCTCATATTCCTGAATGACCGGTTCAGACGGTTCAATGCTGAGATCTTCGGCAATACCCTTCCCTTGCCGTTGATGCATATATCGTCGGCTGCGTCTTTTATGGGACAGTTCAAGGTTGAGCGATCCGGTGGTGGTTTCGGGAGGACGACGAAAGAGATCCTGCATCTCACGATAAGCGACCGGTATGACATACCGGAGAGAACCCTTGAGGATATAGTGATCCATGAGATGATACATTTCCATATCCACAATGCCGGAATACGTGATACGTCAAGTCACGGGCGGGTATTCCGTCGACTTATGGCCGAAATCAATGTCCGGTATGGCCGAAACATAACAGTCAGCCACAGATGCACAAAGGAGCAGCTTGCGAGCGATAATGAAAAAGCCCATTCCATAATATGCCTCTGCACGATGACCGATGGACGACGGCTTATGTGCCGGGTGTCGCAAAGCCGTGTATTCGATATCCACAAGGCGTTTCAGGAGTGGGATAAGGTGGAGAAAGAAGAATGGTACTGGGTATATGGAAGTTATTTCAACCGCTATCGTCGAGTCTTGACACCAAGACTTTTTTCGATCGACAGCGAAGGTCTGGCCTTGATCGAATCAGGGGTCAGGCTTGAGTTCGATGTGGAGTCCGGTGGCAGAATGGTCTTGCGCCGTGCTGCTCCAACCTTACGCTGATAGCCGGTCTTGTGATACTCTTCGCGGTTGAATGGCTGGTGAATGAGCTGAATGCTGTCGATGAACACCCTTGGAACCGTGTGTTCCATGTTGACTATTCCGAATATTCGTTCTACAGTCAATAGGGAGTCTGTCTGGATTGATGCCTGTACCCAGTCATCACTTCCATATGCGGCATTTTTCATTATCCCTGTGGTGCCGTCTTCATAATCTACGCCGAGAGTCATATGATGGGATGTCGCGCCCTTTGCACGCATCTTCCAAGTAAGTTTATCTCCTGGAGCGAGATCGGTTGCGGGCAGGTTGACAATTATGCCGTCGGCATACGACTTTTTGTCGACCACAAGATGTCGACCATATGGCCATAGATCTGCGGTAGGGCCGCTGTTTTCTGACTCTCCTGCCGCCTTGGCAAATGCCTGTTGTTGTCGTGAAAGTTCTTCGTCGATTCTCTTGTAGAGTTTAGCATACTCGTCCATGTTCCGGCCATACCATGCGAGAGTGGAGTCCATTTGCTCCACACTTACGCCATGCTCCATCAGTATTCCGCGTCCGAGCATCTCACGGTTCATTCCATTAAGGTCAGAACGTGACTGACCGGACTGGTCGTAGGCCTCTGCGATTTGGATGTCTGCCATGAGGAGAACCATCTTGTCCTCGTCGAGTATATCCTTCGGCCTGTCTGAGCAGCCTGCCGACAAAAGCAGTAAGGCAGCCGGAAATATAGACAGTTTTTTTATGCTAAACATCTTCATGATAATATATGGGATTCCCATTCTCGGATAACCATACGGTTATTTCTTTCCGAATACGGTATTGAATGCCTTAGAACAGTCGTTGGAGAAGAAAAGCAGAAGCAATGCCACTCCTACGCAAATCGACGAGTCCGCGATATTGAATATGTATTGGAAAAACTCATATTCCCTGCCTCCGATCAATGGCATCCAGTCAGGCCAGGTGAATGAAAAGAAGGGGAAATAAAGCATGTCCACTACCCTGCCCTCAAACCATCCTGCATATCCGCCTCCGGCGGGCAGAAATGATGCATGTTCAGGCGGGAACGGATTGTTGAAGATCTCTCCGTAAAACACACAGTCAAAGATATTGCCGGCAGCCCCTGCCGTAATCATCGCTGCTGCGATGAGAAATCCGGTGCGGAGTCCGGGTATGCTGACTATCTTTTTCAGGAACCATATAAAGAAACCGACAGCTGCTATTCTTCCGAATGTCAGCACGAATTTGTTCCATAGTTCCATACCGAATGCCATACCGTTGTTTTCTATGAACTTCAGTTGAAACCAGGGAAAGACCTCATATGATTCACCGACATAGAAGTGTGTCTTCACATAGAATTTCGACACCTGGTCGATAACTACTATCAGCAGTATTATAATGGTAACCAGCCAACCCGCCTTTATGGCGGATTGGCGGGTGACTTTGGATTCTGTCGTTTCTGTCATATCAGCGTACTACGTTGGCCATGAGTTTCAGACCGTCGATGTCAAGTTCCGTAGCCGGAGCGGGCACTTCCTTAGCGAGTGAGATAGAGTCGGCAAGAACCTGAGAGGCGATGTAATCCTTGTATTCAGCAAGGCATGCCTCCACTTCCGGTGTGTCGGTGAGTGTCACTTTCACTCTGTCGGTGATAGTGAAGTCAGAATCCTTGCGTATGTTCTGGATGCGGTTGATCAGTTCTCTTGCAAGACCTTCATTGCGCAATTCTGGAGTCACTGTCACGTCGAGTGCCACAGTCACGTTGCCCTCGTTGGCCACGAGCCATCCGGGTACGTCTTCAGGTATGATCTCAACATCGTCGAGCGTCACTACGGGAGAGCCTGGCAGTTCGGCAAATTCGATGTTGCCGTTCTTTTCAAGACTTGCGATCTGTTCCGCCGTCATGCCGGTGATGGCCTTGCCAAGATCTTTCATGATCTTGCCGTAGCGGGGGCCGAGTTTCTTGAAGTCAGCCTTCACTTTCTTTACAAGACCGGTCTCTTCGTTGTCGACCACCTTTACCTCCTTTACATTGACTTCTGCGGCTACGAGCGGAGCGATAGCCTCGAAATCGGCTTTCTGAGCAGCGTCGATGGCTGGTACCAGAAGCTGACTGAGTGGCTGACGCACCTTGATGTTGACTTTGCGGCGCAGTGCCAGCACAAGAGAGGTCTCTACCTGAGCGAGTGCCATGCGGCGTTCAAGTGCAGGATCGATAAGAGCCTCGTCACTTGTCGGGAAGTCGGCAAGATGTACGGATGCGTATCCTTCATTCTCATCGGTTCCTGCCATAAGATCGGTATATAGACGGTCTGCATAGAACGGAGCAAACGGAGCCATAAGCAGCGCGACTGTCTTCAGACATGTGTGGAGTGTCTGGTAAGCGGCAAGTTTGTCACTGTCCATCTCACCGGCCCAGAAACGCTTGCGGTTGAGGCGGACATACCAGTTGGAGAGATTGTCGTTGACAAAAGTCTCTATTGCACGTGCTGCCTTGGTCGGTTCATAATCATCAAGATCATTCTGCACCTCGGCTATGAGGGAATTGAGTAGCGAAAGCACCCAGCGGTCGATTTCGGGACGTTCGGCTACGGGTACCTGAGTCTCATCGCCCGTGAAACCGTCCACGTTTGCATATTGGGCGAAGAACTTGTAGGTATTGTATAATGTGGAGAAAAGCTTGCGGCTTACTTCTGCCACACCTTCCTCGTCATATTTCAGGTTGTCCCAGGGAGATGAGTTGGATATCATATACCAGCGCACCGGATCGCTACCGAACTTTTCGATGTTTCCGAAAGGATCGATGGCGTTGCCAAGACGTTTGCTCATCTTGTTTCCATTTTTGTCAAGCACAAGACCGTTGGAGATTACCGCCTTGTAACTTACAGAATCGAATACCATGCCGGCGATAGCGTGTAGCGTGAAGAACCATCCACGTGTCTGGTCCACTCCCTCTGCTATGAAGTCGGCGGGGTATATCTCATGGCTGTCAAGTGCCTCCTTGTTCTCAAACGGATAGTGGCACTGGGCATAAGGCATGGCGCCGGAGTCAAACCATACGTCGATGAGGTCAAGTTCTCGCTCCATCGGTCTGCCGCTCGGCGATATAAGGGTGATCTCGTCGACATAAGGAC
>X108_Striped_Desert_Hamster__coassemble_139_pt1 | contig 20719 bp, 16 predicted proteins | sample X108_Striped_Desert_Hamster__metabat2_low_PE_001 | metagenome-assembled genome bin X108_Striped_Desert_Hamster | reverse complement strand
ACTTCAGACAATCACCTTATTCACTATTCACAAGATTCACTATTCACAAGTTCATACTACCGAGACATGTTGCCGCAGAAGCAACCCTCAAAAAGGCAATGATACATCAGGAGCATGATGAATACACAATCCTTATATGAAAAAGACGGCTAACATGATCATATCCGCGATAATATTCAATTGCATAACAGGTCAATATACTTCTCTCAGCCACTCATCCGACACATGAATATCCTTTATCCTAAGTGTCGATACTTCTTGCACACGACTCAAAGATTTAGTTAAAATTATATTTTTTTTGGAAAATATATGAAAAATACTTAACTTTGCGCACTAAACCTCATCATAAACGAAATCGATACCATATATAACATACTGTTAACCTCAGATTACAGAAAATAAACAACAAACAACATAAACATGGATCATGACCAACTTTAAACTAACATCGAAACGAGAGTTTGCAGGATCCTCCTCAACTATGAGGAAAATCTTCCTTACTCTGATTGCCTTAGTTATGGCAATCCCCGCGTTCGCACAGAATGTCGACGTATCCGGTACGGTAGTCGACCCCAGTGGCGAACCCCTAATCGGAGTTACTGTAATGGTAGACGGCACTTCCAACGGTACCGCAACCGATCTTGACGGTAACTATGAACTGAAGAATGTACCATCCAAGGGCAAACTTGTTTTCTCTTACATCGGCTATACTTCTCAGACCATTGACGTAAAAGGCCGTAAGAAAATCGACATCGAGATGAGCGAGGACTCACAGGCTCTTGACGAACTTGTGGTTGTCGGTTACGGTACAATCAAGAAATCAGACCTGACAGGTTCGGTATCAACTGTAGATACCCAGCAGATCAATGCCAAGGGATCCGCCTCAGTGCTTGAGAGCCTTCAGGGCTCGATTCCCGGCGTGAGCATCACAAAATCTACCGGACGTACTAATGGCTCGATCGATATTGAGGTGCGCGGTAAGTCTTCAATCAACTCTAAAACTACGCCTCTGTATGTAGTGGATGGAGTGCAGACCACAGACATCTCATTCCTCAATCCGCAGGATATCGAACGTGTAGACGTGCTGAAGGACGCTTCGTCTACCGCTATCTATGGTTCGCGCGCGACCGCCGGTGTCGTAATGATCACCACTAAGAGCGGTGCAAACGTATCAAAAGGAACCAAAGCAAAAATCTCATACGACGGCTATTACGGCATCAGCCATGCTACCCGCATGCCTCAGTTCATGGACGGTGAGCAGTTCTACCGCTACCGCGTCATGAAATTCACCCAGCCCGCCAACAGCGGCGCATTCGACAGCCCGCAGCCTATATATACCATGCTGCCCGCAGATCTTGGTCTTGGTCAGGCTCTTATTCAGAAAGTTGGTGCCGACTGGGAATCCCCGTATCTGTTGAAGGAAATGCTTGCCAATAATGCCACATATGATTGGCCCGGTCTTGTAACTCAGGACGGACATCAGCAGAACCACTACGTTTCAGTCTCCGGAGCAGGTGAGGCCATCAACTACCATTTCGGATTAGGATACGAAAATGTTGAAGGTTTGTATAAGGGTGACAGCAAGACCAACTACACATTCAAAGGAAGCGTCGACGCCAAGATCAATAAAGTGATCAGTGCCGGCTTCAACTTCAATCTTGCCCAGATCAACAATACATATGCAGATAGTGACGCCATTAGTGATGCGTATCGCGTCAATCCGTTCATGATTCCTTACGACGAGGAAGGCAATACATATCATTATCCCGGCGACAAGACAACTCTCGGTACAGACGTGCATCAGTTCTCAGCTTTCAAGAACCCTCTTGATCTTATGAAGAACTCGGCTGAAAAACGTAGGACATACCGTTTGCTTGGAAATATCTATGTCCAGTTTAATATCATAAACGGACTGTCGTTCAAGACAGCCATTTCTCCGACCTACACCGCATATCGCAACGGTAAATATGTAGGCTTTACAAATCCCGCTACCGGCCTAACATGGAATGACGCCGAGAAGGAAACAAGCCAGGCTACAGTTGAAAATAAGACATCCTATGGCTGGACCTGGGATAACGTCTTGAGTTATATACGCAGTTTCGGTGACCACTCGATCAATGCGATGGCATTGTATTCCGCTGAAAAGAGCAATTCCGAGACTTATAAGCAGACAGCAGTAAATCCTCTTGAGACTACAAAATGGTGGAATCTTGGAACCGGTATTGGCGGCAAGTTTGCAGATACATCCGCTTTTTCAGAAAGCACGATGGAGTCAGTCGCAATCAGGGCGAACTACTCATGGAAAGGCCGCTACATGGCAACAGCAACCGTACGCTGGGACGGATCCTCACGATTTGCAGAAGGCAACAAATGGGGCTGCTTCCCGTCTTTTGCATTGGGCTGGAATATCGCGGAAGAATCGTTTATTCAGAAATGGTGGCTTAACAATCTTAAGCTCCGTGTAAGTTATGGTGTCACCGGTAACAACTCGGGCATCGGAAACTACGATACCATCGTGGGCGTTAATTCGTCAAGCAGATATCCATTTGGCGGTACATATGTGGATGGTTTCTATCCCTCCGGTATTGTAGATCGAGACATTCGCTGGGAGTCTTCTCATGAAATCAATATCGGTCTTGACTTCGGATTCCTTAACAATAGGATCGTAGGTTCATTTGAATGGTACAACAAGAAATCCACAGACCTCTTGTATCCTGTTAGACTTCCGTTAGAGTCTGGTGGAGACACAATGACTACCAATGTCGGATCTGTAAGAAATACCGGTGTAGAGTTTGCGATAACTACCACGAACATCGATACACGCGACTGGACATGGACCACAAGTTTGAATTTGTCGCATAACTCCAACAAGGTTCTTGAAATCAATGGCATTTCAGACCAGTATATCGGAGGAAATGCTTCTAGCTGTCTTTTCGTAGGTCGTCCGGTCAACAATGTGTACTCCTACGCTTGGGATGGCATTATCACAGACCGCAACATGACTGTTCCCGACACCCAGATTGCAAAAGACAAGGGACTCACTCCCGGCAGCACAATGCGTGAATGCGATTACTACTACACCTGCTATGGACAGTCGGAAGGCCAGCCGATTATCCGTGACGTCAATGGTGACGGCAAGTGGAGTGACGAGGACCGCGTAGTTGTAAACTCCAATCCGAAAATCACGGGATCTATTACTTCAAACTTGTCATATCGTCTTCCCAAGAAGGGTGGATCACTTGATTTCGGATTCTCAATCTACACTAAACTCGGATTCAAAGTCGCATCTCCTTTCATGGCCGGCGATGCATTCGACCTCCACGACCGTGGTCGCGGAAAAGTGATGGTGGACAGTTATATTCCGGCAGGCATGCTTCTTGATGCAGACGGTGTCGGAGCTGACGGCTCATTCATCAATCCGGTTTACCAGACAGAGACTCATTATGGCAGCTGGCCGGTAGTAAACGCCGGTACAAACGACGGACTCGGTACAGCCGGTGCTTACTTCGGACTCAGCACAAATACCAAGTTCTGTGCCCGCCAGGTTGTCGACGGTTCTTTCTGGAAAGTACAGCACGTATCTCTTGGCTACGAGTTCTCCAAGCAGATCATTGAAAAGATAGGATGCAGCAGGCTGAGACTCTACTGCAATATCTCTAATCCTTTTGTATGGTCGAAGTATAAGGGATTTGATCCGGAATGGGCTACAGCATCCGCAAAGAATGACGGTCCGAGCACCATTACATATGAGTTTGGCGCAAACATTACGTTCTAACTTTAATTAAGGAAAACAAAATGAAAAAACTATTATATTCCTTATTCGGAATCGGTTCTGTGGTTTTGGCAACAGGATGCTCAGATTTCCTTGATGCAAGAAACCTCTCGAATCCGGATGACTCTGACGAATATTTCACTGCTCATCCCGAGCAGATTCGTCCGGTCGCATATGACGCTCTCAAATATATCGCGACTGAGATCGATCTTCTGGATCAGGCCGGAGACCTTTACATCAATCCGCGCGGAACTGACGACGGCACATTGTCGATGTTCCAGACTACTCCTGAACTTGGTGGAGTGGAAACTTACTACAAAAATATCTACAGTGGCATCAACAAGGCCAACTGCATGATTCATTACGCAGGTTCGAATGAAGACCTTGTCGCCCAGGGTAAATTTCTACGCGCATTAGGTTACTACTATCTGACGCAGCAGTTCGGACCGGTTCCTTATGTGGATTTCTATATCCAGAATGCACAGCGTGATTTCCCGCGTACTCCCCTCAATGAGATATATGCTAATATACTGGCAGACTGCGAGGATATCTACAATAATTCTCCGCTACCCGAACAGGATCATAGCGGAAGCGCCAGCAAGCAAGCTGTCGCTGCATTGGCTGCTAAAGTAGCATTGGCTGCTGCATGGGATCTTGACACTGATCTTGTAGATGCTAAAGCCGGTACTTACACTGTAAAAGACAACAAACGTTTCAAGGAAGCTGCCGCATGGGCTGAGAAGGCAATCATGGGTATCCAGCTTACCATGCCTTTTGCTCAGAAGTGGGCCTGGAACAATGAAGGAAACGCAGAGGAAATCTTCTCAGTTCAGTATGACAGGGATGGTTATACCGGAAACATCAATGATGGCGGTAATTCCCTGATGTATAACTATACAGCATTCACTGACAACTGCCTACTTACCGGTGTAAAGGGCAATGGCTCCGGCGGTACCAACATGATGTCGGTTAAATCTGCAAGTCTTTTCGAACGTGGAGATGCGCGTTTCGAAGGCACTTTCATGACAAAAATATACAATGCACCCCGACTTTCGGATGAGAATGGCAAACCGGGTAATGCTATATGGGAAGAAGGCTATATGGCATGGTATAATGTCGATGATGATAAGCAGGCTACACTTCCGGTTGCGCTTCGTTTCTATGCTCCCGGCACTACTATAGCAGAAGCAGAGGCTGACATCAGAAAGATGGTGGAAAACGGCCAGGCGATGAAATTTGCCAAGGATACCCATGGCGTCAATATCCCCTTTGCTGCAATTCTTACCGGTGAGAATGTCACAATCTGGGATTTCAAGACTGATGGCAGCATGCCGTCGAGAAGGACTCAAGAATTTGAATCATTCATGAAAGCAGCCGGCAACAACGGTGTCAGTGTCACTAAATATGACGATCCCCGTTCTGCAGCCGTGACAAAAGGTCAGTGCTATCGTGACATACCTATGCTTCATGTAAGCGAGATGTATCTTGTTGCCGCTGAGGCTTATCTCCTTGCCGGAGACGAATCGGCATCGCTGGCAAGGATAAACGCCATCAGAGCCCGAGCAGGACTGTCCGCTCTTGCCTCATTCGGTGCTTATGAAGCTCCTTACGTTACAAGCATGAGTTTTACAGTAAACTCACTCGACCTTGTACTCGACGAAAGAGCCCGCGAATGCTATGCAGAGAGGTCACGCTACTTTGATCTCCGCAGAACAAAACAGTTGGTTCGCTACAATCTTGAGTTCAGCCGATTCATCAAGGATGTCAACCAGATGTGCAATGCAAATGGCGAGATCAAATGGTATAGGCCTATACCTCAGACAGAAATTGACAGTAATACATCTATGACGAGTGCCGATCAGAACCCCGGTTACTAAACACTAATTTGAAGAAAGATGAAAACATTTTTGAAATCTATATTCTGTTGCATGCTGATTGTGCAGATGCTTGCAGCCTGCGACGGGAAGCATGAGGAAATACCTCCCATGGGAGCTCCGGACAATGCCGAGAAACTTGTGGCAGGCACATATGCAGGCGAATGGACCAGAAAGAATCTGTCTACCGAGGCTGTCCAGTCAGGTGCCGGCACACTTACATTATCCCTTACCGAGGATGGTGAGAACAACGTGTCTGTCATCAGTGTCGAGTCGAATGAACTGGAACTTGGCGTCAAGGCTCCTTCTTCGGTATGCAATGTCACCCGCCTTAACTCCGGCGAATTTGTATACTGGAATGTCGTAAAAGCCAACCCGTTTGGAATGACATTCAATGGCAGAATATCTCCCGAAGGAGTGATTACCATGGATTACAACCAGATAGTACGTTCAGGTCGTAAAGAAGTTGAATTCAAGTATTCATTCAAAGGCGTAAAACAATAACAATCTATATTCCGCAGTGGCAGCATCTATGCTGCCACTGCGAAAAGAAACTTTAATAACAATCAAATAATTAAATCTTATGAAGAAAACTTACTTCATGGCTGCGTTAGCAGCATTCTCCATGGCAGCAACAGCGCAGACTGTATGCACAATGGACTTCGATGCACTTGGCATCTCCGGCAGTACTGATATCGCAGCAGACATGCTTCTCTGCGAGGATGAAAACGGCGCGCTCTACGCAGCATTTGGCGACAACGCAAAGCCTCAGTCCATCAAGGCCGGCGGCTACGAGAACTACACGGTTAATGGCGGTGAAGAACTCGGCATGGGATCGGGTCTTGGCGGTAGCAACAATCCGACTTTCAGCTATTATGAAGAAGGTGCTCCGACTGCAGGCTGGGTGTTCAAGTATGTGGCAAAAGCAGACGGATACGTAACAGTACTCACCAAGCTCAGCCCCAACAAGCAGTATCTCGTAATGGAAGGCAAGACAGGTGCTCTTCCCTACACACTCGGTTTCGCATTGAACGGAGAAGGCTATGCTTACAATCAGCCTGAAATCAAAGACGAAGCTGATGAGAACTTTGGTCTCATCGACTTCAATGACAACCCCGATAACAAATACTTTATCGCAGGTCAGATTCAGAGCAAAAACGACGCAGGCGAGCTCCTTTGGAAAGACAAAGACGGCAATATCGTAGCAGGCGAGCGTCCTGTATGGGAAGAAGATGGTAAAGAGAAAAAAGGCGGTGCTGTAATGGAAGATGTTCCCGGCACACACAAGCCCCAGTTCCCTTACGTTACAGTAGGTCTTGCAAGCAATCCAGGCAATGCAGCAGGTATTATCCAGTTCAACGTGCTCAAAGACAACAGCTATTATATCTGTGCTCTCGGTTCAAAGATCATCATCCCGGGCTTCATCTACACAGCTGACGCAAAACCTGCCATCACTTTCACCGGAGCAGAAGTAACTCCCGTCACTCTGTCTGACAAGGGTGCATTCGCAGGAGTAGAAGGAATCACAGTTGACAGCGCCACACTCGAAGTTAACGCTCCTATCTACAACCTGATGGGTGTACGCGTTAACGCTGACGCAAAGGGTATCCTTATCCAGAACGGTAAGAAGATCATCCGTAAGTAATCCGGTAATACATACCGATTACAGCAACCATAGAGAAGGCGACTCCCCCGGGAGCCGCCTTCATCCGTTTTATGGTCACTTAACAACTGTCATGCCGAAATTACTCTTATCATAAAGAAAATGCTATTACGACAGAGTAATACTACAAAAAATGATGCATTATATACAACTTAGTCGTATATATATTTTCTTTTTACGAAATTAAGTGTTAAATTTGTAGGGACATTGAAGACTCTAAGGACCGCAAGGATCACTAAAGATTCTAACGTCATTAGAGTCCCTGATGACTTTAGCCCGACAAAGGCTCAAAGGTCCCAGTGGCATCCATGTCCACAAGCATTAAACCGGACAAACATATATACCGACAATGATGGAAATTATAAATTTTGCCGCAAGGCCTTCTATAATCAGCCAATATATGCGCGAACTGCGCGATATCGACATCCAAGGCGACCGTCTGCGTTTCCGCACAAACCTTGACCGCATAGGTCAGCTTATGGCATATGAAATCTCAAAGCGAATCGCTTATGATGACGTCACTATCCGCACGCCTCTCGGCGAATGCGTATGCCAGCAACCTGCCGAAGATGTCGTAATCGCCACAATACTGCGGGCAGGACTACCGTTTCACCACGGATTTCTGCAGGTTTTCGACCGTGCCGAGAATGCATTTGTAAGCGCATACCGTAAGTATCATGAGAAGGGAGATTCCTTCGACGTGCTGGTGGAATATATGGCGGCTCCATCCATCGAGGGGAAAACCCTGATCCTTGTAGACCCTATGCTTGCAACCGGAACATCGATGGAACTCGGTTACCGTGCTCTTCTGCGCAAGGGGCATCCCGCCAAGATACATGTGGCCTCGGTGATAGCATCTCAGCAGGGAGTGGACTACGTAAGGGAAAGGTTTCCGGATGAGAAGACCACTGTCTGGTGTGCGGCTATCGATCCGGAAGTGAATGCCCACAGTTACATAGTGCCCGGACTGGGCGATGCCGGCGACCTCGCCTACGGCGAGAAGGAAGACAACGCATGAGGATAGCGAATCTCGACATAGTAAATTTCAAAAATATAGAGGAGGCCTCACTGGAGTTTTCCGGTAGAGTCAACTGTCTGCTGGGCATGAACGGAATGGGCAAGAGCAATCTGCTCGAAGCCATTCATTTCCTATGCCTTGCCCGCACCATGCAGACGCTGCCCGAGAATGCGCTTCCCCGCCATGGCTCTGACATGCTGATGGTGAAGGGGCGCTTCATGATGGACTCGGGCGCGGAGGAGAATGTAAGCTGCGGTATCGTGAAGGGTAAAGGGAAAAGCCTGAAGTGCAACGGCAAGGAATATCAACGGCTGTCGCAGCATATCGGACGTTTTCCGGTGGTCACGGTCACGCCTGCCGACCATTATCTCGTGAGCGGTCCCGGTGAGGAGAGACGTAAACTGATGGATGTGGTGATATCGCAGGGCGACAAGACATACCTTGCCCACCTTATCCGCTACAACCGGAGTCTTGACAGCCGCAACCGCATGCTGAGAGCCGGAGTAAAAGATCCGCTGCTTTATGAATCGGAAGAGACCACTATGGCTGAAGCCGCTGATGCCATCCACAGCATAAGGTCACGATGGGTCGAGGAGATCCTTCCCGATTTCAGGACTCGGTATGCCGAGATCTCGGGAGATGCGGAGAAGGCAACAATAAGGTATTCGAGTCCGCTCAACGACAAGACCCTTCCGGAGATTCTCGACAGCACGAGGAGCAAGGACCATGCACTCGGCTATACCTCGCGAGGAGTGCACCGCGACGACCTGCTGACAGGATTAGGCGACTACTCCATGCGCAGGCTCGGCAGCCAGGGGCAGGTGAAGACATTCACCATCGCATTGCGGCTTGCCATATATTCCTATCTGCGCAAGGTGTCGGGCATCACTCCTATCCTTCTACTTGACGATATCTTCGACAAGCTTGACTCAAGCCGTGTGGGGCGCATCATGGAGATGGTAAGCGGCCGTGAGGGTTTCGGACAGATATTCATCACGGATACCAACCGAGAGCATCTTGACGAGATTCTCGGCGCTATCCACGGCGAGAGCCGTCTTTTCGCAGTGAAGGAGGGACGCTTCAGCCTTGTGGAAGGCGAGAAACAGGACTGACCTATGGAGAGAAGGGATGCAGTGACCATAGGCGACGTGCTCCGCGAATGTCTTGAGCAGAGCCGGATGCAGGGACGCCTTGACGAGGTGAGGGCCTGCGATGCATTCGCGGCGGTGCTTGGCCGCGATCTCGCCGCCTTATGCGGCCGGCCCACAATCCGAGGCGGAATAATGACCATAGGAGTACCAAGCGCCTCTCTACGGTCAGAACTAAATATGCGGCGAGGCCCGATAAGGGACGCCATCAATGAGTTTGTGGGGAAGGATATCGTGAGAAGTCTGGAATTCAAGCACTGAGCGCCACTTAAAATCATAAACGAGCAAAACATATGCTCCTCAAACCTCCCCCCCAACATATAACTCTTAAAAATCCCAAACTCTTAAACACCTAAAAACCTAAACTTAAATTACAGTTACTTAGTCGCCATGAGTAAGGAAAACAATATAAATATACTGGAGCAGCTGAATCCGGCGGATTTCAAGCATGCGACTCCTTTACAGTTGAGATTTAACGACATAGATATTCTCGGACATGTCAACAATAACGCGCAGCTGGCACTTTTCGACGTGGGCAAGACGGAGTTCTACAACGCCCTGCGCGGACACCTGTCGGACTGGAGCCGCGTGGAAGCCGTGATAGTCAATATCAACTGCACGTTTATGAAGCAGATCCTCTTTACCGACCCGATGGAAGTGCGTACGAGAGTGAAAAGGATCGGAGAAAGGAGTTTCACGCTACAGCAGATCCTTCACAATACCGCTACCGGCGACATCTGCTCCATGTGCGAGTCTGTGCTGGTAAGCGTAAGTTTCGCAACCAAGGAGTCCATGCCTATACCTGAAAACATAGCGGAAGGACTGAAAAAGTGGACGTAAGCATCTCAGGCATGATACGATTACCGTTTCCGTTTGTTATATAGTTAACCAACAATACGAAAAGATGAATCAGATTGACATACATATCCGGATGGAAGCCTTCCCGCACGACTCGCACGAGGCGGAAGTGCTTGCCAATGTGGTGGCCACACGCCTGCAGATCAGCCGCCTGCTCGAGGCCGACAAATATATGGAGGCTCTGGAGCGTACTATCAGCGCACTGCAGAGGCTCAAGGAGTTTCCTGATCATGAGAACGAGGAATTCAAGGCGCTGCTCGTGGCCCTGATCTTCGACCTCGCCGAGATTCACTTCATGCTCAAGGACTTCAAGCGGAGCGAGAAGGAACTTGACGTGCTCTTCAAGGTGCTCGATCCTCTTGTAGGCAAGAACCCCGACCGCTTCGGACGCATGCACATACTGGCAATGGAGCTCTCGACACGCATCCTGCGATCAAGGAAGAAGACTATCGACCTGCTCGCGCGCCAGCAGCTGCATGCCGATGCCCTGAGCGAGAAGGTCAACGCCGGTATAATCAATGCCACCGAGCGCCTCGTAGACTCCCTCGGCAATGTAGGCAGGCTGCTGGCGTCGTCGGGTGATTACCGCGAGGCCATGAAGTTCTTCTCGGAAGCCATCCGCATCTCAAAGAAACGCGCAGGACGCGTCAACCGCAAGGAGATAAAGATGACGGTGGAGATGGCCGAGATCATGATACGCGTGAAATCGATGCGTCCGCGTGCCGAACGTCTGCTCGATGCAGTGCTCTCTCACGCCATCGCGCTCAAGGAGACTGAACTTGAGAAGGAAATACAGATTCTCAAGGAGATGATAAAGATTCAGGAAAACATGAAGGGTAGCTGGCTCAGCACTTTCCGCAGCAAATGAAGATATGTCGACGATACTGAATACAGAGGGAACTGAACTGCAGATTCCCGAAATCAAGGACAAGAAAAACTTCAAGGTGGCAATAGTCACCGCCAACTGGAACAAGGATGTCAACGACCGTCTGCTCGCGGGAGCGCTTGACGTATTCGCAAAAGCCGGTATGGGCGATGACCGAGTGGCACAGTTCCGAGTGCCCGGCGCAGTGGAGCTGGTGTATGCAGCCGCCAGGCTTATCGACACCGGTGACTTCAGCGCGATAGTAGTGATAGGAACCGTGATACGCGGAGACACTCCGCATTTCGACTATGTATGCTCCCAGGCCGCCGACGGTATATGCAGGCTTAACTGCCAGGGCAAAATACCTGTGATATTCGGCGTACTGACCGTCAACGAACTGCAGCAGGCCCTCGACAGGGCTGGCGGATGCCTCGGCAACAAAGGCGCGGAGGCGGCCGTGGCTGCAATCGAGATGGGAAATTTCAGGCATGAGTCTTTCGTGCGGTTCTTAAACTTCTAAATCACGACTTATCATGAAAAAGACAATCCAGTATCTGGCTCTCGCCATCCTGGTGATCATTACGGCTGCCGGCTGCTCGAAAAGCGGCAACGATGATTCCGCCTCACTGCTGCGTACCGTACCCGCCGACGCATCGAGCGTGGTGATGATGAATATCGGCCACACTGCTAAAAGCCTCGGATGCAAGACCGACGGCACCACTATAAAACTGTCGGACAAACTGCAGAAAGCCCTCGACGAGAGCAAGGCCATCAAGGACGATGACCGCAGGCTATTCAAGGACATCTGTGAAGGCAAGACAGGCATAGCGCTGACTACAGTAGTGTATTTCTCGGCAGCACGGTCATACCTGACCGGCCTGCTTGACGATCCTGATAAGTTTGTAGACTACATCAGCAGGATGAACGCCACCGACTCAGTGTCGGCCGCTCCGGTGAAGGAAGAAGACGGAGGACGCGTGATCGGCGCCACTGCAGTAGTAGGCAACCAGTTCTGGGTCTGCGTCACCGGCACTCCCGACGTGGAACAGCTCAGATACTATCAGAACCTCAATGAAAAGCAGTCGTATGCCTCGTCTGACGCTTCAGAACTGCTCAGGAAGGATGACGAGGCGGTGACATATGTGGCAGACATCAGCCGTACGCTCAACAGCATACCGGAAGCGGGAAAGATCAGGATGGCTACGTCGATGATGTTTGAAGACATAGCATATGTGGCAGGCAGCGCAAACTTCAGCGGCAACACGTTCAAGGCATCGGCAATGGTGCTTGACAGCGACATGAAGCCGGCCGAACTGACCTTGCCAACCGAAAAGATCGATGCATCGGTAATCAAGTCGTTCGGACAGGGCGCCGACCTGTATTTCGCAGCCGGACTCTCGCAGAAACTGACAAAGAAACTCGCCGACCTCGCTGGCACCCTCATGGGACCTTCAGGCAATACTGTCAGCGGCCCGATCTCGCAGATAGACGGCACTATAGCGATCCGCGCCAACGATAACGCTGCCGAGACCGAAGTACGAGTGCAGACTACCGGCAAGGACTTCGCCGAACTATCCAACATAATCCAGAACCTCTTCGGAATGACCGTGACGCGCGACGGCAACATGCTGGCGGCGACAAGGGGCTCCAAGGAGTTTTCCGGAAACATCTCTCCTTCCGAGGCAGCAGGAAGAATGAAGGGAGCATGGATCGGCTTCACCGCCTACAACATCCCCTACAAAGAGATGACCACCACGGCACGCCTGTCGACGGAGAAGAAGAGCCTTCGCCTCGACGTGGACGTGGAGGGAGGAACCGACGCCATCCTGACCGCCCTCATGAGATGACATCAAGAATAGACGAAATAACCCTCAGTAATCTCCTTCCGCGCGTATTCGCACGGGAGGAGATACCCTCTTCGCGCATATGGAGATCAGAGACCACGCTGCGGCGCGGCAAAAGGTATCTGGTGGAGTCGGCAAGCGGAGGCGGCAAGTCGAGCCTCGCCGCATTCCTGACGGGAAGCCGCCGCGACTATGAGGGATCAATCCTCTTCAACGGGACCGACACCCGGACCATAGATACGGACGAATGGCAGGATATAAGGCGATCTCATCTGGCATACCTGCCCCAGGATCTCTCGCTCTTCGCCGAACTTCCGGCTATCGACAACATACTGCTTAAGGCCGGACTCACGGGAAAGCCCGACATGGAGCGAATCGACGGCTGGATGCGGCGCCTCGGCATCGAATCGCGCCGCGACTATCCGGCAGGACGCCTCTCTATCGGGCAACAGCAGCGAGTGGCGCTCATCCGCAGCCTATGCCAGCCCTTTGACTTCATTCTGCTCGACGAGCCTGTAAGCCATCTCGACGATGACAACAACCGCATTGCAGCCCGCATTGTGGAGGAGGAAGCGGCGAGGCAGGACGCCGGGATAATAGTATTCTCGGTCGGAAACCCACTGAAGATAGAAAACCCGGAAATACTGAAACTCTGATGGGACTTATCGGAAAACTTCTCAGAAAGAATACCTCACCCGCCCGTATGGCGGGTTTCGCACTTTCAAACTTCATCGGACTGCTGATAGTGGCGGGCGCGGTGATGTGCTATGTCGACTCGCGCGCCTTATGGGACGATGAGGAGAGCTTCATCCGCACCGACCATATGGTGATCAACAAGAAAGTGACCTCCTCTTCCCTTTTCGGCGACCCGTCGGCCACGAGATTCACCGGCGAGGAGATAGCCGACCTCGAGTCGCAGCCCTGGGTGAGACGCGTAGGAGCCTTCCGCTCGTCAGACTTCCGGGTATATGCTTCTGTCAACCATGGAGGCCGGGGTATGGAGACCGCCCTTTTCTTCGAGTCGATACCTGACAGTTTCGTCGACGGCGCAGGCTCCGACTGGGGATACAAGGACGGCGACACGACAGTGCCTGTCATCATATCGAAAGACTATCTGGCACTCTACAATTTCGGCTTTGCCGGCTCGGCGGGTCTGCCTCAGCTCAGCGAGCAGCTGATCAAGGGGATTCCGCTCAATCTATATCTGCGCAGCGAGGACGGCACCCGCAGCATGCGTCTGCAGGGACGGATAGCGGGATTCAGCAACAGGCTCAACACAGTGCTCGTGCCCGACGACTTCATGCGCTATGCCAACTCAAGACTCGGGTCAGGCTCTGACGAGATGCCCTCCCGCCTGATCGCCGACATATCATCGCCGGGCGACGTAGCCATACCCGAATATCTCAAGGAGCACTCATGGGAGACTGCCGGCGACAAATCGGGAAGCCAGGCGACCTTCCTGCTAAGGGTAGGTGCCGGAATCGTAATGGCTGTCGGGGCACTGATCACGCTGCTGTCACTCTTCGTGCTGATGCTGTCGATGTCGCTGATAATGGAAAAAAACAGGGATACCATACACAGGCTGCTAATGCTTGGAGTTCCCCTCCGCGAGGTGGGGGCACCATACCGCCGCATGATAGCCGCCGGATGCGGAGCGGCATGGCTTCTCGCCATATGCTCCCTAATAGCGCTAAGGCATCTCTACGCCGACGCCCTCGCAGGGCTCGGAGCCTCGGGCGAAGGTCTGGCATGGGGAACGGCCGCATGCACGATACTCGCAGCAACCGTGTTACTACTCAATATCACAGCCGTAGGCCGTAAGGTCAAGGCCGCGTGGCGGCTCCGAATGGAAGATGAATAGCGGAAGGGTTCTCGCCGCCGCAGCGGCATGCATCGCCATCGCAGCGGCCGCAACCACATATTATCTCTTCGATCCGGCGGAGGCCGCCTGGATGCCACACTGCCTTTGGAAGACACTGACCGGAACCGACTGTCCCGGCTGCGGGTCGCAACGCATGATGCACGCGCTCATGCACGGCGATCTGGCGCGCGCATGGCATGCCAATGCCTTCGCCCTCTGCATGATCCCCTTCATCATCTTCCTCCTCTGGCTTGAAATGACGCGAGAGCGCCATCCAGAACTGTACGCACGGCTACACAAGACCTCCACCATATGGACGCTGGCAGGAGTAATCACGGCATGGTGGATATGCCGCAACCTGTTTATGTAACGTTATTTGACACCATGCCCTGACAGGCACGATGCCCGGCGTGAGCCGCGCTTAGGTCAACATTTGTTGCAAAACCGTTAACTTTTGCCGCGCAAGGGGAACTATGGGACACATGACTGAACATCAAATGATGATTCAGTGTTAATGTTAATATAAATTCCACAACAAAGATTAACACACGGACTCTATTGTAATTTCCACACTGCAATTCATTCCACAATTCAATACCAGATTCCCTATGAACACACAATCTGTCAAATCCCCGAGAAAACCAATACATACAGGAAGAAAAATCCGCAGGCTTCTACTCGTAGGAAAGAAAAAATGGCTGGTGATATCGCTGGTGGTGCTTATCGCGGCCGCATCCATATTCTTCTTCATGCGTCCGAAGACACAGTCCGCCCCCCTTCCCACCGTGGAAGTGGAGACTGTCGACACCACGAGTGTCAATATCTACGGTGAATATGTAGGACGAATACGCGCACAGCAGTTTGTCGAGGTCCATGCCCGAGTGGAAGGATATCTCGAAAAGATGCTCTTCAAGGAGGGTAGCTATATCAACAAGGGACAGACCCTCTTTGTCATAGACCCGAGGCTTTACAAAGCGCATGTCAACAAGGCACGCGCCCAACTCAACAAGGCACGCGCGCAGGCCCAGAAAGCCGACCGCGACCTCAAGCGCATACGCCCGCTCTTCGAACAGAAGGCGGCCTCCCAGCTCGACCTTGACAATGCAGAGGCCGCTGCGGAAAGCGCCAACGCAGAGGTTACGGTGTGCCAGGCCGACCTCACACAGGCTGAGCTTACGCTTGGCTATACTCAGGTGACATCACCAATATCCGGATATATCTCAGAGCGTGTGGCCGACATAGGCACTCTCGTCGGCCCGTCGGGCGGAAAGTCGCTCCTGGCCACGGTAGTGAAGAGCGACAGCGTGCGGGTGGACTTCTCGATGACAGCCCTCGACTACCTCCGCAGCAAGGACCGCAACGTGGACATCAGCGGAGGCGACGGCAACGACAGACGCAAGCATCAGTCGTATGTCACCATCACGCTTGCCGACGGCTCGGAATATCCCGTGAAGGGACTCGTGGATTTCGCCGACCCGCAGGTAGACCCGAAGACCGGAACCTTCTCGGTGCGTGCCGAGATGCCAAATCCCGACCGCCGTCTGCTTCCGGGAGAGTTCACCAAGGTCAAGGTGCTCCTTGACGTGCGCGAGCACGCCATCGAGATTCCGGCCAAAGCCATAGCCATCGAGAAAGGAGGCGCGTTCGTATTCGTGGTGCGTCCGGACAGCATCGTCGAGAAGAGGTTTATCGAGACAGGTCCGGAAGTAGGCAACAACGTGATAGTGGAGCGCGGACTCGTAAGGGGCGAGAGGATCGTCACCGAGGGTTATCACAAGCTCACCCACAAGATGAAGGTGAACCCTGTGCCGGAGACCAGTGACAGCAAGCAAGGAAACACACAGGGCGGTACTCCCGGCAATAACGCCGGGAAGAAGGAATCCGCGTCCGCAACCGAAGGAAAGGAGGGATAAGCCATGAAAAAGAACTTCTTCCTCAGCCACCCGGTATTCTCGATAGTGATATCGGTGGTGATATTCATAGTGGGCATCATCGGACTGATGCTCCTGCCCATTGACCAGTATCCCCAGATCGTGCCCCCGGTAGTGCGTGTAAGTGCCTCGTATCCGGGTGCTGACGCATCTACAGTCACCCAGGCAGTGGCGACACCTATCGAGCAGGAACTCAACGGCACGCCAGGCATGATCTATATGTCGTCGACAAGTTCCAATTCGGGAGGATTCTCCGCCCTCGTGACATTCGACATCGACACTGACCCTGAACTCGCTGCCGTAGACATCCAGAACAGGGTGAAGAAGGCGGAATCGCGTCTGCCGGCGGAAGTGGTGCAGAACGGTATCACGGTAGCAAAAGAGACCGCAAGCCGCCTCATGACCATCACGATACAGAGCGATGATCCAAAATTCGACGAGGTATATCTCAGCAACTACACGACGCTCAACGTTGTGGACCCGCTGCGCCGCATCCCCGGAGTGGGAAGTCTCGGCTCGGTGGGAGGTCGCTACTACGCGATGCAGATATGGGTGCAGCCTGACAAGCTCGCCGACCTCGGCATCACTGTAAAGGACATACAGACCGCGCTCAAGGACCAGAACCGTGAGTCGGCTGCTGGCGCGCTCGGACAGGCTCCGGCTTCCGACATCGACATCACCATGCCTATCATAGCACGCGGGCGACTGTCGTCGGTAGCAGAATTCGAGGACATAGTGCTGAGAGCAGGTGCCGACGGCTCGATGATTAGGCTGAAAGACGTGGCGCGAGTGTCGCTCGAGGCCTCAAGCTACTCCACCGAGAGCGGCATCAACGGCGGAAACGCAGCCGTGCTCAACCTCTACATGCTTCCAGGAGCCAACGCCATGGAGGTGGCAGACGCTGTCAAGGCCGAGATGGAGAACATTGCGAAGAACTTCCCGGAGGGAATCACCTACGACATCCCCTTCGACATGACGACATACATATCGGAATCGATACATCACGTATACCGCACCTTCTTCGAGGCGCTGCTGCTCGTGATATTCGTGGTGTTCCTGTCGCTTCAGAACTGGAGGGCGACGCTCATCCCCATAATAGCCGTACCGATCTCGCTCGTGGGCACTTTCGGAATCATGCTCATGTTCGGATTCTCGCTCAATATGCTGACTCTTCTAGGCCTTATCCTCGCCATCGGCATAGTGGTGGACGACGCCATCGTGGTGGTGGAGAATGTGGACCGCATCATGAACGAGGAGCGTCTCTCGCCCTATGAGGCCACCGAGAAGGCCATGTCCAATCTCGGAAGCGCGCTGATAGCCATGTCGCTGGTGCTTTGCGCCGTATTCGTGCCGGTGAGTTTCCTGCCCGGAATCACCGGACAGCTCTACCGCCAGTTCACGATCACAATCGCGGTGTCGGTGCTTATCTCGACAGTGGTGGCGCTCACGCTCTCCCCTGTGATGTGCTCCATGCTGCTTCGTCCGGCATCGGGGAAGAAGAAGGCCAGGATATTCCGGCTGATCAATGTATGGCTCGGCAAGGGCAACAGGTTCTACTGCCGGTCGATAGCGCGGGTACTCCGCCATCCGAAGCGCATGTATGCAGCCTTCGCCCTGGCTCTTGTATTCATATACATGATGAACTGGTTCATGCCGAGCAGTTTCATGTCGCAGGAAGACCAGGGATACTTCACGGTCGAGCTCGAGCTTCCCGAGGGCGCCACCATAGAGCGCAGCAGAGAGGTCACAGACCGCGCCATGCGCTACCTTATGGCTGATCCGGACGTGGAGTATGTGCTCAATGTCACCGGTTCGTCGCCAAGAGTAGGCACAAACCAGGCCCATGCCCAGCTCACGGTGATACTGAAGCCATGGGACGAACGCTCTACTTCCGACATTTCGGAGGTACGTGAGCGAATACACGAGGAACTGTCGAAGTATCCTGAGAGCAAGGTGTATCTCTTCACTCCGGCCATCATACCGGGACTGGGCACGTCGGGCGGATTCGAGATGGTGCTCGAGGCACGCGGCGACGCGACCTATACCGACCTGCAGCAGGCTGTAGACACGCTACGCCACTACGCCGCGATGTCGCCGGCGATAGCCGACATATCGTCTTCCATGCAGACCGATATACCGCAGCTCTATTTCGATGTGGACCGCGACCGCGCCATGATGCAGGGTATTCCGGTAAGCGATATTTTCTCGACCATGAAGGCATTCACAGGGTCTATCTATGTAAATGACTTCAATATGTTCAACCGTATCTACCGCGTCTACATCCAGGCCGACGCGCCATACCGCACCAACCGGGAAAACATCAACCTCTTCTTCGTGCGCGGCGGCAACGGCAAGATGGTGCCGATCTCATCGCTCGGTAACTCGCGCTATACAACAGGACCGGGCACTATAGGACGCTTCAACATGTTCAACTCGGCAACCATATCGGGCGAGGCGGCCCACGGCTACAGTACCGGCGAGGCCATGGACGCGCTGCAGACTATCGTGAGGGAGCATCTTCCTGAGAATATCGGGGTGGAATGGAGCGGCCTCTCCTATCAACAGAAGCATGAGAGCGGAAATACAGGACTCGTACTCGGCCTGGCACTGCTCTTCGTATTCCTCTTCCTCGCAGCGCAGTATGAGAGCTGGAGCGTGCCTCTGGCGGTGATCCTCTCTCTGCCTATAGCGGGAGTGGGAGCATACCTCGGCATATGGCTCTGCGGGCTGGAAAACAATATCTATTTCCAGATAGGTCTCGTGATGCTGATCGGCCTCGTGGCAAAGAACGCCATCCTGATTGTGGAGTTCGCCAAGGAGGAGGTGGACAAGGGAGCGGATGCGGCCCACGCGGCGCTGACTGCGGCAAGACTGCGCTTCCGCCCGATCGTGATGACCTCGCTGGCATTCATGCTCGGCCTGCTTCCGCTGCTCTTCGCGTCGGGACCCGGCGGCGCTGCACGCCGTGACATCGGCACCGGAGTATTTTTCGGTATGCTGGTGGCTATCACAATAGGAATAGTGTTCGTGCCCTTCTTCTTCGTGGCCATATACAAGGCAAAAGGCAAAAAGCACACGGGCAAAAAGACACACTCGGAAACCGTTAAAGATTAATGCCATGAAAAACACATCATCCATCATAGCGGCAATAGCCGTAATGCTACTGACCGCCTGCTCGGGAGTGAAGAACCTCACGCAACCCCGGCTCGACATGCCGGAATCATTTGCCGGCTACCGTATGGCCGACTCGGTCTGCATGGCCGACGTGGCATGGTGGGAGTTTTATGCCGACAGTACCCTCTGCCGCATACTCGACCGCACGGTGAGGAACAACCGCGACCTACTGAAGTCGGAGGCCCGGATGGAGGAGATGCGACAGCTCTACGGGGTGAGGAAAGCAGCCCTTCTGCCGGAAATCGGTGCCAATGTGTATGCCAACCATGAGACTAACGACTATCATGGCTCAGGCACAAAGAATGACCCGGAGTTCGGGCTGAAACTGCCTGTCTCATGGGAGATAAACTTCTGGGGAAGCCAGATATGGGCAAGAAAGGAGGGCAAGGCACAGTATATGGCGAGCGCGGAAGACCACCGTGCCCTGCAGGTGTCGCTTATAGCGCAGACCGCGGAGACTTATTTCAGGCTAATGGCGCTTGAAAACGAACTCTCTATCGTAAAGCGTACCGTGGAGAGCCGCGAGGAGTCGATGCGCATGGCCAAGATTCGGTTTGAGGGTGGACTCACGTCGGAGACAGTGTACCAGCAGGCCATGGTGGAGTATTCAAGCGCAGCGTCGCTCGTGCCGGCGCTTGAGCAGAAACTTACCGCCACCCGAAACTCGCTGACTTTCCTGATGGGCGAATATCCGCACGATCTGGACCATAT
>X108_Striped_Desert_Hamster__coassemble_138_pt1 | contig 20784 bp, 14 predicted proteins | sample X108_Striped_Desert_Hamster__metabat2_low_PE_001 | metagenome-assembled genome bin X108_Striped_Desert_Hamster | reverse complement strand
CATCTGAGGTCTACAGGCTTTAATGAACTTGCCGCAGACACCCTCAGTGAAACACTACCACTATAATGCGCAATAAGTATAAAACTTCAAACTTGTCTTTTTATATTTTACAGTATAACAGAATAGAAAAAGAGCCGAGGAATTATTCTCCGGCTCTTTATTCTGATTCTATAGATTATGGACTACCTAAAAATCCTTTTACTTATCTTATCTCCTGATTTTACAATGACTACTGAATCTTTAGTTGGATTCTGAATCTCCATACCTTGAAGATTGAAATATTTTGAAGATCCTGAAGCACAATCAATCTTTAAGTCTGCTCCGTCCGATTTTGGCAATGTGATTTTTGTTTTACCTTCGGCATTGCAAATATAGAGATTTCCATTTTCTCCACCAAATACTTTCCAGTCAGGACACCAGACAAGTATACCTTTCTCAGGAAATGTAAACACTCCATCCGTAAACTTACCCGCCATATTCCTAACATCTTCCGGATTCTTTCCCATGGAAATATCATATGACGCATCTCCAACAAGAACGAATTGTCCTCCACCCCAATTATGTCCAGTATGCTGCATCGGAAGCAAAACACATTCCGGGTCTGAGGCATCCAGTTCTAAATAGTGGTTGAATTCAGTGTCATACTGTGTTGCAGAGGCATGTAGTGGAAATGGCTCTCCAAAAGGATTTACAAGTCTGTAACGGTTAGGATTCTCTTTGTGTTGCTGAATTTCAACCTTATACTCGGTAGGATCCCACTCAAATATAAGACATTCCATCAGTTCACTCACCACATCAGCCTCTCCGAGCGATTTCCATTCTTCGGCTTCATCATCTATAATGGTGAATGGTGCAAAGCCCCATTCCAAAGCAGTTCCTTCGGCATCAAAAGTGATAGCAGTAATGTTTCGGACTCTGTTGACGTCTCCATACGGAATGCTTACTGTTCCATCTTCAGTAATAGTACCGATTCCATCACCTCCGGCCAATACTGAATCAATGGCATTCTGATTTGCGATACCATCAAAAAAGCCATATCGTATATATTCAACTCCTGGATCAAGAGAAATGGATATTTCAGGTTTTTCTGAGTCAAAAAATGTTATATCCCCAAATTTGGGAGTAAAGTCAGAATACCCATCAAGTTGCAGATTCATGTCACACATAGCACACGCATCTGACTCACCTTCAGCCATGAATCCACAAAATATATAGAAGCGGCCAAGCGTTGGGATGAAATAATTGTACGAATTGTATTCTGTAATAATAGCGTCAAATTCCTCTTCAGACATACCCATTTCTTCAGCCGAAATAGATTCATAGCATGAAGCAAAATCAAGGATATTAATATTGGCTCCGAAATCATCCATAAGGTCGAGGGACTGACTCCGTATTTTGAGCAATCCGTCGCTCGTAGGATAATAGTCAACAATTATGTCGGCATCATTGATGATTCCTCTCAAAAGAAACTGTCTGATATTCTCATTGGCAATATCATGACGCTGTTCTACATGAATGCCGTCATAAACGCCATCGATATTTTCCAGAGCTGTAGTGAAAGACAATGAATTTTCGATAGTAAGAGAACCGACTCCAAAATCCTGCCATTCCGACCATTCTCCACTTGGCTGATCGTAGGAAATGACTTTCTGAATCTTTTTAGAGGGTTTATGCTTAATGCGGTTAGGGCCATTGACATCTTCTTTTGAAAGAAGTCTGTTCTGAACTACTTTGCCATCATTTTTTGCCATAGAATACAACTCAGCAGCAAGCTGATTTGTACCCAATGCCATCAAAATGACAGATGATAGTAAAATCCTTTTCATCATATATTACTATTTAGGTTAATTTAAATGCAAATATATATATAATTCTTAAATTTGCCAAGTAAACATATTTAAAAACTTATGAATAATTTTGTAAATCTAAGAAACTTTTAATAATTTTACATCCTAATTCAGTAACAACATGGAGACACGAACGCTTTATCCGCCTTTTACAGTAGGAGTAGACCTTGGTGGTACCAACACGGTATATGCAATAGTTGACAAGACAGGACATATAATTGACCAGTCATCATTCCCCACAATGACGCCCACACTTGAGGAATGGGCTGACCGTCTTGCCGACGGAATATCGGACATGATATCAAGTTGCGATCTTGAAGGCGAGATAGTCGGAATCGGTATAGGTGCGCCATCTGCTAATGCCGCGACCGGATGCGTAGAAGGCTCCACCAATCTTCCCTGGACACCACCACTTCCTCTTGTCAACATGATTGAAGCCCGTCTCTCCCTGCCTGTCAAGATCAACAATGACGCAAATGCTGCAGCTATTGGCGAGATGGCGTATGGCGTGGCAGCAGGAATGAAAGATTTCATAGTGCTCACTCTTGGCACAGGAGTGGGTGGCGGCATTGTATGTAACGGGCACCTTCTTAGCGGAGCACGTGGATTTGCCGGAGAACTCGGACATGTCACCTTTCCGTTCGCTAAGGGAAGAATATGCGGATGCAAGCGTGAAGGATGCCTTGAGACGGTGGCATCAGCCAGAGGCATAGTGATGACAGCCAAGATACTTCTTGAGCAATCAGATGAACCTTCATTGTTGAGGAATATAGCACAAAACGACATGACAGCCAAAGACATATCGGAAGCCGCGAAAGCCGGCGATAAGATAGCGGCCTCTGTCTACGAGTTCACTGGTCGATGTCTTGGAGAAGCAGCGGCTCAGTTTGCTGCCTTTACAGATCCTGAAGCAATAATTCTTTTCGGCGGAGTATCAAAAGCGGGTGACCTTCTTATCAATCCGATGCGTGAGGCGTTTGCCATGCACACACTCCATCTCTATCGCGACAGGGTCCGCTTCCTCATCTCTTCACTAAAAGACGCTGACGCCGCAATACTTGGAGCAGCTTCCCTTCCTTATCTTTAATATCGACTTATGAAGAAGATCATAGACATAATCGACAGCAGAAAGAATCCGTTCTTTTCTCTGGAAATACTTCCTCCGCTAAAAGGTAACAGTATATACAAGGTATTCGATATAATCGAACGCCTCAAGAAATATGACCCGCAGTTTGTCAACATCACATCCCACCATAGTGAATATATCTACAAACCGCTTGCCAACGGCACACACCGCCGCGTTAGTGTTGTGAAACGACCTGGCACAGTTGCCATTTCTGCGGCCATACAGAACAGATATGGCCTCATCCCTGTGCCACACATTATCTGCAAGGGATTCACTAAAGAGGAAACCGAATACGCTCTTCTTGACCTTAATTTTCTTGGAATCAATAATCTCATGCTTTTGAGAGGCGACGAAAAGGGATTCATCCCTACGGGGGACGAAAAGGAGAACTATCACGAGCATGCCACAGACCTTCAGTCTCAGATTAATCTTTTCAATAAGGGCGTCGGTCTTGAAGACACGAGAATAGAAGGAATTGCGACTCCATTCTCTTATGGTATGGCCTGCTACCCGGAGAAGCATGAGGAAGCTCCGAATATGGAATCCGACATTCACTATATGAAGATGAAAGTGGAAAACGGTGCCGATTATTTCATCACGCAAATGTTTTATGACAATGAGAAATATTTCAGGTTTGTGGATAAATGTCGGGCAGAAGGCATTAATGTTCCCATCATACCCGGAATAAAGCCTATCTATAGAAAACAGCAACTTACTGTTCTTCCGAAAATATTCCGTACCGATATTCCCGAAGAACTTGCGTCACAGATCCGTGATGCGGAAAATGACCAGGATGTAAAGGAAATAGGCATTCAATGGTGTATATCCCAGTGTGAGCAACTTATTGAGAAAGGTGTCCCGGGAATACATTTCTATACTATGGGTATAAGTGACGGTATCGCACGAATAGCCGATAAACTGTCCTGACCATGATGAGAATAACTGATTTTCAGAAACTGCTTCGCGATAGGGTGCTGGTTCTTGATGGGGCAATGGGCACCATGATCCAGAAATTCGGTCTTGATGAATCCGATTTCCGAGGAAACAGATTCGCACATCACCCGGTCCGACTTGCCGGTTGCAACGACCTGCTCATCCTCACTCGCCCAGATGTAATAAGACAAATACACAAAGCATACCTTGATGCAGGCGCCGACATTATAAGTACTGATACCTTCAATGCGAATGCCATATCCATGGCCGACTACGATCTTCAGGCCATACCGGGACTTATCAGGGAAATAAACAGGGAGGGAGCATCGATAGCCCGTAAGGCTGCAGAAGAATCAGCCGTTAGAAAATGGGGGAGACACGCCCTGGTTGCCGGATCTGTCGGTCCTACCAACAAGGCTGCGACCATGAGTCCGGATGTCTCGGATCCCGCTGGACGCAATATTAGTTATGACGAACTCCATGCAGCATACCTCGAACAGATTGAAGGTCTGCTGGAAGGCGGCGCGGACCTCCTCCTTTTTGAGACAGTTTTCGACACGCTCAACCTAAAGGCAGGACTTGACGCGGCTGTTGAAGCCATGGAAATGACAGGTAACCGTGTTCCAATATTGGTTTCGGCTACGGTATCCGACAAATCGGGCCGCACACTGAGCGGACAGACACTTCAGGCATTCGCCACTTCTATCGAGGACTATGAATGTGTGGTAAGTCTTGGCCTTAACTGCAGTTTTGGTCCTAAGGATATCATCGCTCCCTTGAGGAATCTCGGAAAGGCAACGGGGCATTTCATTACTACACATCCTAATGCCGGTCTGCCGGACGCTCTCGGACAATATGACGTGAATCCGGAAATCTTTATAGAGCAGATACAACCGATATTATCCGAACGGCTTGTCAATATAATCGGAGGTTGCTGCGGAACTACTCCGGAGCATATCGCCAAACTACGGGATGCTGCTGACAAGGCCCTTCCTTATGAACCACGACAACTTGATACGGCACTCCGTGTTTCCGGTCTTGAGCGCGTGGAGGTAAAACCTGAAAACAATTTCCTAATCGTAGGTGAACGATGCAATGTAGCGGGATCAAGAAAATTCCTGCGACTTGTAAAGGAGAAAAACTATGATGAAGCGATGTCCATTGCCGTGAAGCAGGTAGAAGACGGAGCGATGGTCATTGATATAAATATGGATGATCCATTGCTTGACGCACCTGCAGAGATGCAGCATTTCCTGCGTCTTTATGCCTCGGATCCTGCTGTGGCAAAGGCCCCGGTGATGATCGACAGTTCCGACTGGAATGTGGTGGAGACCGCTCTTAAGAATCTTCAGGGTAAATCAATTGTCAATTCAATATCACTTAAAGAAGGTGAAGAGGCTTTTCTGCGCATGGCACGAAGCATCCGGCGACTCGGTGCGGCAGTGGTGGTCATGGCTTTTGATGAGACCGGTCAGGCCGATACTTATGAACGGAAGATCGAGGTATGCCAACGTGCCTACGGACTTCTGACAGAGAAATGCGGCTTCAAGGGAGAAGACATCATTTTCGATGTAAATGTCATGGCTGTAGCAACCGGACTTGAGGAGCATGCACGCTATGGCATTGACTTCATAAAGGCGGTGGAATGGGTAAAAAGCAATCTGCCGGGAGCCCGTACCAGTGGAGGCATAAGCAACCTTTCATTCGCATTCAGAGGTCGCAACGCACTTCGTGAGGCCATGCACTCGGTATTCCTCTATCATGCCATTGCGGCCGGTCTTGATATGGCTATCATGAATCCTGCGTCAGCACTCACATATGATGATATCGATCCTCAACTGCGGTCTCTTATTGAAGACGTCATTCTCGCCCGCCGCCCTGAAGCCGGAGATATCCTTGCGGATTACGCCACTGAAGAGAGTGCAGCCAAAACAAGAATAAAAGACAAGACCGACAGAAATCTTGAAATTCCAGTAGCACGCCGAATTGAGGATGCCATCGTCGCAGGAAGGTCTGATTTTCTATTCGAAGACCTTGATGAAATAAGCAAGGATCTTAAGGGAGTCGACATAGTGGAGGGTCCACTCATGGCAGGCATGAGGAGAGTAGGAGATCTCTTCGGTGAAGGCCGTATGTTCCTGCCGCAGGTTGTTAAGACCGCACGTGTAATGAAGATGGCCGTTGACCATCTCGCTCCCAATCTCATGTCGGATGCCGAGGAAGCGGGAGATAATAAGGCTGGGAAAGTACTGCTCGCCACTGTCAAGGGTGACGTTCATGATATAGGAAAGAATATCGTATCGATAGTATTGGCATGCAATAATTTCGATATAATCGACCTTGGAGTCATGGTACCGGCAGAGTCAATCGTTGAGACTGCTCTGCGTGAGAGGCCCGACATAATATGCCTGTCAGGCCTGATAACGCCTTCGCTCGCAGAAATGACCGCTACGGCCGAAGCTCTGCGCAAGGCTGGACTTGACACTCCGCTGCTTGTAGGAGGTGCCACAACATCTGCTTTGCATACGGCACTAAAGATCGCACCCGTATATGATGGACCTGTTGTGCATATGAAAGATGCTTCACAGAATCCTATTGTGGCATCCAGACTGCTCAATCCTGAACTAAAAGGACATTATATAGCATCACTCAATGAGAGTCAGAACAGTCTAAGGGAGTCATACATGTCATCGCAGGCTGATTTGATTCCCCTCGAGACAGCAAGAATGAAGGGGCATGCCAATAGGATAAACTGCAAGAAAGCCCCGATACCCTCCACTAAAACCGGGACTCTGATTACTAAGGCAATTGACATTACCGAACTTGAGAAATATATCAACTGGAAGATGCTTCTTCACGCATGGGGCCTGCATCGTTCCGGATGTCCTTGCGGATGCGACAGCGGTGAGGAGGCTCGGAAACTTATTGCAGATACCAGAACCCTGATCTCTGAAATTGCTGAAAGCGGCAAATTTGACGGATTCGGTATCGTGAAGATTGTGGAGGCTAATTCCGTAGATGACGATCTGATCATTGACGACCATCGTATTCCTACTCTGCGTCAGCAATACGCCGGCTCCGGATTTGCTTCGGTCGCTGACTTCATACATACAGAAGGTGATTACGCAGGAGTGTTTATGGCCGGTGCCGGACAATATATCGATGACTTCAGAAGGCACCTTGAAGCCGATGGTGAGTCTTACCGTGCATTGCTTTGCCAGTCACTTGCCGACAGGCTTGCGGAAGCGGCATCTGAATATCTCCATTATCTTGTAAGGACAGATATCTGGGGATACTCTTCTGAAAAAAGAATATCATGCCAAGATGATATAACCTCGCTCTTCCGTGGTGAATACCAAGGAATACGGCCTGCGATGGGATATCCCATGCTTCCGGACCAGCTGCTTAATCATGAGATATTCGATATCCTCAGACCGGCTATCGGTGACAGGGTCAGGATTACGGAAAATGGTGCCATGTCTCCGACTTCTACCGTAAGCGGCATATACATAGCGAATCCGGATTCCCGATATTTCACAATCGGAGCGATAGATAACGACCAAATAACAGATTACTCCGCAAGACGTGGTCTCACGGAGCAGCGTATAAGAGAAATACTAAATCAATAATTCAGAAGACGTAGAAACTCATCGCGAAGAGCAGGTTCAGTAGCGAAACGGCCGCAATAATCGAATGTCGTAGTGCTGCTGTCCTGCTTTTCTACTCCTCGCATCTTCATGCATAGATGCTCGGCATTGCATGCCACGATTACTCCATCGTTAGGCATTGCCTCGGCAAGAAGAGAGCACACCTGCGCGGTCAGACGCTCCTGCACCTGAAGACGGCGGGCAAATGATTCCACAATGCGTGCAAGTTTTGAGAGTCCGATCATCTTGCCCTTAGGAATATAGCCTACTGTAACTTTTCCGAAGAAAGGGAGAATATGGTGCTCGCACATGCTGTAGAATTCGATGTCGCGAACAATCACTATCTGGGATCCTGCATGCTCGAAAACCGCTTTTCTTGCTATCTCGAGCGGATTCTGCCTATAGCCCTGTGTAATGTCGACAAGAGCCTTTGCGGCGCGTATGGGAGTCTTGAGAAGGCCCTCACGATCGGGATCTTCACCGATAAGCCTGATTATCTCGCGGTAATGCTCGGCGATTTCAGCAATCAGTTTCTCATCATGCTCTATCTTCATCATCTCACGTTGATTTTGGATCTCACGATCCTCATTTCCGAACTGAATCCGGGGAAAGAGCGTTTCAACTCGTCAAGAGCTTTATGAGCCTCTTCCTCGTTTCGGAAATTACCGATTCGTGTATACCAGTTCGGAGCGCTTGAATAAGTGTAGACCTGACCTCTGTATTTAGGAAAACGAGCCACGATAGCGTTGCCGCGTGCCTTGGCACGCGCCTCAAGTGAGCTCTGGTTTCTACCATCACTGAATACCTGAATACGATATCCATTCATCTTGGCGTTAGGATCCTTTGATACTTTCCTGACAGTCACCTCCGGATCAGTCAGGATTAAATCGAGAAGGTCAGAATCTATGTCTATGACGACATTTCCATTTGATTCCGCTTCTATGCGCTCCACAATGTTCTGCTTTTCCGGTTCCACTTCAGTGACGGACTGCGCAGAAGCATGAGTTGCTCCTCCCGACAGCAATAACACTGTCGGGACGAGCAATTTCATATATTCGCTGAATCTGTATGTCATCAGAAACAAGGCTGATAATTAATCGAAAGCCTCGATTATGCCCATGAAGGAGTCAGCCTTGAGGGCAGCACCACCGATAAGGCCACCGTCTACGTCGGGCTTAGCGAAAAGTTCTTTTGCATTGGAGGGCTTGCAGCTGCCACCATAGAGGATAGAAGTGTTGTCTGCAAGTTCTTTACCATATTTGGCAGCAATCACGCCACGGATATGAGCGTGCATGTCCTGAGCCTGCTCTGCTGTTGCAGTCTTGCCGGTACCGATTGCCCAAACCGGTTCGTATGCAATCACGATCTTTGCGAAATCTTCTGCTGACAGAGAGAAGAGTGCCTCTACCTGTCCTGCAACTACTTCGTTGAACGACCCGTTTTCACGCTCCTCAAGTACTTCACCTACACAGAAGATAGGAGTGAGACCGTTGGCAAGAGCGAGTTTTGTCTTCGCAAGAAGCTGCTCGTTGTTCTCTGCGAAATACTGGCGACGTTCGCTGTGACCGAGGATTACGTGAGTGGCGCCGGTGCTCTTGACCATGGCTGCACTTACTTCGCCGGTGTATGCACCGCTTTCGTGCTCTGAGCAGTTTTCCGCACCAAGACCGATAAGTTCGGCATCGATTACTCCGTGTACGGATGTAAGGTGAGTGAAGGGAACGCAGATCACTACGTCACAGTTAGCCTTGTGGCCCTTGAGGGCGGTGTTGACAGCATCGGCAAGTTCTACACCTTCGGGAAGGGTAGTATTCATTTTCCAGTTGCCGGCTACGATATTCTTTCTCATTTCTATAAAAATTTATCGGAATAATCCGCTATTTGTATTTTGTATGCAAAATTAACAAATTCCGCCCACTTACCAAAATAATTAAAATGAAAAAAAACTAAAAAAGGACTCTTAAAGCAGTAACAGGAAATGACATCGGTTTCAGTCCCACCAGAAAAACCACACCTTGTTTTTTCTAAGGTATTCTGTCAGGCATGACAATGATATGCCCTGCTCTACAATATCCGGACTAAAGGCATACTGTTGGAGTGCCAGTTGTCGCGACTCTTCCTCGGTCGGCAATTTATCCACTACATATTCAAGCGTGTCTTCAGTTATTGCTGCCGGATAGGCACCGAATTTCTCATTCCAGCATTTTGCGAAAGCAGCCTGATCATCGATGTCTGGACACTCGTTAAAACCGCCGAATGGAATCCATGCAAAAATATCTTCAGGTTTACTTACCGGCAGATGAAGAAGAATGAACTCTTTGCTATAATCATCCGCCTGCATGAGATCCGGGACTTCCTCATAACCACAGTCACACCCATCATACATTCCGTCAGCTACATACTCGTCTGCCTCATGTCCGGCCAGAAACTCACCTATTACAACGTTGCTGTCAATAAGAGCGAAGCGAGCCATGGCTGACTTGCGCATTTCAGTCAGTTCTTCACGCGAAAGTGAATATAAATCCTCTACCAGATGCCTGAAATATGATTCAGAAATCACTATAGGTATGAATCCCTCCTTGATTCCAGCTTTTCTGGCAGCCATATATGCAGATAGCAATCCACCCTTTTCACTCCTATTTATGATAGAACACTCACATCTGAAAAAATCAGACACCTCTCTAACCGACAGGGAACCGGTTTTACCTTTGGGACATCCATTAACTCCATCCGTAATCTTTCCGGTACAGTCTACACTCTCACTACCATCTATCGCCTTGCCATGATCTTCTCCTGCCGGCCGATGTATCGTTTTGAGACACTGCTTCCCACATTTCCTCTTACATGCAATAAAACTAGCGAGAATAAGAACGAATATAAAACTCACCAGAACAGTCACAGAAACCGACACGACATCAGATAAAACCATAACACAATGAATTCTTAAGAACTTTAACCGGAGTAGCAGTCTAAATGCATCGCAAATTATCACCAGACACAAGCCTATAAAACATATCAATCAAAAATAGTCTTACGTACTTCAACAGACGTATATACGAGAAAAAAACGAAACAATGGAATCATATCCTTATCCATAACCGGAATAGATAATCCCATTGTCTCCATATCATCTGCAATACCTGCCACGCCATGCCCGCATTACTATCAGGATGTAATGTAACAGATGTATCGATTGCATTGAAATACAGGAAAGTCTTTACATATCGAAAACGCAAAGATCCTTAATGATATATCATGTGATTATTGTTCAGACTGCATTATACTATAGTGTCTTCATACGAGGTTGGGAACCTGACCGTATTCGTTTTCAGCAGGATAACTTTCCTTGCAAACCCATACGATATATATAATCAGGCCGACAAGGGGAATAAGCTGGATGAAGATCCACCATCCGCTCTTTCCTATGTCATGCAGGCGACGCACCGCAAGGCCAAGGTTCGGAAGCATGAGGGCGAGGCCTACTATACCGCTGACTATCATAGGCATAGTATCGCTAAATGAAAACACGATGTTGATTACAAAATTAAGGATTGCGGTAAAGAGCGCAAACCACCAGAACTCGGAGCGCGATGCTCTGCCGCTGAAATTGCAGTAGTTGTCCTTGACAGCTCTGACTACGGCTTCCTGAAAGGATACTTGACGTTGCATCATGATCTTGAAGATTATTAAATGTTTTACATTAGATTCTAATGCTTTGTTGCAAAGTTACATATTTTTATACTAACATACAAATGCAAGTAAATTTTTTTTTCAATTTAATATATTATGCCACATTCAGCATATATACATCGGATAATCTCAGGAGTCAGCGAATCATAATCTTCACGTCGCGGAGTAATAATGACCCCAGCCATGTCTATACAGCCGGGAGAGACGAGATGCTGATCAGGACCGCTGCCATAACAAGAAGGACGGTGCGCTCCTCTGGGAACCGCTACAATACGCAGCAGTCCGACGCTGTCGATCCACACGAACACATTGACACGCCCCTCGTCGATATACTTCTTTCCAATGATCTCCTCAATCCCCGCCAAGAGTTTCATGCCCTCCATATCGGGAGTGACAATCATACTTTTGAATCCGAAGGGAACGTCAAGTCCAAGTTGTGAAGATGTGGCGACCCGCCATGCTTCGTCTGCGTCATCATTCCGCAGATGGACCTTCTCTACAAGTCGCATGAGAGGCAGTTCATGGGTCTTCACGGCCTGACAATGCATGTGGTCGGGACAAGAGGCACCGGCCTTGCTGCCATTGAAGAATACAGTATGCCCCGGCAATTTCTCCGCCATCTCTACCATATCAAGAGGCAGTCCGGCCTGTGGGGTATGGGTCTTGCTCACGATAGTGAAATGAGTCGGAAAAATGGGATATGGATTCAGCAGAACTTCCCAGCCATCGACCATATCAAGCGGAACCTGCTGTGGAGGTCTGTTGCAAGAGCACAGGAAACAAGGGCGCGCGGCAAGCGACGCAGCATCCGTTCTGGCTGCTGTCGAAACTATCCTCGCCGGATTATGCTGAATTCCTACTGTCAGATCTCCCATCGATAAGCTTCGACGCTCCGTGCGGCCGAGCGCCTGATAGTTTTCCCGCGCGAGAGGCCAGTCGGCCAACTGGGAATCAATGAAATCTATCATGGTAATTTTTTTATGCTTATTATTGTCGTTTTCGACAGATACGATATCAACTCATCCGGATAAAATAATAACCCACTAATAATTCACTCGGATATAAGCCGACATACGACCATATCCGGAAAACAAGTCCGGTCGTCTTACGACAGATGGGTCATCCGTTTTTCAGAACGGACCATCCTCATCACAATCGTTAGACTCATGGATTCTCGCCAGAATCTCTACCGTACGTATGAAATCCTTATATGTATTGTTTTCGTTGACTTTCTCGATCGGAAGAGCGGCATCGCTGTTACCAGTCCACCGCCGACAGTTGTAAAGCGATTCATAAATACGTCCGACCACCCATGTGCGAGATATCCTCAATGCCATTGCATAGTCCTCGCCATAAGACACGTTAGGGAAAAGGATCTCTCTTGCTATAGGGGTGTAGAAAGCGCGTGGAGCGCCAAAACCGTTGATTCGAAGAGCGTTGTTGGCTCCATTCTCGGAAGTCCATTCCCGGTGTGAAATCAGGCCCGGCGGTATCGGATTCAGGTCGAAGTCCGTAAGCGTATAACTTCCCACTACCATAGCACAGTTCTCCTCGTAAAACTTGTCTACAATCTTCTGTAGGGTATCCGTGCCGGAATATACATCATCGGAATCAAGCTGAACTGCAAACCGTCCGCAACGGTCAGAAAGAAGAGCCTTGTTCCAGCATCCTCCGATGCCGAGACCTTCCGACTCTTCGGCAAGTATCACCTCAAGCCTCGGATCCGGAACTGACAGAAGAGCCTGCCGGGTACCGTCAGTGCTGCCGTTGTCTACAACAATGACATTAAACGGGAAATCAGTTATCTGCGACAACGCGCTCTCCACAGCATCCATCACGGTAGACACCCTGTTGCGCACCGGAATCACTACACTTGCCTCCAACGGAAAATAGGAAGCACCTACATCCGCAACCCGGGGTATGCCGACATGGGCATTGATATCGTGCAGATATTCGCGACACACAGATTCCATCGCTTTCTGGTAGTCCTCATTGCGAGGGTCGACATAATCATGCTGTCGTTCTCCGCTGAGACGGTAATCAGTCTTCGTCTGCTCATACAGATACTCATTGATGCAGAGGGCACCGCGACCAGCGAGAAGGCGAAGCCGCAGCGCATACCATCCTCCGTCGGGCAGCTCATCCTTGTCCGTACCGAAATCCTCGGTAGCGTTAAGCACGTCGGCGGCATTCAGCATCACCACCGAACCGAAATCAAAATCATCACGCACCGAGCCGAGCTGATAGTCGATAGTAGGATGATCCGACACCTTTCCATCTGCATCCACCTCCCGATACCATGAATAGGTGAAAGGTATGTCGCAAGTCTGGGCGAGGTCACGCATACGGCGCTCGGCATGATCATAGAGCCTGACATCCTTATGTCCTAACTTAATGACTATATAGGGATCAAGTCCATTCCTAAAAATGTCCTCGCGCAACTGGGATATATTCTTAAACTGTATCACGTTATATATTTCTTAATTCACAAAACTTAATTCACTATTCGTTATCATTTCCTAAATGCACGTCACCGACAGAAGCCTCTCGTCATTTGGAAAGCCAGTCAAGTATTTCCTTCATCAGAAGGTTTCGCTGGTTGACGTCAAGGATTGATTCAAATGGCACACTCATCACAGCCCTGCGCGACTTGCCTTTCCTAAGCAAAAGACCTGCAATCTGGTCAGTATCACTGAACGTTAGAAAAGGCGCGACATCATCCATTGTCCCCGACGAGGCAAGAGCATCCGGACGCTCCACTATGTATTGCTCTTCATTGAGTGTATTCGAATATGAGTATCGGCGTTGCTGCAATGAAGACCGCATCGCACCGGCAATGCCGTCGATGCGCCCGGCTGCAGTAGGAGCGACAGAATCCACGTTTTCTATGCCAAGCACTTGACGTCCCCACTCTGCAGCATCATTGTCGCCAAGAGTAGAAGCAAGATCGCTGGCCACATATTGACCACTGACAAGAAGTCTTCCTCCTTTATCAAGAAATGATGTAAGAGCGTTGCGCAAACGGCGTGGAAAAGCTGCAAACTCCGCACCCTTATTGGCCCTGCCCATTACGCAGTTCTTCTGCTTTCCAAGAATAAGATCTATCATCCTGTAATCAGAAAGATTGACACTGCCTTGCTCTACCGCTCCGGCTGAGACACTCACAAAACCATGTCCTGACTTCATGATAGCGTCACCGTGTACGGAAGGGAAATCAAACGTGTTGCCTGCTATTACGGAAGGGACATAGCGGTCACTGCTTTTACCGAATGCCTCGCCGGCACTGCGTCGGAACTCGGTCTGAAAGCCAGTAAACGACACATCCTTTATATAAGGAACACCAAAATCATTTGCAGTATCGAAACCGGCCATATCTCCCTGGCTGATGACTGCAGGTCCGGATATGCGGGAAAATCCGTTGATTATCAATACCGGATTATCGTCATTTCCGGCATACCGGAAAGATAAAGTCTCAGACGGGAATGAGCGTCCGCCGTCGTTGTAGGCTATCACCCTGAAAGAGTGGATATCCTTGTCGTCAGCACGTATCTCAAAATGAGGTTTTGTGGTTTCACCTATCTTATGGAAACTCATGTCTTCGCCGCTGCGCTCCATAATGATATATCCGTCTGGCATTGCCGTAGGCTCCACATCATCGGGCGTTGGTTGCCATGAGAGCCTGTATACGTTCTTTCCTGTCTTCTGAATAGCGAAATTCCTTACGGGGAGCGGCTGAATCACAACCTTACGGTCTTTCCTCTCACCGACAAACCGTGCAAGCGCCTTATAGATCGCGCGGCCCACGGTAAAACGGAATCTCGGATCGTTGCCATACTGCATATCGGCAAAATTCTGATGACTCAGAAGTTCGATAAGACAGGTAGGCACCTCCGGCACGCGAGCCTCCACATATGACTTGTCCCACATGGAACGACGTGTCCATTCAGGCTCATACTTCTGACGGATGTCGCAGGTAATCTGTCGCATGATCATGTCGGTAAGCGAACGGGAATTCTTCCTTGGAGTACCATCGACATAGTTATCGTTGCCATTGGTGAAATATATACCGAGAGTCCCGACAAAAGAGTCATCCGATCTCTTGCCGGCATCACTGTGAAGTGCCATTGTAACGTCGACGGGAATACCGAGACCCTTTTCAGCCGGAAGTACTCTTGAACCGCCGGCAAGGTGATTGACCCACAGTCCCCGGCTCGTATAGTCATCCTTATAATCGTCGGTACCGGCATAAGGAGAATAAATCGAGTCCGGCATGCCGGCCCATTGCAGCCAGTAGCGTGCGCCTTCAAGCCATCGAGGCATTCCAGAGGTCTTGAATACCGGTTCGGTGCCATAAGACTGTTGCTGCTGCTTGAAAGGATTGTACTGCGGCACGTTTTCAGATGTATCTGTAAGGTCTGCAGTTTCCTGAATGGATGATGCAGTAGAATCGTTTTCCTCTGCGGTAAGCACATTGTTCCAGAATACATCAGACCGTTTGGCTGAACGGGCTATATTTCCCATTCCGCCACCGATTTTCACTGCATCGGCTGTCACTACAGTGTGTCCCCCCTTATCAGACTTATTGGAAAGCACCACTACAGGTCGGTCCATGTCAAGTCCCTCCTCAAGAGGGAAGGTACCGAGATAGATCCATGTGCCGCCACCCATCTTCTGGTTAACGAGAATATCTTCCGAACCACCGTCGAAGTTTATTGTATAACGGGCATCCTCAGCTGAATTGGGCAGCGATTTATAACTTACATATATAGCATAATCTCTTGACTCCGGAATATCGGCAGCCCAGCAGGCTATCGATGGATGCGCCCCTCCGGTAGTCTGAACCTGACGGTAAGTGCCGTTTTCAAAAGGATTCTCAGTATCGCGGAAATCAGGCAGGTCATATATGAATCCCTCTCCGTCGCCGGTCTCCCATTTATTATGTCCGTTCGCCTCGAAATAGGTGGTCTGTGAATACAGGACAGTCTGATCATCGGGACGGTCGTTGTCTACTATCACCTCTATGGGATTTATGTCCCTTTCTCTCGGAAGCATCACATATGCTCCGGCATTCTCGAGCATAGGCACGGCATAAGGCAGAATATAACCTAACGTATAGGTGTCTTCCATGGCCTGAAAAAGCAGCGGTCTCTGCCAGTACCAGTTGTCAAGCGCCGGCTTGTAGTAGCGTCCGTGACTGTGCCACATGGCGACAATATCACCATTCATTCCCTTGGAAATTTTGGTAAGCGGATCAGCACTGCGCACAAAAGGTATGTTGCTTCTATGCTCGCTGGGCAACCTGTCGATGGTATTGATGTAATAGGCGAGAGGCTTGCCGCTGACTTTCAACTCTATCGAATAATCTGATAGCGAATCTGGCATCGACTCCTTGACCTGCTGCTCAAGAGACTCGATATACTCTTTATTGATCGGGAGATACGTGAAATTCTCGTTAAGACTCAGTATAGCCTTATGAGAAACGGAATCAGGCCGGACACTGTTGACACGCAGACCTCCGGGATTATGTGTTGCCGGAATAAGCCTTATGAGACGTTCATTGACGGAGAGTGTAAGGGAATCATTGCTCGGCGTCTCCACTACCGGCATCGGGGCGGAAGAACGCTTCACCGAAGCTGACCTTGCGGATTTTTTACGTGATCTCTTCTTCTTTCGTTTCTTTTTAGATTTCTTTTTTGCCGCGGAGGCTTGTGATGTCTCAAAAAGTCTGGTATCTAATATATCGGGAAGGCCGAGCCAGTCGCTGATACCGAGCGAAAGAGAGGCGGCCAGAAACATTGTCAGATAACGTTTGGATTTCATAGTCTGCAAAATTACCAAAAAAAAGGTGTTATGCAAACTCTAAAGCCGCAAATTTCAGACCTCATGCGCAAGGAACGGAGTCATTTTCAGTTGTCATTGAGCCTACGACGCTCAAAGAACCCCCTTGTGAAAAGGAAGAACAATAAGGCCCCTGCTCCCTGCATGAGCGCACATGTGTGGAAAGCGGCACCGAATCCGATGTTCTCCGCTATGACGCCTCCTGAAAGAATACCGAGCCCCATTCCGAGATCCCAGGAAATAAGGATTGAGGAATTGGCAGTGCCACGCTGATCATGACGGGCAACCTTTATAAACATATTCAAGAATGCCGGATACATCTGGCCGTTGCCGAGGCCGATCAGCAGCGCTGACAGATAGAAACTCCACGGAGTCACCACAAACGCAAATAGTGAATAACCGATAAGCGACACAATTACACCTAACGCGGCATTGTGGGTCAAACGTCCCTCACGAAGACTTTTTGCGCCAAAAAGACGCGACACAAACAGTCCGGCAGACAAAATCATGAAAAATATGCCGGTTCCGTCTGTTATATCAAGTTTTTCCTTACCATATAGAGCGACATAATTGCTCATCACGCCCCAGCATAACCCGAAAAAACATATGTTCACCGCAAGTAACCACGCCCGTCCAAGAAAGAAATGGTCAAGACTCATTTTGGGTTTACCCTCTACTGTATAACGTCGGGGGAGCTTCACTGTAGTCGAGAAAAGGAATCCTACGAACGCAAGTATCAGCGAAAGCCAGAACAGTAGAGTGAAATTGTCTGTGGCATGATATATGTATATCCCGGCACTCGGCGCGACCGCCATGGCAAGATTATTACTAAGGCCATAATAACCGATACCCTCGTTTCTCCTGCTGGAAGGCAACACATCTATTGCCGCAGTACTGTTGGCAACGGTAGTGGCCCCGAACGGAATGCCGTGCATCGTGCGAACGATGGCGAACATTAGCAACGATGCTGCTCCGAGATAGCCTGCAAAACAGATGAAAAAGAAGAAAAAGCACATCATCAGCACCTTGTGGCGATCAAATGAATCCACTACAAAGCCACTGAACGGACGTACCAGAAGCGTAGCGACCACATATCCGGAAAGTACTACTCCTATTAGGTCTTTATCGGCATGAAACTCGGCATCAAGATACAGCGGAAGGAGAGGGGTAAGCAGATAGAAGGCAAAAAAGAGAAGAAAATTGCACATCATCACCTTCAGATACTGTGGATTCCATAGTCTGTCAGACATCGCTTGGTTTGAATCTTTTTAGTTGTTTTAATCAATGTTCATTCTATTCCGATCGCATTGTCTCAGCCGGAGATATATTGGCAATCATACGGCTTGGAAGCAGAAGCGATATATACACTATAGCAAGCACTCCGGCATTAAGCATCAGGATTGAAGTGAAGTCAAGTTGTACAGGAACGAAATCAATATAGTAGCTTGATGCATCAAGCTTAAGCATATGATAACGGTCCTGCAGCCATAGGAACGTGATCATAATCAGATTGCCTATCAACATACCCGTCACCGCCACTCGCATGGCAAGATAGACAAACACCTGACGCAGCCTTGAAGTAGGAGCTCCGAGAGCCTTCATGAGACCAACGAAACGCTTTTTATCAAGTATGATGGTCAGCATACCGCTTATAAGTGTCACACATCCCACTATCATCATGAGTACAAGGACAACAATCACATTCGTATCCAGCATGGAAAGCCAATGAAAATAGTTGGCCCCTCCTACATGAGCATTCTCTATGTAGTAACTTCTATAGATAAGCCCCTCGGCAAGTGCACTGTCGAGAGCCTGACGCAGCGATGCGGTCTCTTCATCAAGATTATTGAAATCTACTGTCGTGACGAGTATACTTGATCCCTGATTGTCGTTCAGTCCACTGAATGTATTTGACAGTGCCCTGCTTCCATACACCATGAGATTGTCGTATGCATCAAAATGAGAATCAAAAATGCCTGCGATCCTTAATCTTCTGACCCTTACATCGTCATTGATAAAAAAACAGTCGACCTTGTCATTCTGACCAAGACCAAGCTGACTCGCTGCCAGCCGAGAGAGGACTATGTCGTAGCGCGTGCTGTCTTGTGAATAGTCAGGCATACTGCCTGATACAAGACATGAACTAATAAACTCCCGCGTGGCGCGGTCATCGAGATTCTTAAGAAATATCCCCTTGAAATCCGAGGGAGTCTTAAGGATGGCAGGCAGCGAGACCTGTAGTGAATAATCTTCAATATACTGTTGGGAATCAAGTATTTTCCGGAGCGTCGGAGTCATGGTGATGATATTATCCTCACCCGGAGCCGGATTGGCAGTCAGAATCATGTGAGAAGTGAATCCGACCACCTTGTCGGTTATCTCCCGCTTGAATCCGAGCACGATCGCTATGGAGGCTGTCATCACGGCCACTGAAAGCGCGATTGCCGCTGTAGCGACCCTGACGCCGGGACTGGACTTGCGGCCGTCACCTCCAAGAGCAAGCCGCCGGCCGAGATACAAGGGATAGTTCATAAGCTTGAAATGAGATTAAACCGGCAACCATATAGGCAGTGTCGGAAAAAAACAACGCAAAGTTAATAAAAAATCATGAAAAATTTGTCTATTTTGATTCGATTTGTTAACTTTGAACATTGATGCAACTGAAGCAAAACGGCTTCTTTCGCACATTGCCATCAAAAAAGTAAAACATTAAGCAAATTCTAACTAAATCAAACGATAACAATGGAAGAAAATCTCGTCAAAACATGTCTTCACGACCGTCATGTGAAGCTTGGAGCCCTAATGTCGCCATTCGGCGGATTTGACATGCCTATACAGTATAAAGACATCACGACCGAACACAATGCGGTGCGTAATGAAGTAGGTGTTTTTGATGTCAGCCATATGGGAGAAGTCAGGGTGACAGGTCCGGACGCTTACAGATACGTGCAGCACATCTTCGTCAATGATGTCACTGGCGCACCGGATGGACAGATTTTCTACGGTATGATGTGTTATGACAATGGCGGCACTGTCGACGACCTTCTCGTCTATAAGGTAAATGATAATGAGTATTTCCTCGTCATAAACGCAGCCAATATCGACAAAGACGTAAAATGGATATTCGATCACGCCGAAGGATATGACGTAAACATCGAAGACCAGAGCCCGTACTACGGTGAAGTTGCCGTGCAGGGTCCTAAAGCCGAGGAGACTCTTATGAGAATACTTGGTCTTCCCCTCGACGAGATTCCCTTCTATAATTTCAAGACATTCCATATAGAAGGCGAGGATGTCATCATCAGCCGTACCGGATATACCGGAGAAGACGGTTTTGAGGTATACGGATCGCACGATTTCACTGTGAGACTCTGGGACAGGCTTATTGATGCAGGTGTGCAGCCGTGTGGTCTCGGATGTCGCGACACACTCCGCTTTGAAGTAGGTCTTCCATTGTACGGTGACGAGCTTTCCGCTGACATCACTCCGATTGAGGCAAGTCTCTCCATGTTTGTCAAACTCGACAAAGAGGAGTTTATAGGCAAGGAAGCCCTTGCTCTCCAGAAAGTTGAAGGTGTAAAACGTCGCATCGTCGGCATCGAGCTCGACGGAAATGCTATTCCACGTCACGGATATCCGGTGGAAGTCAACGGTGAGGTTGTCGGTGAAGTGACGACAGGTTATCGCTCAATCTCTACAGGAA
>X108_Striped_Desert_Hamster__coassemble_137_pt1 | contig 20929 bp, 16 predicted proteins | sample X108_Striped_Desert_Hamster__metabat2_low_PE_001 | metagenome-assembled genome bin X108_Striped_Desert_Hamster | reverse complement strand
ATTATGGTCGGGTATATACTGAGGCACCGGAAGCTCGGCAGCCTTGGCTATGTGGTGACCGCAGCCATATGGATGCTGCTGTTCCTGCTCGGTGTCCAGGCCGGGAACGACGAGAGGATTATCAATGGAATATCCTCGTTAGGAATGGATGCGGCGGTCATCAGTGCCGGAGGAGTTACAGGAAGTTGCCTGTTTGCCATGCTTCTATGGAAATATTCACGCGACAATAATCATAAGAAAGGAGGCGGATGTGAAAGGTAGTCTCATGATTGTCGGTTTTTTTATAGCCGGTGCCGTATGTGGCTATTACGGACTTCTTGACATCAGCAGGTTGAACTTTGACATGAGTTACTATGCACTTGCCATTCTGATAATCTGCGTCGGTATAGGCATAGGCCACGATGTCACGAATCTGAAGCGGGATCTGAAGGAACTCGGATCCCGTATGCTGCTGTTGCCTATCGCCACGATTCTCGGAACTCTTGCGGGGTGTCTCGCTGTTTCATTTTTGCTGACGCAACGCAGCGTCACCGATATTCTTGCCGTAGGCTCGGGATTCGGCTATTATACTATCGAGTATATTCATAACCGAATACAGAGGGGCCGAGCTCGGCACTGTCGCTCTTCTCACCAACATTATGAGGGAAATACTGACTTTGCTTGGCGCACCTCTGCTTTACAGGATATTCGGTCCGCTGGCTCCAATCTCATCGGGCGGAGCCACATCCATGGACACTACATTGCCAATCATAACGTCGGTTTCCGGACATAGGTTTGCAGTCCTGTCTGTATATCACGGATTCATCGTGGACTTCAGCGTTCCTTTTCTCGTGACGCTATTCTGCAGTCTGTAACATGGCTGTTCGGGAAATCATCCATATCAAATGAATCTATGGAATAATTCCAGATCATATTCGTGATGTCAAACCTATAGGAAGAATGGCATTACCACCGGTCAAGGAACCTGGCTCATGATCTTGATGCCGCTTCCGTTTATTCGCTTTATATGGATTCCCTTGCCGGGCTTCCGGCTCTGCCGGCCATTAAGATCGTAATACTCCACATCCTGTATGTCCTTTTCTTCGCACTGATTTAGATCGACCGCATCAATGCCGGAATCATGTGAATATACAATTGTTATTTCAAATGCACCTATCTCTATTTCATTATAGTTTCCTTCTCCTGGCATACCTACACAAGGTACTATTCTTAATACATATGTCGATACAGCCGAGGCATCACACATCACGACTTCGGGCATACACAGGATTTTATCGGACAAATACTCTACACCATACCCTACCCTTTCGTCGTCACCATTTGAAAAACAGTATGACATACAGAACTGAGGACGTCCCCAATAATCCCGGTTATCTTTTACCATTGAGGCAGATGGAGTGCCGGTATAATGCATGCCTCCATAAACCAGCAGTTCCCGGTCCGTCACATTTTCCACTATAAAAGACGGCATGTAGGTATACTTTCCATCCACATCAGTATAATCCTTCACTACAATTTTCTCTCCATTCGTAAGTTCACGGCCATCATACGACACTTTGAAAAAAGCCAAATTATCAGCCCGGACTATAAAAGAGAAGGAGATTAAAATCGAAAATAGTACTACAATGTTTCTCATTTCATGATTGCATTTATGAAATCAGAAGGACCGGAATAAAAACTCCGTCCTTCTGATCCTTATTTACATTATCCTATGAGTTGCTGACAGCAACTCATGATCTCCTGTCAGGGATTATTTCCCGATCACTTTCTTGACGCTGCCGTCGGAATATACAATCACGCTCACGCCCGACTGCGTATTAGATACAGGCTGACCCATCAGGTTATAACGGCCTACCTCTTTTACAAGGCTGTCGTCAGAATCGATTGCGCCAACTCCGGAAAGGCCTGTAACTACAGATTCCGCTGCATTCACCACCCTGCCGCTCTCTTTATCGATAAGCATAGCGACCACTTTAAGTTTGGATTTGTCCTGCACCAGAATATTGTTGGAAATACTCATATAATAATCCATGGTCTGCGTTTCACCAGCGATTACAGGCGCAGAAACACTTTCAGGAAGTCCTGATTCAAGACCATATGCTGCAACAGCCACATTGTCGTATACAACTCCTGCTACAACCTCGTCATTCTGATCAAGCCAGAAGCGGAAGTCATCACCAAGTTCCGTACCGGCTGCATACTCGGCATCTTCTGCAAAATACATATAGAAGCTTTTCTGCATCCAATCTTCACCCTCACCTGACAGGCCATCTGCCTTGACTACGTATGCCACTCCATAATGGGCATCATCAGTGTCATACATAAATGTCAGATCTGTAGTAGCCTTGATTCTTGTCTGGCCATCATTAGCCCATTCTGCCTTCACCGATATCTCACCTTCGGTCACGCCATTCATCACAGCATCAACCACTGAGGGCGATTGAAAAATCTCATCGCGTGAAAGGCCACTGTAAGAATCACCCACAAATTCACGGTTGAACGACGATGACGGATAACCGCGATCGTCATTCTTCAGTTCAGAATAAGGAGCTATGCTCATTGGATCTGTATATTCATCCATACCTACATGAGCCTCTATGACGATAAGATCGTCGCCATACATTTCTTCAAGTTTCTCGTTACCTACCAGAGCACGCGGACACCATCCGCACCATGTGCCGGTATAGGTTTCGATCAGGGCCTTGCGGGCACTCGACTTAATCAATGTAGTAAGTGTACCGGAAGCTGAAGACATCTCCGATGATGCCCCGTTGGGCTGTCCATTCACCTTTGTAATTACAAAAGTCTTATCGGCTTTCTTTGTAGCGTCATCCGACTTGAACGGAATCTCCATCTCAAAGGAGCCACCAAATAAACTGAAATGCTCATCAAGCACCACTTCCTGCTCCTCGCCTGCTACGCCGTCCGTCTTGACGACATAACTGAAATTATCGACTCCGGCAGAACCGAGGTTTGTGAATTTCAACGTTATGTTTTCCGATTCCCCTTTCACCACATAGTGGTTACCGAAATCTTCCGCCGTCAAAGCGTTTTCTGTGAAATCGCCTTCAAGAAGCACCTGATAGCAGAGTTTTCCCATTCTGGCACCATACCATTGCCAGCCGCTCATGAAACCGGTCTCGAAATTGTACAGCGCACCATCAGGAGCGTCTGCATCACTTGTAGTGAATCCCACGTATTGTGACGGACGTGTTTTTGACATCGTGTGCACGGTATAGCCGGCGTAGACTCCTTCTTCCGGAATGACATATCCTTCGGGAAGAAGCACCTCTGTCCATGCTCCGTCAATCACGTCTGCCTCATCAACTGACACAGAAGCAATAAGATCTTCCGTAGCAGGCACATTCAATTCGGCCGAGATCCAACCACTGATATTGCTGATGTCACCTGCACCCTGAATCTTGAAGCGAAGGCCTTTGATTGTTTTACCTTTACATATAGGGTCGGTACCACTAACAAAGATTGCATTATTAACGTCCTGTTCTACATTAGGGAATCCAATGCCAAAACCTGCGATCGGCTCATTTCCCTTGTAATAGCCATACCACGCCTGGTTCTCTCCAACCTCTATGTGTGTACCTCCTTCCGATTCCACACGCTGCATGGCAGGTGCAAATCTCACTGACTGAGCAGACACCACCGACGGAGCCATTACGGACATAGCCGCAATCATACTTACAGATAATAGTTTAGTCATACTTAATGAAATTTTATGTTATCGTATTATAACCTTCTTTGCTACAGTACCATCGCTGTATACTACAATATTCACTCCCTTGCGCATTCTGTCAAGTCTGTTTCCTGAGATGTCGTATATCGATTGCACATCCTTTCCTTCAAGAGCACAGTCAAGCACATCCACATCAGAAGTAGCGCTCCTACCTATGGATGCCTTGGCACCATTCACTATCTTGCCCGTAGATGCATCGATAAGGAAAACCACAGCACTAAGATTATCCTTATTCTGCATCAGATCATTAGATGAAAGGTCAAACTCTATTTTACCGCACTCCATCATTACTCCTTCTTTCCATTCACCGGAATATGATATGGGCAAACCATTGTCAACCCCTGCAGCCGCTATGGCCACATCGTTATATACATATCCGACGATTTTCTGGCTTTTTTCGGTAAGCCAGCCCAAATAGGGATCATCCTTATAGTTAGACTGTGCCATCAGCAATGAAAAATCATTGTTTTGAAACCATGAGACCTCGTCTTTTCTAAGACTGTCAGCACATACCACATAGGCAATCCTGTAGTCAGGAGAATCCTGCCTGTCATAGGAAAGTGAAGCCTTGGCAACAATCTGCAGAACGCCGTTCTCCTTGTCCACCCATTCAGAACTTATACCAGCCATAACCGGCACAATCTCATTCTGCTCTTTAAGAACATCGTCATATACGCCATAGCTCTTTTCGACGCCAGGACCGGTATTCGAACCGAAGAACGGATCTCCGGATATGTTTCTGTTGATATTGCAACTCGGGAAACCAGTCACGCTCTCAAGTATTTGTGCATATTCAGGAATCTCCATAGGATCATTTCTATGGATGGCGATACCTATGAAGCCACTGCCGAAATCTTTCGACAATTGTTCAATACCGACTGCACCACGAGGGCACCAGCCACACCATGTGCCAGTGAATTCCTCCATTACCGTAGTACGCGGAGCACTTGCCTCGATCGAGACCACTGCTCCTATTCCCGACGTACCGTCACCTACCTCATTCTCCTTGCCGTTGATTTTCAGTATATTTACCTTCTTATACGAAATACCTGACGTCTTACTGCATTCAAAAGCCAACGGCAACTCAAACGTCTGCATTATCTCATTTACAGGCTCCGGCAATTCATATTCCGCCACTACTGGCTCACCGTCGTCAGATTCCACTGAATATTCCACAGAATTAATCCCTGCGAGTCCATAGTTGATCATCTTCACCGGGAGTATTATATCATTGCCGGTAAGGCCCACCACTTCCGGGACGTCAGCTATACGCACCGCATTTTCATAGATTCTGCCATCTACAAGAACCTGCAGCGCAAGGTTTCCATTATTATACTGCGAGAAATCCTTCCAATCCGGATATGACCTGGAAGTCTTCAGATAAAACCCGCCTCCTTCTGTAGTCAGCGCATCTGTGGTCAGAATCGGGAACGGATCCTTTGTGCGTAATGAATATCCCACATATACGCCCTGCTTTGTCACCCAATAAGGCTCATCAAGCTCGACTTCTATAAAATCGCCCTCTGCAATACCATCAACCGAAACGTTATAGACACCTATATTGGCATCATCAGCCGATTCCGGCAACTTGGTAGACAACCATACCTGAATGGCTTCAGCCATATCCATACCCTGAATCCGGAATCTCAGCTTACTTATGTTTTTACCGCTAACGGCGCCAACTTCACCAGAGAAAAACACCGCACAGTCATAATCCTCCTTCATCCCCGTACCAAATTCAGACAATGCCTCTGCTCCATCGTAATAGCCATGCCATGTGCAGGAATCATCATCAGTCTGCATCCCTGATGATGACATAGCCACCTGACAGGCTAAAATCATAATAAGTAATTTGTACTTCATAAGCTATTGCAACTTTTCCATTAAAAATATTATTTTGCAAATTTCTACATTTTATTGATACATTCCCAAAAAATCACATAGACAAAACATGGACAACAGCCAAAATTTGCCAATAAATCGAAATTTTTTATTAAATTTGCATATGAAATCGACGCTGCTGCATATATTGATATTCCTATTGTTATTATCCGCCTGTGGAAAGACAGAGCCTATAGACCATGTCTTCAGATGGCCGTCGTCGGGCATTGCGGAAGCCGATTCTCTGCTGTTGGAATTCAAACGGCAATACTCATCAATGTCCGGAAGACAGCCGATGGAATCGATATCGGAGAGGTTCTGCTCCATCTCAAAAGCACATCCAGACAACCGGCTCCTGCAATTTCGCAACGACTACACGAAGGCAACCTTAACGCGCGGCGACATGAACAACCGGCAACTTATTGACTTCATAAAAAGTCGAAAGAAAAAATAGATTCTGCCGACCATCCTTACGACTGGCACATGATGACATCATTAGAAATAGGCCGGGAGCAAGATCATGTAGAGCGCTACTACAAGATAATCGACAATATATCATACTTCAGGAAAGTCAATGCCAAAGCCGAAGAAGCAGTCCATCTCAGATTCCTCGGAAATCTTATGCACGACCTTAAGGACGAGGAAAGAGCCCGTCAATCCCACAAGGAGGCGATCGCTATATTTGACAGCCTTAACCTTATTCCTGACCTCATACTCTCAAGACTGAATCTTGCCATCACATTTCCAAAAGAAACGTCCGACAGCATGTATGCCGAATTAAGAAAGGACACTCTGTATAAGAAGATACCTACATTATACATCCAGCTTATGCAGAATTCATTCAACAGGACCGACTCAGTTGAATTCATAGATAACGCAATAGAGACATCCAAAGAACATGACACTCGAAATTTACCGGTTCTTCTTGCCCTTAAGGGAGATTATCTGACTCGACATCAAAAGTCAGAAGAAGGATTATCCATGATAAACGACGCATTCGACTTAATAGACGGTAAGCAGTTTAGAACTCAATACATTATCCTGATGCATTATTTCAAAGCCGCCGGCCTGTATGAATATGGTCAGAAAGATTCCGCAATCTCCGAGATGCACCAGTCCTGGATATGGCGTGACAGCCTTGACCAGGAACTAAACAAGCCGGGAGTTTATGCAATGGATGCAAAAACAAGGATCGACATGGCCGACAAGAATGCAAGTCTGGAGTATTCAAGAATGATTAACTTCTGGATCATATCCATCCTGATTCTCATAATATTCATGCTCGTCATCATATATCAGCATAAAAGAAGAATTGACGAGAAACTTTATAAGGAGATCCACATGGAGAAAATGCTGAAGAAAAACCTTCAGTCGATTGCCGCACAGTCTGTCGTGATGGAAGAGAGCGAAAATATTCTTTCGGAAATAACCTCACGACTGACCAAACTGATCGAATCGGAGAAAATTGATCAAGAGAGCGTGAACACAATAATAAAAATCCTGGAACTACACAAAAGCAATGAAGAGAACAGGCATGGTTTTCTTCAGATCCAGCATGAAATAGACACGAATTTCATGATACGCCTGAAAAAAGATTTCCCATCACTTTCAGAAAGTCAGATTCGACTCGCATCATTGATAGTCTCCGGTGCTGACAGCCGGCAGATCTGCAGCATTCTTAATATCGAGCAAGCGTCAGTGCATAAAAGCCGCTACCGTCTCCGCGCTCGTCTCGGACTGAAAACAGACGAAAGCCTCGAAGACTTTCTTCGCCGATACAACGAAGCGCATGAATAACCGAGGGGGACAGCGTCAGGGGCTACTGCGGCCGGAAGGCTGCAACGCCATGGGCAAAGCCATTGCAGCCGGAATGCTCCCCGTGTCATCTTTTCCAGAATGACGGTAGAAAGAGCGACATGAAGGTGAATAGTTCCAGACGGCCAATGATCATGATGAGTGTCAGGATCCACTTTACTACATCCGGAAGTGCCGCATAGGAGCCTCCCATGCCCGTGGCTCCGTATCCCAGGCCATTGCAGCCTATACAGGAACTTGACATGAAGAGCGAATCGGAAAAGGAATATCCGTAAAGAGTAATGATTGCCGTAGAGATCAATACTACAACGATATACAGCGTGACAAAAGCCGATACCCTTGATATCAGGCTACTCTGAAGGAAACTGCCGTTAAGGGCCACTACATATGTGCGCTTCGGGAAAACCGACTTCTTGATTTCATTCCTAAGGTTACGGCACATCACTATCACACGATCTATCTTGATACCGCCGGCGGTGGATCCCGCACATGACCCGCAAAGCATGAGCATTATCGTCAGGAACAGTGAAAACGGTCCCCAGCCCTCCGCCTCGGAGATCGTGAAACCTGTAGACGTGATAGCCGACACTACATGAAACAACGGCAGGAAAAGGCAGTTGTCAATATTCATTTGATAGCCGCGCAACAGCACCGACACCACAAGCAGAACATATGCGGCCACCACTACCCCGAAAAAGATCTTAGTCACGTCATTACTGAAGAGTTCCCTAAATCCTTTCTTCCAGACCGCATACAGCACCATGAAATTTATGCCACCCACCGCCATGACCACTATCAGGACCGAACTGACATAATTGGAATGCCAATAGGAGACACCATCGTTGTGCGTGGAGAATCCCCCGGTCGCAATTGCCGCAAACGTCTGGCACACACTGTCAAACAGGTTCATCGGACCGACACACAGCAACACGATCGAGACAACGGTGACCGCTATGTATATCTTCCATAATGAAAGCACGGTCTGCCGTATGCGTGGATGCAGTTTATCGTGCGTTATGCCTGACGATTCAGCATTGAACATGGATATTCCCGCCGACCTGTTGAGTTCCGGCATCAAAGCCAATAGAAACAGAATTATGCCAAGACCGCCAATCCACTGCGTGAGTGCCCTCCAGAACAAAATACCATGCGACTGCGAGTCGACATCGGTGATGGCACTGACTCCGGTTGTGGTAAAGCCCGATATCGTCTCAAACATCGCGTCGGTAAACGAAAGCGGACTATCGCACAGCATGAATGGAATCAGGCCGAAAAAGCCATATACCACCCATATAAGGGCCGTGATGATAAATCCCTCGCGCGTCTTGATCACGGCATTATGATTACGTGTGGCATAAACCGCGCTACAGCCTACCGCCAACGCTATGGCCGACGCAACGGCAAAACCCATCCAATCGCCCTCGCCGTAGACCAGGCATATCACAAGCGGAACAAGCATCATCACGGACTCGGCTACCACGAGTTGTCCCAGCAGTTTTACGACCGACCTTATGTTTAGTGTCGTTTTCATATCATCGGAAAAGTCGTTCTATCTTTGGAAGCGAACCTATCTGGCAAAAGACGAGGACGCGGTCTCCCGGCTCGATCCGGGTATTGCCCTCCGCGAGCATTCCCTTGCCGTCACGTATGATACCAGCTATCGTGATACCTGACGGAAGCGCCAGCCTGCATATCGGCCTTGATACGACTTTCGATCCCGGATGAGCCATAAGCTTTATGATCTCTGCCCCGTCGAGGAGCATGCAACGGGCCTCTTCGAAGTTGGCCTCGATGAGCATGTCGAGTATCTTGCTGACGTTAAGAAGTTTCTTATTGATTATCTTATCAATCGAAAGGCTTTCCGCCTCCGGGATATATTGCAGTTCCTCAATACGGGCGAGAGTCTTCTTGACGCCATGCTCCCGCGCTACCATACATGATACTATATTCTTCTCGGCACTGCCGGTCAATGCAAGAAACAGGTCACAACCGCCTATCCCCTCTTCCTTAAGGGTCGTAACATCGTTGGCTTTTGTATTGACAACGGTTACGTCCTGATACTTCCGGGCGATATACTTGCAACGTTCCAGATCTGACTCTATCACCGTAACGTCATAACCGGAATGAATTTCCTCAAGCAGATTCTCGGTCACGCGACCTCCGCCGGAAATCATGATCTTGCCGATTTTCGTCTGAGTGCCACCGCAGATGGCATACAACTTCCCGAGATTTTCCGGAAGGACCGAGAAATACAGTATGTCGCCGGCCTGAATGGCGGTGTCGCCATGAGGAATCATGGTCTCGTCGTTGCGCTTCAGGGCGGAGACATGGAAATATCTCGGAGTTGAGGCCGTTTCCTTCAGTTGCTTTCCGACAATGGCGGAATCAGCCCCGACCTTCACTCCGGCCACAATCAGATTGCTGTCGTGGACATCAAACCACTCCCTCACCCAATTATGACGGATATAATTCATGATCTCCTCCGCGGCGAGTCTTTCCGGATATATGAGCGTATCGATCCCGTTACGGCGAAAGACCTCATATGACAACGAATGGAGGAAATCGGGATTATCGACACGGGCCACACATTTTTTCGCCCCGCAGCCCTTTGCAGTCTGGGCCGCGACCAGATTAAGGTTCTCATCGCTGGTCACGGCCACGAAAAGGTCGGCATCGGCTACCCCGCAACGGGTCAGGTCGGTCACCGACACCGCACTGCCGACATATGTAATGATATTACATGTGGCCTCAAGTTCCGACAGGTGGGCCTTGTCGGTACCCATCAATACAATATCCTGATTCTCTATCGACAGTGTATTGGCAAGATACGTGCCCGTATCTCCATCGCCGGCAATTATGATTCTCATGACTACTGATTCATTTATGCGCCCGGCATGCGATCCATATGCCGCTCCATACCGAAGGCAGTGACTGATGTATCTGATATGGTCCTGACATGAAATCTTTGCGAACCACTTATCTTGTGACTGTATATGTGCCGCCTGGCACAGTCATCAGGTCGTATTCGTATACACGCCGCAGGATCGGGTGGCGGGGATTTATCTCAGGGGATATGACCGGTTGCCCTACGGGAACTGTAGCGAAGAGCGGATTGGGGTTCTCTCCTACCGCTTCCATAAGGCCCTCGCCCTTCAGTGGCACGTAGGAGCGGAGGCGCAGGTTGCCGCCAAGGGGTGACGTGATCGTCGCGGTGTCAAGTCGGCCGCCGTCCCACTTCATGTCTATCACATATCCTCCGCGGCTCACGAGACCACTCACCTCTCCCTCGCTCCACGCGTCGGGCAAGGCCGGCAGAAGGTGCACGGCATGGTCATGGCTCTGCATCAGCATCTCGGCCACGCCGGCAGTATAGCCGAAATTGCCGTCGATCTGGAAGGGGGGATGCGCGTCAAAGAGATTGGGATAGATGCGGCCGCGCAGCATGTTGTTGATGATGGTGTAGGCGTGGTTGCCGTCCTGAAGGCGGGCCCAGAGGTTGATCTTCCAGCCTATCGACCATCCCGTGGCCTCGTCGCCGCGCTGCAGCATGGTGTTGCGCACGGCCTCGAAGAGTTCCGGTGTGGTGTAGGGAGAGATCTGGGCTGCGGGATAGAGGCCGAACGCATGCGATATGTGGCGGTGGCCGTCGTCGGGCAGGTCATAGTCGCCGAGCCATTCCTGAAGTTGGTGATGGCGGCCTACGTGCATCGGCGGGAGCTTGGCCAATGCGGTGGCGAGGGAGTCGACATAGGTCTGACGCTCGCCGAGCAGCCGGGCAGCACTGAGCGTGTTGCCAAGCAACTGATGGGCAATCTGCGTGTCCATCGCGGAGCCGGCCGTGATCCATGCGTCGGGATGCACCGAGGGACCATGCTCCGGCGACATCGAGGGGGCGCATACGAGCCAGCCGTTGTCGGGATGCTCCGTCATGAACGTAAGATAGAAGTCGGCGGCCCCCTTCAGCGCGGGATACGCCTTCCTGAGAAACTCGAGGTCGGCAGTGTGCAGGTAGTGCTCCCAGAGGTGGGAGGTCAGCCATGCGCCGCCGTTGGGCCATGTGCCATAGCGGGCCTGGTCGACGATGCCGGAAGTGCGCCAGATGTCGGTATTGTGGTGCGCCACCCATCCCGGGCAGCCATACATCTCGCGGGCCGTGGCCTGAGCCGACTGCGACAGATCGGCCACAAGGTCGAAGAGGGGCTCGTGGCATTCCGCAAGGTTTGTCACCTCGGCGGGCCAGTAGTTCATCTCTGTATTGATGTTGATGGTATATTTCCCGTCCCAGGGGGCGTTGGGCATGTCGTTCCATATTCCCTGCAGGTTGGCTGGCTGTCCGCCGGGCTGCGAGGAGGAGATGAGCAGATAGCGGCCATACTGGAATAGGAGCGCGGCGAGTTCAGGGTCATGGCCGTCGGCAAACTGCCTGATGCGGACGTCGGTGGGGAGCGCCGCGGTCTCGGGAGAGGTATTGCCGAGCGAGAGCGACATACGGCCGAACTGCGAACGGTAGCGGTCCGTATGCTCGCGCCGAGCCTTCTCATACGGTTTCTTCTTAGCCGCTGCAAGCAGGCTCTTTGCCTTTCGGGAGGGATCGGCCGAAGTATCGTGGTAGTTCACGAAGTTGGTGGCAGTGCTGATGTAGAGGGTAGCGGCATCAGCGCCGGTAAGGGTCAGTGAGTCGCCCGCCGCCGTAATACGGCCGCCGTCGGCGACAATCTCGAGTCTTGTCTCAGCCTTGACAGCACCTTTTATTCCTTCATGGTCGCCGCCATAGGTGGTAAGCACGAGCGTCTTGCCCTGACGCGAAACATCATGGCGCTTCATCGGTGAGGAGAACGATGCCGAGAAAGTGACCGCACCAGGCTCAGATGCTGTCAGGCGCACGACGGAGACATCGTCGGTAAACGAGGTGAAGGCCTCGCGGCGATAGTCCACTCCATCCACACTGTAGGACACCGTGGCCACTGCATTGTCAATATCGAGGTCCCTGTAATAGGCTGAGGGATTCTCATGACCCGGAAAGCGCAGGCGCAGCGAGCCGACGGTCTGGTACGGCATACCATTGACGCCGGTGAGGAAGGTTGAGTCGATAAGGGCCTGCGCCTCCTTGTTGCGGCCGGAAAAAATAAGCCGGCGCACCTCCGGAAGGTTTTCAAGGGCCTTTGTGGAGTGGTTGGAATGCGGCGAGCCACCCCAGAGGGTTTCCTCATTGAACTGCAGCTGCTCGCAGCCCGGAGTGCCGTACATCATCATTCCGAGACGGGAGTTGCCGAGCGGCAGCGCCTCTACCCACTCCGCGGCGGGAGCGGAATACCATAACTTGAGCGGAGCCGCCACTGCAGTGGCGGTTAGCATTACAGCGGCTGCAAACGCAGAAAAGCCGATCATCTGTTTCATTGTCATCGTATCAGTATAGTTTGGATATAAATATAGTCCGGGTATCATTGCCGGATCATTCCGGATAGGAATTGAGTTAATTCGTCGGCCATCCGTTCCGCCTGGCCGCGCGATGGATGGTAGTCGGCTCCATAGCCGAGCTCGCCCGTCTGCGGCGACATGTCGAAGCGGTAGAATCCATCGTCCTCCGCCGCCAGCCTGTCGAGGGTCTGCCTCACGTCGTCAAGGGCGTCGCCTCCGAGCATTGAGCCGGTAAGCAGCACTATCCTCGCCTGCGGATACAGGTCGCGCAGATGGTGCAGGAACTCGCGGTAGCGGGCCTCGAAGAGCGATATGTCGTAGTTGTCTTCCGATGTATCGTTGGTGCCGAGGTTTATGCAGATTATATCAGGGATAAAACGGGTGTGGTCCCATGGATGTTCATGGTCGTAGAGTAGAGTGTAGTCGTATTCGAGCGGCATTGTGCCGACATCACCCTCGCGGGGACTTCCGAAATTGCGGTAGATGCCGATACCGGAACGGGCCACCACATTGACATCGGCGCCGAGTGCGCGCGCAGTCCTGCAGGCATACGTCAGGGTATGGTTCTCCGTGTCATAGGAGAAATGCTGCTCAGGATCGTCGGCCTCTATGCCATAGCCGCACGTTATGGAGTTGCCGATAAACTCGATCTTCAATCCAGGCCTCGACGGGGGCGCGACGAGCACGCCGTCGATATGAAACGACCGCAGCTGCGGGTTGTGCTCATAGCCCTCAATGGCATAGGTAATCCTCACGCTGTGGAGGGTATCGGGCAGGTTCTCTGCGAGTGTGAGGATGGAGTCGCCCTCGGCGTAAACCACCTTGTGGGGCTCGCCGCCGTCGGTCTCCACCACAAATTTCCCGCTGCCGGGCCTCGCGGCCATGGCCAGTGAGGTACCCTTGAAATTCAACAGAGCCGTCACGCCGGGATAATTAAACGACACGCTTCCATCCTCTCCGGTGAGCGTACGGCCCATATACAGGATGGAGTCGCTCGCGGCAGGCACCACGACGAAGGATAGCGCCGTGGCTGTGGCAATCGTGCCTGCCGCAATAAAAGTCAGTATTCTCTTCATCACGGTGTGTCATTCACTGACCAGCCGCAACGCATGTATGCGCGCATGGTTGACGTCGATGTTCATATTCTCGTTCTCGGGCCTGAAGTCAAGTCGTACCGTGTGTTTTCCGGGGGTGAGGTGCACCTTCACGGAGTTGGACCATCCGAGGTCGTCCCAGTTGTCGCGTCCGCGATGCGGAAGCACCACCAGGCCTGCCCTCGCTCCATCGACCGAAAGGGTACGTATGCCGCACTTGTTCTCCGTGTTGACAGGGCCGTTGCCGTTGGAGTATCTGAGCGAGATGAAATAGTCACCCGCACGGTCTACCGTCACAGGAATATCGAGCACCGACGATTTGTCGTTGTCTGCTACGGGAATCTCCACGATCTGCTGATGGCGCGTGGAGCGGGGCTCCGACGCGAAACCCTCGATTCCATCGCCTGAGACACCAATAACCTGATATTCTCCCGGAGCCGATACATCAAACGATGTGGCATGAGTGCGTGCGATCTCCTTGCCGTCCTTGAGCACTATGTATTCGCCTATGTATTCTATAGGGTTCCAGTTAAGCACATCACCCTCAAGCCATGCGACCGGAGTAAGCGGCGCGTTAGCATTGGCTACCTCGTTGATGCCTATAACGGGGATGGCATTGTCGGCCATCTCGATCTCCACCTTCATTTTTCCCTTGGCCTTGCCGGCGGGGATGAAGGGAGCCTGCTCCTTGCCGTTGACCTTGAACGACCTGATCCTGTCGCCATATCCGCTGACCGTGATGTCGAGCAGAGCGTCGCGGTAAGGGAATCCGGTGAGGCTCCTCGTGCCGGCCATGGCCTTGGGCACAAAGGGATGGAATGCGAGGCCGTCCTTCATGAAGTCGATGCCGAAGAGTATGCGGTGGGTCAGCGCGATGTTGCCGCTCAGGCACCAGAGCATGTTGGAGGAGTTGAGCTCGGTGGCGATGTCGCCGTTCTCCAGATTGAAGTTCTCCTTGTTGGTGCAGAAGAGTGCCGCGGGGCGCACCACCGAACCGATGGCCTGCATCACTCCCTCCTCGTTGCCGGCCTTGGCGCTCGCCAGGGCCCACCATGCTCCCACCCAGGGCCAGAGAGCCTTGTTGTGATAGGCCGGCATGTCGGCTATGTAAGGATAGAACACGGCGGTGCCGAAGGGAGTGGTCGGATTGCTGCGCGAGATTACCTTGGCCCTCTCGGCGGGAGCCACGTCCCACATTATTGCGAGCGACTCGCCGAGCGTCTCGGCGCGGGGATTGGTGATGAGGTTGTCGCGTCCGTAGAGATACATCGCGTAGTAGCCCTTATCGTCCATCCAGAGGTGACGGTTGATGGCCTCGGCTATCTTCTCCGACTGCGCGAAGGCATCCTTGGCCACGTCCTTGTGCCCGAGGATCTCGGCAGCCTCTCCGAGCACCTTCCACGCCTCGGCGTGCACCACCGATGTCGATAGGGTCTCGGTGTTGTAGATGTCAGCGCACTGCATCCAGCGCGGATGGCTCTGCTCGCGCCAGTCGATGAAGGATGTCTCTCCCTTCACGAGTCCGGTCTCGGTGTCGTAGAAGGCCTTGCGGTCGGTCTCGAGCGAACGCTTGATGATGGGGTATATGTATTCGAGCCATTTCCTGTCGCCCGTCACCTTATATACCTCCCATGCCGCCACGGCCCATATCTCCCGGTCGGTCGATACGGGCCATGCGCCGCCCGAGCCGGTGTCCTGGATGATACGGCCCATTGAGTCAACCTTCTTCATAAGTGAGATTTTCGAGGCCTCGGGCTGCATGTAGGCCATTGACAGCAGTATCGAGTAGCTTACGTCGCGGGTCCAGACCCCGCTCCATTCCTTGCCGGTGCGCAGCGTGGTGTCGGGCTCTACGGCATTCACCATCTCGTCGAGGCCCATATTGTAGACCGCCTCATGCAGGCGGTTGGGTGTAGACAGGCGCGGATAGCGGCTGATGTCGTTCTTAAGACGCCATTCCCTGTCGATACCCATATAGTAGCCGGGCTGGGCTGAATAGGTAGATACAATCTCCGTAGCGGAAGGCGCTGTAGCCATATATGCTCCCTGCGTGACTGTATCGCCATGCCAGGTATAGGCGGGAGTCTTCACTATGACATCGGCGGAAGCGGCGAAAGCCATGAGTCCGCACATGCTTGCAACTATATGTCTGTTCATTGTTAAGATGGATTGGATTATGATTCAATTGAGATTATCTTGTGGATCTGCCGGCAAAAGGCCACTCAAGCCAAGTCGCTTTTTTCCACAGGTATTCAAGGGGTCCGTGGGAATGATGGTTGATCCATATCCGGCACAGGAAATACTGCACGAGGAAGATAGCGATTCCGATAAGCTCGCTCTCAAGGATGCCGGCCTCCAGATGCAGTCCCCAATTATAGAAAATTGCGGATCCTATGATGCCCTGGGTCACATAGTTTGTCATGCTCATGCGTCCGTATGGAATCAGCAGCGACAGCAGACGGCTAACCCTCCTCGTACAGTAATAGCCGAAGATGACTCCGCTCGTGAGCACCGCCATGAAACTTACTTTTGCCAGCGACGAGAGTATAATGTTGAGGGGCACGAGGATATTGCGGTTGTCTATATATCCGGCCGTCATATGGCTCAGCCCGTTGAGAGGGAAGAAACAGATGAGCGCGCATGCAAGGGTTATGCCCCAGAAGCGGAGGTTACGGCGCAGGAACAGTTGCCTGCGGCCTATAAGCATACCGAATATGAAGAGCGCGGCTGTCTGAAACACGCGTCCGTGTTCCCATGCCCACGCGAGCGATGCAAGCTGACCCTCCCACAGGTTGACCCTCACTGTCTCCCAGAAAGTACCGCCGTTCTGCACGGCGAATGTCGCGGCCCAGTAGGGTGACGAATTGATCGAGGGAATCACGTATGCGGGGTCGAGCGACGCACGGACCGCCTGATATATGCAGAGGGGCTGGAGCAGCAATATTACGGCTACTACGAGAAGAGTGCGTGTAGAAAGACGGCTTACAGCCACCAGAACGAATCCGACAAGGGCGTAGAGCACCAGTACCTCGGCGGTAAAGAACGCCGCATTCAGCTGACCGACGAGGAAAAGAAGCACGAGGCGCCAGCAGAAACGCATACGGAAATCCTTGCCTTTCAGACGCTGGTTATCGTCCTGAATAAAGAAACTGAATCCGAAAAGCAGTGCGAATATGGCGTATGCCTTGCCTCCGAACATGAAGAAGAGACCGTCCCACACCGATTTGTCGATAAAGGCAAGCCATGATCCTCTTTCTGCGGGATCGGGAAACTGATAGAAATTAAAATGCTCTATAGCGTGAAGCAGAATGATTGCCATCACGGCAAACCCACGCAACACATCAGCAACATCTACACGTTCATGACGTCTCATAAATGGAATGAATTGATAAGATTGGGTAAAAAATCATGTATTTCAGTTATACACCGCAAAGATAAGACTTTTTTATCACAATTCAAACTATGAGGCCGCATCCGGCAGTTTTTCCCCTCAAAAACCTCCCGACGCCCGATACGGCTTCACTTATTATGTTGTAAAACATCATCCATGCATGGCCAAATACAAAATAGTTATTGTAATTTTGTATCATAATACGCTTTTGCATAATCTTTCAACCTAACAAACTTAAAACATGAAGAAAATCTTTACTCTGTGTCTTACAGCGGCGATGGCTCTCGGAGCAATGGCCGCTACTGAGAAAAACGTCATCATCAGCTATGACTTCGCAGCCGGACAGTATCCCGGCAGCTGGGGCAACGAATCGACTGCCGAACTGACCACACTCGACGGGCAGCAGGTATGGGCCATCACAAACCCGACCGAGGCTGCCAACAACTACAACGCGCAGTTTAACGTATTCACCTCCACCGACGCTCCCCTTCCTAAAGGCGAGACCATCTATGTGGCGATGACCGTCAAGGGCTCTGCGGCAGGAAGTTTCGACGGCAGCCTCCAGACAGCAGGCCACGGCTATATCACGAGTCTGCCTGCAGTGAACGTGACTACCGAGTGGGCCGATGTGCTGACTTCAGGCAGCGTGGCCTCAAGTTCGGAGCAGGAACCCGGTGCCATCGACTTCAATATCGGCAAGTATGTCGGTACGCTCTATTTCAGCAAGATCGAGGTCTACACCCTCAAGGAGGTTGAAGGCGGTGACGAGAAAATAAAGGTGCTTGCAGAGTATGACTTCGACAACGGCCAGATGCCGCCGTCGTGGGGTAATGATTCGTCGAAGGAGATAGTGGCTGAAGATGGCGTCAACGTCATGAAGTTCACCAATCCCTCGGTTGTCGATCCCTGGGCCGCACAGGTCATGCTCTACGACAATACGGAGACTCCTCTCGATCCCAACACTACCTACTACATCGCCATGAAGGTGAAGGGCAGCGAGGCCACTGCTACAGCCATCGACGGTTTCGCACAGGATGCAGGCTACGGCACCAACGCTTCTTTCTCGCAGGTGGAGATCACTAACGAATGGAAAGAGGTGAAGATGTCCGCCACCACCAAGGGAGCCGACGCTACGGCCGCATCGCGCGTGGTGCTCAACCTCGGAAAGTATGCAGGAAGCATCTATTTCGACTACATCCGCCTCTACTGCGAGGATACGCCCGACGCGGTAGAGACCATCGGAACCGTATCGATGCAGGACAACAGGGTCTACAACATCCAGGGCTGCTATCTGACTACCGTCAGCGATCCCTCTGAAATCAACGCCCTCCCCGCCGGCCTCTACATTATGAACGGCCGCAAGTACTCTGTACGCTAATACACGGGATTGCTGACCGACTGAATCCAGATATCAGGTCGGCAGCCGGTCAGCATTAACTATCGCAACGACTTAATTTCGGCAGTAAATCGGTTTTACTGCCGAAATTAAGTTATGATGGAGAAAGGCAAGGACTCGGGCTGCGGCCAGAAGGCCGCAGTTCCATGGGCTAAGCCCGGGGGAGCAAAAGCTTCGCTTTTGAACGGAACAGCTTCGCGACCTTGGGGGAATTTTAATGCTGAATTTTGAACGTTGAATTATTGACGCAGGGGAAACTTAGATACAGGCAAGGATCCGGGCTGCGGCCAGAAGGCCGCAGTTCCATGGGCTAAGCCCGGGGGAGCACTCTGATTTTGGCTTGTGCGGAAAAACGGCGGTACGAATGTTATATTAGCGGGGAGGCGCGGTTAGGGCGGCTCCCTTTGATTCTAATAGATTAATTGAGTGTATCGTTATGGAATTTGAAAGGAAGATAATGGATGACCTTCACAAGTATCTTATCAGTGAGGGGAAAGTTGACGAGAGACTGCCGGAATGTCCGGATCTTGAGGAACTGTGGCGCCCTGTGGCCAAGGCTTATATGCCTGATGGCGTCAGGGAGTTTCAGCAATACCCGGTGTCGGCACTGGGATGGATGATGTTTGTGGGGATGGCGCTCGCCCGTTTCTGGGACGAGGACTGGGAAAAACATTCAGCAGAAGACGGAGCGACCCTCTACAGCCGTCTACGCGACGCGAAAGGATATGACAGCATGGACGACCATATCCTCGAGGACATACTTGGCCTGAAAGGAGAAGAGGCGGAGAAGAGGGGCGCGCTGGTCGGCGAATGCGCCGCACGTACACTCAGCGCACTGCAGCACTCCGGAATAGAGCCGGGCACTAAAGAGGCACACCTCGCATTCCTCGCCGCGCTCCATACCCTCTACACGATGGGCATAGCCGTAGAGCTCAACGCGCTCGGCTACCACATGACCCCGATGGACCTCGGCCAGCCGAAGTAATCCCTCGATGCCCCGTCACTTACGGGTGTAGAAGTCGATGAGAAGATCGAGGGCGCGACAGCATCCGGGACAGAAGGAGGGCCATGTATTATTGCGCATGCGGCATTCGTCGGCAGGGCGATAGACACCCTTGAATGAATAGCCGCCCCCCTCATAGACACCTACCGGATACTTGTCCTTATCCACGACCGGAGTCGGTACAGGGACATCAGCACCGAGCAACGGCTTCCACTTGCTGTCGAAATCCACAAGGGTCGTGATATTAGGCTCCCACGGCTCGACATCAAGCGGATAAGTATCCTCCATGATGTCGTCCTCATAGAAATACTCGTCGGCGAGGCCGCCGAAACTGTGACCGAACTCATGCACGCTGACAGGCGCGAAGTTCTCGTTGCCCGAAGAGGTCAGCGTGTAACTGTTGTATATGCCTCCGCCGCCGTAGACCGGTGTATTGGCAAGTATTATGATATGCTCGTAGGGAATGCCGGAAAGCGCGTCGTGGACAGCGGAAATATTGGGTGTGGTAAGATAGCGGTCGGAATAGAACGTGCTGAAATGCGATCCGAAAGCGGTGTCGCGCCAGTCGGCATCCTTGGGAGTGCTGACACCGCTCTGCGCCGATGTGCTGCAGACAGCCGTGAAATTAAAGTCGTCACGACGCGAGGCAAACGGCTCATGGCTGAAAATGGCGTCAACAACCTGCAAGGCATGACCTAAGAACTTATCCATCTCATCTGCCGCATAGCCTTCGGCAAGAATGGCCACGTCGATGGCTTCCTCCGGGTTTCCACCCTTATGAAGTGAATGGACCTGGAATGCGGACTGCGGACGACGCGACACAAGTATATCGGCCGGGCTGTAGCGGTGAGTGTTGGCGGCTACCGTGTTGTGACGGTTGTCGAAGATCTCGACCGTGATGTCGGCGTCATTCTTCGGCAAGGGAAGGAGGAAGGTATTCTGAAATGCCTTTGAGGTGGCCTTCGCCTCATCGGTGCTCTGCCACTCGCTGAAAAGCGTCGAGAACGAATGCCGGTAAAGGGTATCGCCGCTGACGGCATCCCTAACCGTTATGGCGCCGTTGCCGGCATATGGAAGACGGTTAAGGTTATGACGGCGACCCGCCCATCCGGCCGATTTCGACTGACGCTCGAGATAGACAGCCGAATTTACGGAATTACCGGCCATCACATAGTCGACC